>JACCDQ011907994.1_pt1 | contig 10695 bp, 7 predicted proteins | sample 7446031 | NCBI WGS metagenome assembly JACCDQ01 (sample SAMN15323442, study PRJNA562643) | freshwater metagenome | isolation source: river surface water | place: USA:Blue River Watershed | collected 2017-08-17
AGCTTGCCATCGTTCTGAACCAGTTCGATTGCGATCATCGCACCGCGTCCGCGGACGTCACCGACGACTTCAAACTTTTCCTTCATCGCGTTTAGACGACCGAGCAGAATAGTTTCGATGCGAGCGGCAGCCTCGAGGACGCCACCAGCTTCAATCTGCTCTAGAACGGCTACTGCCGCAGCGGCCGCAACCGGGTTACCTCCGTAGGTACCACCGATTCCGCCTGCGTGCGAGGAGTCCATGATCTCTGCTCGACCGGTTACTGCCGAGATCGGCATACCGCCGGCTACACCCTTGGCAATTGTGACTAGGTCGGGCTCGAAGCCTTCTTCCCAGTCGCTGGCGAACCACTTGCCGGTGCGCGCGATACCCGACTGAACCTCGTCGGCAACCATGACGATGCCGTTTGTTCGGCACCAGTCCTGAATCATCTTTAGGAAGCCAGGGGCGGGAACGATGAAGCCACCCTCACCTTGGATCGGCTCGATGACAACAGCTGCAAGGTTTGATGCTCCGACGCGCTTTTCCATGTAGGTGATTGCGCGAGCTGCCGCTTCCTCGCCAGTGGTGCCGGCGGCGTCGCGGAACGGGTAAGACATCGGCACGTGGTGCACGCCCGGGGCAAATGGGCCGAAGCCCGAGTTGTAAGGCATTGCCTTGAAGTTCATGGCCATGGTCAGGTTGGTACGGCCGTGGTAGCCGTGGTCGAAAACGGCGATTTCGCCTCGACCGGTGAATTTGCGAGCAAACTTCACGGCGTTTTCTACCGCCTCGGCGCCCGAGTTGAATAGTGCGGTCTTCTTAGCGAAGTTGCCCGGAGTGTGCTTGTTCAAAAGCTCAGCAACGCGAACGTAAGGCTCGTAAGGGGTCACGGTGAAGAGTGTGTGGGTGAGCTTGGCCACTTGTTCCTGAACGGCCTTTACGACGCCGTCATTGGTGTGACCGATGGTGACTACACCGATGCCCGAGCCTAGGTCGATGAACTGGTTTCCATCGATGTCCTGGAGGATCGCGCCGTGCGCGCGCTCGATGTAAACCGGTAGTGCGGCACCGACACCGGCCGAGACGTGCTTCAGGCGGTGGGTGTGCATGGCGGTGGACTTAGGTCCTGGGATGGCGGTTACGATTTTTCGTTCTTGCTCCATGGTTCAAGTCTAAACCCGCGGCCTTCGAGAAGGATGGCAAGATTGAATCATGCGGCGCGTAATCATTTTGGGATCCACGGGGTCTATCGGAACCCAGGCGCTCGAGGTAATCGCTGCCAACTCAGACCGCTTCGAAGTGGTTGGCTTGGCAGCTGGATCAAACACTGAACTTCTCGAATCCCAAGCCCACGCTTTCGGCGTCAAAAAGGCGGTTCTCGGTGCACAGGCAGCCACTGAGTTGGTTGAAACCACCGACGCAGATGTAGTCGTGAACGGAATCACCGGTTCGATTGGACTCGCACCGACTCTAGCGGCACTCAAGACGGGCAAGACCCTCGCTCTGGCCAACAAAGAGTCTCTAATCGTCGGAGGTCGCCTGGTGACCGAAGCGGCCAAGCCCGGGCAGATCGTTCCGGTTGACAGCGAGCACTCTGCGCTCGCGCAGTGCTTGTTGGCCGGGGCAACTAACGAAGTTCGCAAGTTGATTCTCACCGCCTCCGGTGGCCCGTTCCGAGGTTGGACTCGCGAACAACTCGAGTCGGTTACTCCGGCTCAGGCGTTGGCTCACCCAACCTGGGTGATGGGCAAGGTTGTCACGACAAACTCGGCCACCCTCGTAAACAAAGGCCTCGAACTAATCGAAGCCCACCTGCTTTTCGACATCCCGTTCGAGCGCATCGAAGTCACGGTTCACCCGCAGTCGATTGTTCATTCGATGGTCGAATTCGTTGACGGCTCGGTGATTGCGCAGGCCTCACCACCGAACATGAAACTACCTATCGCACTGGGTATGTCTTGGCCTGATCGCATGAGTAACATCGCGCCTGCTTGCGACTGGACTAAAGCTCAGACCTGGACTTTCGAGCCGCTAAACGAATCGGTTTTCAAGGCAGTGCGTCTTGCACGACAGGTCGGTGCAGCGGGGCTAACTTTCCCAGCGGTTTACAACGCGGCAAACGAGGAAGCAGTCGAGGCCTTCCACCAGGGGCGCATCGGCTTCAACCAGATTGTTGATTTGGTTGAACGGGTTGTCGATGCCCACCAAGCCGAAGGCGAACTAAGCCTTGAAACTGTTCTTCAGGCCGAGGTTTGGGCGCGCGATCGAGCTAACGCCCAAATCGCAACAGCCTGCTAGTCAAATTGTCGGACATCACAGATAGGTTCTACCAATGGGCATCCTCGTAGTAGTTATCGGTCTCGCAATTTCCATCGGTTTGCACGAGTTCGGCCACCTGATTCCAGCCAAGCTATTCGGTGTTCGCGTGCCGCATTGGGCCATCGGATTTGGCCCCAAACTGTTTTCAAAGAAAATCGGCGAAACCGAATACTCGTTTCGATTGATTCCCCTCGGTGGCTACATCACCATGATTGGCATGTACCCGCCAGACCGCAAAGGTAAAGATTCCAAGCGTCCGTTCGGTCGGCTCATCGCGCAGGCGCGTGAGGCACACAAAGAACATCAAGAACCCGGCGACGAAGGAGTTCGCACCCTCTACAGCCTCCCGGCGTGGAAGCGCATCATCATCATGTTTGGTGGCCCATTCACCAACTTGGTTCTAGGGCTAGTGATTCTCACTTCGGTTTTTGCAACTGTCGGCACGACAACCCAATCCAACAAGGTCGGCTCAGTGGTCGAGTGCCTGCAGGCTATGACCGGGGGAGAGTGCGACGCGTCGAGTCAGCCGACTCCCGCGAAGCTAGCCGGCCTCCAATCCGGCGACCAAATTATCTCGGTCAACGGCACCGCGACAGCAGATGCCGAGGCGGTGCAAACTCTCGTGCGAGCTACCGACAACGACGTCCGCCTCGAAATCCTGAGGGAGGGCGCTGAGATCTCGGTGAATCTTTCCGCGGCAACCGTAAACCTGACTACCCGAGGCGAAGATGGCACCGAGGTGACTAAGGAAACTCGCGTGATCGGCGTCGTGTTCGGCTCCGAGCAGAGTCCCGTTGGATTCGCAGAGGCTGCCGGCTCAGCCACCGAGATCTTGACCGGAACCTTCGGGTTCATCGGCTCGTTCCCCGAGCAGGTTTACTCGGCGGTTTCGAAGACCTTTGCGGGTGAGCCACGCGACCCAACCGGAGCCATTTCGATTGTCGGTGTTGCCCAGGCATCGGGTGCGAGTGATTCCTTTGCCTACTGGCTGTTCCTGATCGGCTCGCTGAACATCGCTCTCTTCGTGTTCAACATGATTCCGCTGCCACCGCTCGATGGTGGGCACATTGCGGGTGGCATTTACGAGTACCTCAAGAGGGGCGCCTACCGATTGGTTGGTAAAAAGGATCCGGGTCCCGTCGACACAGCACTCATGGCACCGATTGCGCAGTTCATGTTTGTAGCACTTTTCCTAGCGGGAATCCTGATGATAATCGCCGACAGCGTGAACCCAATCTCTTTCTAGGGTTTTAGACTTAGGTTGTGCCAGCAATCAACTTAGGACCTCGCAAGACTCCGCCACCAGTACTCGCTCCGCGACGCAAAACTCGCCAGATCATGGTTGGCAAGGTCGCCGTCGGAGGCGATGCCCCGATTTCGGTTCAGTCCATGTGTACAACACCGACTACGGACGTAAACGCAACGCTTCAGCAGATTGCCGAGCTAACCGCTTCGGGTTGCGACATCGTTCGCGTTGCTGTTCCGAGCCAGGATGACGCCGACCGTCTGCACCTGATCGCGCGAAAGTCACAGATTCCGGTAATCGCCGACATTCACTTTCAGCCAAAATACGTATTCCAGGCGATCGACGCTGGTTGTGGAGCGGTTCGCGTAAACCCTGGAAACATCCGCCAGTTTGACGACAAGGTTGGCGAGATCGCCAAGGCTGCCAAAGACGCGGGAGTTTCGATTCGAATCGGTGTGAACGCGGGCTCGCTCGACCCTCGCCTGCTCGAAAAGTACGGCAAGGCAACAGCCGAGGCGCTTGTTGAGTCTGCCGTTTGGGAGGCTTCACTGTTCGAAGAGCACGACTTCCACGACTTTAAGATTTCGGTTAAGCACAACGACCCAGTCGTCATGGTGAAGGCCTACGAAATGCTCTCCGAGCGAGGGGACTGGCCTCTGCACCTAGGTGTTACCGAAGCCGGCCCTGCCTTCCAAGGCACCATAAAATCTGCGGTTGCCTTTGGTTCGCTGCTTTCCCGCGGCATCGGAGACACCATCCGAGTTTCGCTCTCTGCTCCGCCCGTTGAAGAAATCAAGGTCGGTTCTCAGATTTTGGAATCTCTCAACCTCCGCCCACGCAAGCTCGAAATTGTTTCGTGCCCTTCCTGCGGTCGAGCCCAGGTGGACGTTTACACCCTCGCGAACGACGTTACGAAGGGTCTCGAGAAGATGACTGTTCCGCTGCGCGTTGCCGTAATGGGTTGCGTGGTGAACGGCCCTGGCGAGGCTCGAGAGGCAGACCTAGGTGTCGCCTCCGGTAACGGTAAGGGTCAGATCTTCGTCAAGGGCGAAGTAATCAAGACCGTCCCAGAAAGCGAAATCGTCGCAACTCTGATCGAAGAGGCCAACCGTCTGGCCGCGTCGATGGATCCAGCACTTGTGGGTTCGCCACAGGTCGTCGTAGCTCAAAAGTAAGAATTTCATGCCTATCCGTTTATCAAACTTGTTCCTCCGAACTCTTCGCGAAGACCCAGCAGAGGCCGAGGTAGAGAGCCACAAGCTACTTCTACGAGCGGGCTACATTCGCCGTGCTGCTCCGGGTGTTTACACCTGGTTGCCACTGGGTCTTGCCGTAAAGGCGAAGGTCGAGCAGATTGTCCGCGAAGAGATGGCGCGAGCCGGCGCTCAAGAAGTCTTCTTTCCGGCACTGCTACCTCGCGAGCCGTTTGAAGTGACCGGCCGCTGGACCGAATATGGCGACAACCTGTTCCGTTTGCAGGACCGCAAGAAGGCCGACTACCTACTAGCCCCAACACACGAAGAGATGTTCACCCTCCTGGTGAAAGACCTCTACTCGTCATACAAAGACCTACCGGTTTGCCTGTACCAAATTCAGAACAAGTACCGCGATGAAGCTCGCCCACGAGCCGGTCTGCTTCGCGGTCGAGAGTTCGTAATGAAAGACGCGTACTCGTTCGATATCGACGATGAAGGCCTAAAACGCTCATACCAAGCCCAGCGCGATGCCTACGAGCGAATATTCACCAGACTCGGTGTTGACTACGTAATCGTGAAGGCCGACGCCGGTGCGATGGGTGGCAGCGCGTCCGAGGAGTTCTTGAGCCCCAGCCCAATCGGCGAAGACACCTTTGTGCGCTCGCCGGGTGGCTACGCAGCCAACGTCGAGGCCGTAGTGACCCCTGCGCCTGCTGCCCTGCCCATCGATGGTTTGCCAGCAGCCGTTGTGCACGACTCGCCAAACACCCCGACGATTGCGACTCTCGTTGCCCTGGCAAACGACAAGGTCAAGCGCGCCGATGGTCGCGAGTGGACAGCAGCTGACACCCTCAAGAACGTCGTGCTAGCGCTAACTTCGCCCGAGGGTAAGCGTTCGCTCGTGATGGTTGGCGTACCGGGAGATCGAGAAGTAGATGCCAAGCGTGCCGAGGCCGCCTTCGCGCCAAACGAGGTTGAGCAGGCTACCGAGGAAGACTTCGCCAAGCACCCAGAACTTGTGAAGGGCTACATCGGCCCTAAGACCGGTGGATTTACAGGAATCAAGTACTTCGTCGATCCGCGTGTTGTCGCAGGCACTGCCTGGATTACGGGCGCAAACGAAAAAGAGAAACACGTGTTCGACCTTGTTTACGGCAGAGACTTTGAAGCCGATGGCATTAAAGACATCGCCGAAGTTCGCGCCGGTGACCCTGCGCCAGACGGATCGGGCCCGCTCGAACTCGCTCGCGGAATCGAAATCGGACACGTTTTCCAGCTCGGCCGCAAATACGCCGAGGCTCTTGACCTCAAGGTTCTAGACGAAAACGGAAAGCTCGTCACCGTCACAATGGGGTCCTACGGAATCGGTGTTACCCGAATCATTGCGGTTCTGGCCGAAGCTAATCGCGATGAAAAGGGTCTGATCTGGCCAGAGTCCGTTACTCCAGCTGATGTTTACATCGTGGCTGCGGGCAAAGACGACCACATTTACGAAGCGGCTGAAAAATTGGCCGCAGAACTGGAAGCCGCCGGTAAATCGGTGATTCTCGACGACCGTCAGAAAGTTAGCCCAGGAGTCAAATTCTCCGATGCCGAACTGATTGGTGTTCCAAACATTGTGATTTGCGGCCGAGGCCTTGAAAACGGTGAGGTTGACCTGTGGGATCGCCGCTCTGGTGAGAGACGCGCTGTCGGGTTAGACTCGGCTCTGCAAGAAATCACAAAATAACTGGATAGGAGTCTTCATGGACATCGATTTGAGAATCCTGAAGACGATCGAGTCAGACCGAGGCATTGCCTTCGGCGAACTGGTCGAAATCATTGAAGCCGCAATTCTCGCCGCCTATTTGAAATCAACAGGCGTCTTCCTGAAGCGCGACCAGACTCACCCAGCTAGAGCTCACCTAGATCGCACCACCGGTGCCGTTCACATCTTTTCGAAGGACCTGGACGAAGACGGCAACGCGATCGGTGACGAAAAAGACGTAACCCCAGAAAACTTTGGCCGTATCGCGGCATCTTCGGCGAAGCAGGTCATCATGGCCAGGCTGCGTGCAATTGCCGACGAGGAACTGATGGGCGAGTTTTCCGGACGCGTGGGCGACGTCGTCATGGGAACCATTCAGCAGGGAAGCAAGCCCCACCTAATTCAGGTTGACCTCGGAAACGTCGAGGCGATGCTTCCGGCGGAAGAGCAGGTGCCAGGCGAGGAGTACACCCACGGTAAGCGCATCCGCGTTTACATCACCCGCGTTGAGCGCGGTTCGCGCGGCGGACCGATGGTTACTGTTTCGCGACGCCACAAGATGTTGGTTCGCAAGCTCTTCGCACTCGAAGTGCCCGAAATCGCAGCCGGAACGGTTGAAATCATGCAGGTCGCCCGCGAGGCGGGTCACCGAACCAAGGTTGCTGTGCGAGCAAATGAGCCGGGACTAAACGCAAAGGGGGCTTGCATCGGCAACCTCGGCGCCCGCGTCCGCGCCGTATCGGCAGAACTCAATGAAGAGAAGATCGACATCGTTGACTGGAACGAAGACATCTGCGAATTCGTCACTCAGGCCCTTTCGCCGGCGAAGGTTTCTAGTTCGTATCTGATTCCGGGCGACGCCGACGCCAGGCCGCACGTCCGCGCCCTCGTGCCCGACTACCAGTTCTCACTTGCCATCGGCAAGGAGGGCCAGAACGTGCGCTTGGCTGCCGATTTGACCGGTGCGAAGATCGATATTCAGCCAGAAAGCATCCTCGAGGGCGAGTAGTCCTAGACCTTAGTCGCGAGCGGGGCTACAATGGAACCTGTTAGAACTTGCGTTGGCTGTCGTCAACGCGCCAATCAATCGGATTTACTTCGAGTGGTCGCTTCAGGATTAGTCCTCGTGGTTGATCGCTTGGGTAGGGGCCGTGGCGCGTGGATTCACCAGAGCAAAAACTGTTTGACACTAGCGATTGAACGCAAAGCCTTTGGCCGAGCACTTCGCGAAACCAAACAGTTCGACACCGCGGCACTGGCCGCAACTATAGAACAGGCAGAAACGATGTTGGCAAAAAAATGAGTAGCTCGAAATGAGTACCCAACAGCTTTAAACGGCCTGCCCTGACTGGGGAAGGCCCCAGACAGGAGAAAAAGTGGCGGCATTACCCCGCGTTTACGACATTGCCAAAGAACTTGGTATCGATACCAAAGTTGCTTTGGAAAAACTTAAAGAACTTGGCGAATTCGTCAAGGGTGGATCATCCACAATCACGCCTCCGGTAGCTAAGAAGCTCCGAGACGCTTTCCCAAACGCTAAGCCGAAGGCCGAAGAGCCTAAGGCAGCACCTAAAGCGCCTGCCGCTCCTAAGCCGGCAGCGCCAAAGGCTGAGGTCGTCGAAGAAGCGCCAAAGGTTGAAGAAGCACCAAAGGCCGAGGAGGCCAAGCCGGACGAGGCCAAGCCTGCAGCTCCCGGCATCCCTCGCCCCGGCAATAACCCGTTTGCGGCCAGCCAGGGAATGGGTATTCCACGCCCTATGGCTCGACCAGGCAACAATCCGTTCTCTTCTAACCAGGGAATGGGGCGCCCAGGCGCTCCACGCCCAGGTGGACCTCGCCCAGCAGGAGCGGGTGGTACAGGTCGCCCAGGTGGCCCTCGCCCAGCAGGAGCGGGTGGCCCCGGTGGTGCTCGTCCAGGTTTCGGTGGCGGCAACTCGCGCCCCGGCTTCGGTGGTGCAGGTGCAGGCGCTGGTGCAGGTGCACCAGCCGGCGGTGGCTTCTCGGGCCCACGCCCAGGTGCCGGCGGTCGCGGTCGCGGCGGTGGCACAGCAGGTGCATTCGGTAAGGGTGGCGCTCGCGGTGCCTCGAAGGCTCGCAAGTCGAAGCGTACGAAACGCGAAGAGTTCGAACAAAGAATGGCTCCGAGCCTCGGTGGCGCAGTTGTGCCTCGTGGCGACGGCAACACCGTCATTCGCCTTCGTCGCGGTGCCAGCATCCAGGACTTCGCAGACAAGATTGATGCCAACGCCGGTCAGTTGATCACGGTGCTATTCCACCTCGGACAGATGGCTACCGCTACCGCCTCGCTAGATGCCGAAACCTTCGAGATTCTAGGTGCCGAGCTTGGTTACCGCATCGAAGTTGTCTCACCTGAGGACGAAGAGAAGGAGCTATTCGACTCGTTCGGACTAGACATCTCGACAGAACTCGACGAAGACGACGAAGACCTAGCCCCGCGCCCACCGGTTGTCACCGTTATGGGTCACGTTGACCACGGTAAGACCCGCTTGCTCGACTCGATTCGTAACGCGAACGTTCAGGCTGGCGAAGCCGGCGGAATCACCCAGCACATCGGTGCCTACCAGGTACACGCTGTGCACGAGGGTGTTGACCGTGCAATCACCTTCATTGACACCCCTGGTCACGAGGCGTTCACCGCCATGCGTGCCCGTGGTGCTCAGGTCACCGACATCGCGATCCTCGTGGTCGCTGCCGATGACGGCGTGATGCCACAGACCGTTGAAGCGTTGAACCACGCTCAGTCGGCAGGTGTGCCAATCGTTGTCGCAGTCAACAAGGTTGACAAGGAGGGTGCAAACCCAGACAAGATTCGCCAGCAGCTAACCGAGTTCAACCTGGTTGCCGAGGAATACGGCGGCGACGTAATGTTCGTCAACGTTTCAGCGCTGACCGGCAAGGGTATCCCGGAGCTTCTAGACGCCGTTCTGCTAACCGCAGACGCAGCGCTGGACCTCCGCGCCAACCCGAACCGTGACGCACGCGGTGTCGCGATCGAAGCCAACCTCGACAAGGGTCGCGGCTCGGTTGCAACCGTTCTAATCCAGACCGGAACCTTGGAGGTCGGTGACTCGATCGTGGCTGGTGCAGCTCACGGACGTGTCCGCGCAATGTTTGACGAAAACGGCACCGCCGTCGAGTCGGCTGGCCCAAGCCGCCCGGTTCAGGTTCTCGGTTTGCAGTCTGTCCCACGCGCCGGCGATACCTTCGTCGTGGCCGAAGATGAGCGTCAGGCCCGCCAGATCGCTGAGAAGCGTGAAGCGGCCGACCGAAACGCTCTGCTTGCCAAGACTCGCAAGCGCGTCTCGCTCGAAGACTTCACCAAGGCTCTCGAAGAGGGCAAGGTCGAGTCGCTCAACCTCGTTATCAAGGGTGACGTTTCGGGTGCTGTCGAAGCTCTCGAAGACGCGTTGCTCAAGATCGAAGTGGACGACAGCGTTCAGCTGCGAATCATCCACCGCGGTGTCGGTGCGATCACCGAGTCGGATGTCAACCTGGCAACCGTGGACAACGCGATCATCATCGGCTTCAACGTCCGCCCGGACAACAAAGCCAAGGAGCGCGCAGACCGCGAAGGCGTCGATGTTCGTCACTACTCGGTCATCTACGCGGCTCTCGAGGACATCGAGAACGCTCTCAAGGGCATGCTCAAGCCGGAGTACGAAGAAGCTCAGCTCGGAACCGCAGAGGTTCGCGAACTGTTCAAGTCTTCGAAGGTCGGAACCATTGCTGGTTCGATCGTTCGCACTGGTTCGATCAAGCGCAACTCTCTCGCACGCGTTCTGCGTCGCGGTGAGGTCATCGCCGAGGGTCTCAAGATTGAGTCGCTGAAGCGATTCAAGGACGACGCCAACGAGGTCAAGACAGACTTCGAATGTGGTATCGGCCTTGGTTCGTTCAACGAACTCGAACTCGAGGACATCATCGAGACCTACGAGATGCGCGAAAAGCCACGAGTCTAGGAGTAGTTCATGGTTGATCACGCACGCGCCAGAAAGCTGGCCGAGCGAATCAAAGTTTTGGTTGCCGAAGCTCTAGAGCGGGCCGTAAAGGATCCCGACCTAGGCTTCGTCACCATCACGGATGTTCGTGTAACCCCGGACCTTCAGCACGCGAAGATTTTTTACACCGTGTTCGGTTCGGACGAAGACAAAAAGCAGTCCGGTGAAATCATCGAGAAGAACCGA
>JACCDQ010826903.1_pt1 | contig 10694 bp, 9 predicted proteins | sample 7446031 | NCBI WGS metagenome assembly JACCDQ01 (sample SAMN15323442, study PRJNA562643) | freshwater metagenome | isolation source: river surface water | place: USA:Blue River Watershed | collected 2017-08-17
AACTCAAAGCCGAAGGGCGACTCTCCGAAAACCCCTTAAAAGAAGCTTTCGCGAGCAAGGCAAACCGCCGCTTAATGCTCATCGCGATGTTTGGCGCGATCGTAGGACAAGGCGTAGTCTGGCACACAGGGCAATTTTATGCCCAAATCTTCATTAACAAGATCCTGCAGGTCGATTTCATCACAACGAACCTCATTATCGCCGCCAGCTTAGTGGTGGGGACGCCTCTCTTCGTTTATTTCGGTAGCTTGTCCGACCGCGTGGGTCGCAAGAAAGTGATGCTGGGCGGGATGGCCCTCGCTGCGCTCGGGTACTACCCCTTATTCTCTTGGATGGCCACCATCGTCTCTGAAGAAGGCACTTTAATAAACGGCTCCATTTTCCTAACGTGGACAGGCAAGCTCGAATTAGCTTTCATTTGCAGCTTATTGGTGAGTTTCGCGGCGATGGCCTACGGCCCGATCGCCGCCTTCCTGGTCGAACTTTTCCCCACCAAAATCCGCTACACCTCCCTTTCCATCCCGTATCACTTTGCTAATGGGGTGTTCGGCGGTTGTGCCCCTTTCGTCGCCACTTGGCTGGGATCAATCACTCATTCGAATTTCGCTGGATTGTTCTATCCCATCGCCCTAGCGGCCTTAACAGTCATCGTGGGCATGATTTATTTGCCAGAAACGAAGGGAAAAGCGCTTAGCGATTAAAATAGGACTTTTCCATTAATTCGGTGGATATATTTTGAAATGTTCCCTTTAAATAATTACGTTTTGGTGATTAATAAATTGGAGGTATCTTTACGATTTAATTTTGTTATCTGAGTATGTTAACTATGTGACTTAGGACGGCGAAGCCGTGTTCCTAGTATATATACCAATACTAAAAATTTAAGAAATAATATTTTTGATCATTAGCTTGAATTTTAAGTAATATGCCTATTTTATTCATTTTAATCCCCATCATAATATTATTTTACTATTCATTTTCATTTTTCTTAATATTTAATGAATATGAGAATCATAATTTTATAGCATTAAACTTCCTAATTTATGCGATTATTCCATTGATTTTATTTACTAAAAATATAAAATTAGAAAGAATCAATAATAACTTTTCATTTTCTAAACTTAAACAAAATACAGCGGGAGTTTTTTTTTTAATTGTTACCATAACTACAATTATTTTGATAGGTGTCCCTTTATTAAGTGATAGTATAAATGCAAGTAAAACAAATGTATCTAATCACCCATTATTGGTTAGATTTTTTAGAATTGGATTACCTTTCTATATTATTTATTCTTCAATATATTATTCACTTAATAATAGTTATGGAATAGCTACAAGAAATAAAATTTCAGTAATTGCACTAATTATTGCGCCTTTTTTCGGCTTTAAAGGATATATATTTTTTATATTATGGCCGATTTTTTTTGATTTATCTTTAAGGAAACGAAAACATTTTTTCAAATATTCTATATATTTTTTAATTGTGCTATTAGCACTATTAATTACTACTGTTTCATACATTGAATCAAAAAATCTAGCAGAGTCATTTGAATATATCTTATTAAGATTGACTAAAGAAAATTTACTTGGAAATACCTTGGCATTAGATTACCAGCAAGAGACTCAAGGAATTTATCCAATATTTAGCGAGCTAATTGCGTCATTTACTAGAATTATTGGATCTAGGGAGGTGAATTTATTACAATCAAAGTTATATGAATTATATATGGGAGATAATCCGTATAACATGCAAGTATCGGTTTCTTCCGTCATTGAATATTATGTCGCCTTTGGCTTGTGGGGATTTGTTCTACATTTTGTGATTATTACATCAGTAATGTTGATTATAAAAAAAATGATTTATTCAGTTGAACCTCATAAAATTGCGATTGGAATTATGTTGTTAAACACATTATATGAATCTATTTTGAACGGATTGTTTGTATTTAAATTTTTCGATTTAATGTTCTCATTATTAATTATATATATGACCACCAAATTAATATTTAATTTAATAATTAAAGAAAAACCACTTTAACAATAGTGTTTTGAATATAAAAATATTTTTTTCTTACAACATAATGATTAAAATATTAAACCTAGTTTTAATATTTTTACCTTATATATATTTGGATAAGATGATGTTTAAATCTTATGCATTTTATATATCATTGTCTAATTATATTATATTTTTAATTAATTCCTCTATTAATAATGCGTCTACTGTTAAAATATTTTTTAGGAATAAACCATTCTCTTTATTTGTAATAAAAGTAGGTATTTTAATCGCATTTCTCCCCATACTTTTATTTTACACTATTTCTACTAATAATTTTAATTTAATATTATTTTTATTGACATTAATTTTCGCAGTATCATCAATTCTAAATATTGATTTTTATTTCAAAGGGGCAAATATCAATAATATTCAACGTATTCAATTCATTTCTTTAATTATTCAGAATTCGATTTTATTTTTAAGCTTGTATTATAGGCTTGATATTATTTATATTTTTTCTTTTTTTGCTTTTAATTCAATCTTGTGTTTTTTATTTACCGTTGTTAAATATAATTTCAAAATAAAATATTTTCACAAGCCTGTATTAATTCCGTTTATAACATCTTTATTTTTAGTTAACATATTGAATCTTTTATACTATAATTTAGACGTTATAATTTCTTTTTATTTAAAAGATCCGGTTTTATTTAAAAATTTCTTCATGTGGACTAGAGTATTCTCTATAGTAACTGTAATATCTACTGTTTTTTCAGAATACTTTAATAACAGGATTTTTATAAGACTAAAGCCGAATGTTTTAGATTCTGATTTTGAAAAATTTTACATTTTATTGATTATTGTTGCTTTTATTTTTATTTATTGCCTTAAATCAATCTATTTTAGTGAATATCTATCAAAATTTCCCAAATTAAGTTTTTTAATAAGTTCTTATACTAATTATTATTTAATTGTAATTCCAATTTCTTTCATAGGTCCAATATTTGGATTCAATTTGTTGCATTTAAAGAAACAAAGCCAATTATTATCTCTAACACTAGCTGGTATCATACTTTATTTAGTCGTATTTTTCTTTTTACATTTCGGATTGAATATTAATGTTTTAGACGCGATTGCAATCTCATTTATGTTATCTAAATTCATTATAGAGTTTTCAATTATTTATTTAAATTACTATTACAATATGATTCCATTTAAGGTATTATTAGTTGTATCTATAATTATATTTTCTCCACTTTTATTATTATTTGTATGATCTCTTTGTTAATTGTTACCAAGAACAAATATCAATTGCTTAATGAGCATCTAATTAAATACATAAAATATAATAATTTAGATAAAATATTAATATTTGATAATTCAAGTTTGGATGAGAGAATTAATCAGAATATATTTCAAGATGATAAAATTCTTTGTTTTAATGATTCTGAATTTAATAATATAGGGCTTTATGGAGGGCTAAATCATCTTTTAAATATTGCAAAAAAAATGGATAGTAGTTTTTTTGTAATTTTAGATGATGATGCATTTATGTCTGAACAGGATTTTGATAATATCAACAATCATGAGTTGGAACTATATAATAATGTTGGTGTTTCATTGCATTTGTGTGATATAAGTAGAACAGAATTTACCGAGCCTCTATATATCAAAAATTCCACTGGGCCTAAATTTTTATTTACTATTGATGATTTTTTTCGTAATGAACAGCCGATATTTGTTGAATCTGCTCCTAATATTGGAATCGTTGTTTCTAATAGACTTATGAAATTAGTTGAGGTGCCGAAAGCCGATTTATTTTTTTGTGGGGAGGCTTTCTTTTTTGATAATTTCAAAAAAATCAATGCTAAGCTTTTTTATATGAATGACTTTAAAGTTTATCATAAAAAGCATTCTTTTTATTTATATAGAATTCCATTTGTTTTAAATAGAGAAATTAAAATTTCTATTGTTTCTGATTTTCATGATTATTATGAAATTAGAAATTATTTGAGGTTTTTGAAATACAAAAGAAATTTTAAATCTTTATTAATTTTGCCTTTAATTATCTTTATTAAGATATTCAAATCAGATAATAAAATAAACAAAACAATTACGATTGTTAAATCTTTATTAAATATTAAATTTAATTTAAAATGAAAAAAAACGTAGGATTAATTGGTTTTGGAGCAGTATCTAGATTGTATCACCTTCCTTATATTTTGTCAAATTATAATTTAAATTTATCATTAATTGTAGATCCAATATCAATTAATAATACTGAGTTGCATGATAATTATAATTTAAATAAAAGTGTTTTAATTATTGACTCTATAGATAATTTGCCTCCTAATTTTCTTATACCAGATATCTTTATTGTAGCAACACCTCCTGATTCTCACTATAGTATTTTGCTTAAATTAATTGATTATAATTCAGTCATCCTTGTAGAAAAACCTTTCTTGCTGAATATTGATCAGTTAGAAGAGATACAAACTAAGGTGCAAATAAGTAATTCGAAATTGTATGTTAATCAGATGCGCAGGTTCTTGCCGAGTTTAAATTTTTTAAAGGAAGCTATTGAAACTAACCGATTCGGTCCATTATCTAAAATAAGGGTTTTCGAGGGATATAAGAGTTCATGGAAGACTGTTAGTAACTATAATAATCTTTCCCAAAAGCAAGGAGGTGGAAATTTAATTGATACTGGGATTCATATTTTAGACAGTATTCTTTATATGACAGGAATATTGGATTTTGACATAGTTAATTATGTCGATAATTCTGTTGGAGACATACCAGATAGTGAGTTTAAACTTACTTTGAAAAGTGATAGCAAAGATGTAATTGTAGATGTTTTTTCAACTAGAAATTCAAATATAACGCCGTATTATGAGTTTGTTTTCAAAAATTCTATATTGTATTTCTATCTAAGTAATCATAATATTGTATACACCGATTCGGAAAAATTTAAATTTTCTCAAATTGAGGTAGGTCCAGTATTTACTTATGAAGATGCTTTTTCATCGGTTTACACTGAAGTATTATCTGAAAATTCAGATTATTTTAATTCAAGAATTAGTAGTAATAGCAATTCTCCATCAATTATTCTTTTAGACAAAATTTTGAATTTCGATCAATTAAAATCAGAATCGAGTATTCAGCGTTCCGACAATAAGAAAATTTTAATTTTTGGTGGTAATAGTTATGTATCTAAGGAATTCATTAAGTATGCAATTGTTAACAATTTTCAGATTGATGTGATTTCTAGGAATCCCGTAATATTTAATGATGAAATTTTTGATAGTTCAATTAGAAATTTTGCATGGAATAACGCTAAACTCTATACGATTGATGAGTTTTATGAATTCTCAATAAATTTTGCTTATGACACCTCATTGTCTAAAACTAAAAACCTTGCTTTAATTTCAGATATTGCACAGATTGTAAACAAATTAAATATTAGGAAAAATTTTCATTTAAGTTCAATTTCAGTTTATGATTCGTTTGGTAATGTTAAATCATTTAATATTTTTAACATTAATAAAGACAGATATTCATATATTAAAAAGATTACGGAAGTTGATTTTTTGAAAAAAGTTAATAATTCTGTAGCGCTAAGGTGCGGCAACTTTGTTGGGCTTGATTCTCCTTTGTGGGTTAATTCTTTCATTAATTTTATACTTGAAAGAAAAATTTTTCCAATGGAATGCGATCATAATTCAAACATTATTTTAACTGATGATTTTGCTGAATTTGTGTTTAATTTTAATCGTGAAGATGTTATTGTTGATGTTGTATCAGAATCGATAACATGGAAAAAATATTTTAATGATTTGGAAAATATAATAGGAATAGATATAAGTTATTCTACTACTAAGTATTATTCCAACTTACAACAGAATTTTAGAGATTTACTATTTTTATTTTCAAATAACCCTGTCATTTTAGGATACATTAAAAACAGTAGGGTTGTTGAAATTTTCAAGAACATTTCTTTTGTAAAGAAAATATTTCTCTCTTTTAGGAAAATTAAACAACAAGAAGTTGGGAAAAATTACATTGATTCAAGTGATGTGTCAAATCAGATTTTAATTCAAAGTAGATGGTTAGATAGTAGTGTTAAAAATGTAATTGCTTCACAATTATCTTTTGAAAGTTTTAGCAATTCTACTCAAAAAAATTATTCAATATTTTTAGAAACTTTAAAAAACAAAATTTAGGATGATTGAAAAAATAAAATATTACAAAGACAAGAATGAAAGTTATTTCATTTCGGATAGAAGTGATATCCTCAACTTTTGTAAGTTGAATAACATTGATTTTTCGAATAAAAAAGTTCTTGAAATTGGTTGTGGTTCTGGATTAACTTTGAAAAAAATATCAGAAATGTATAATGGTGTTCAAATTACAGGTGTTGATTTGTATGCAGAGAATATCGTTAGTGGGGTAAATGTAGTAAAAGATTCTTTAGAAAATTTTATTTTAAATACCAGTATAGATGAGTATGACTACATTTTAATATTAGATGTATTAGAACATTTAGTCGACCCATGGAGTACATTATCAACAATTAAGAATAGTATCAATTCAAAAACTAATTTAATTATAAGTCTTCCTAATGTTAGTGATTTTATATTTATAAATAAATTGTTATTCTATAATAGATTTGAATACACATCAAAAGGAGGAATTTTTGATCAAACGCACCTTAGATTTTTTACTCTAAAAGACATGAATAATATGTTTTTCCAAACAGGTTTTAAAGTATTGATTCAATCGCCTAATTATTTTTATAATAATTCATTAAGAAAAATTTTGCATTTTGTTACATTCGGTTTTTTGAATAGATTTTATACTTTGCAGTATTTTTTTATTTTATCCAAAAATGATTTATGATTAGTTTTATAATTGTAAATTTTCATGGGTCTAGAGATACAATAGGGTGTGTAAATTCGATATATAATTCTTCTTTTTATAACTATGAAATCGTAATTGTTGATAACAGTTTAAATGAATCCGATTATAATTTATTGAAAAATTATTTTACAGATAAAATTAACACAAGTGTACATAAAATAGATAATTATGGATTTGGTAATGCTTGTAATGTAGGTGTGCTTCATTCGTCTGGTGATATATTATTCTTTTTAAATAATGATACAATTATAAATGATGTTGATAACCTAGAGTTACTTGAAGAGGCTGTGTTAAAATATAATAATATTGTTTCACCCAAAGTATATAATTCTGATGGAACAACTCAAAAAAATGTTGGCGGTTTCTTTTCAATAATTTCTTGTATTATATATTTCTTGCAATTGAGCCCCAAAATTAAAAATAATGGTTTAATTAGATCGGTAGTAAAATATTTATTTCATAAAAATCGTGCAATTAATGCTTATTTAGGATCTGAAAGTGATTTTTATAATTCTACATCTATAGATTGGGTAAGTGGATGCTCATTAGTTGTTTCTAAAACTAATTTTGAAAAATTAGGAGGATTTGATGAAAAATTCTTTATGTATTTTGAAGATCAAGATTTTTGTTATAGACATTCAAGGTATGGTTATGAATGTAAACTTATTAATGCTATTAGTTTGACACATTTTGTAGGCGGTAGTCAAAATAATGTCAGTTTAAAAATGGAACTTATTAAGGCTGAATCATTAATTTATTTTGCAAGAAAGAATATTAATTTTGGTTGGGTATTAAAATATATCTTATTCACATTATGCTTTATATTATTATTTAAAAAAAGATTTAGATTCTTATTTATTAATTGTTTTTTAAAATGACTTTGTCTAAAGCATTATTAATTCTCCCAGATTATCCATTTCCAGTAGATAACGGGTATAGAATTAAATCAAATAATTTTATTCATTCCTTAAAGGATAGATATGATTTAACTGTTGTAACAATTACTTATAAAAATTCATCGGCATATCAGCTTGAAAATTTTAAAATAGAATGTCCAAATGTTAAATATTTGATATTCAAAATTAGTTTTTTTGAGGTGTTTATTAATTTTTTAAAAGCAATTATTTTAAATGAGCCTACCCAAAAGCATCTTTTTGTTTCTTCTAAATTTCTCGCTTTTGTTGAAGCCTATAAATTTGATTTTTCCTATGTTTTTTTTAGTACCGTTAGAACAGGTTTTTATGCTAAACTTTTTTTAAAATCAACAATTGTCTTTGATTTTATTGATTCTATTGGATTAAATTATTTATCTTCTAAAAACAATACTACTTCCTTACTAAAGAAATTATATTATAATTATGAGGCAAATAAGTTGTTTAAATATGAATTAGAATGTGCTTCAATGTCTCGGATTTCTTTGTTTGTAAATTATTTGGAGGCTAATATCTTTAGCAATAAAAGTCAAAATATTCATTATATTCCCAACGGTGTAAAGCCAGAGCTTTTTATTTATAAAGATTTAGATTCTAGTTTTTCTAATTGCTTTACTTTTTTAGGTACAATGAGTTATCAACCAAATGTTGATGCTGTAGCATGGTTCACCAAAAACGTCTTATGTTTAATTGATAAAAATTATAAATTTTATGTTATCGGCAATAACCCACCTAAATCATTATTGAGATTAACAATACAAAATGAACAGATTAAGTTTACAGGATTTATTAGAGATCCTTATTTACTTATTAATTCATCATTTTGTTTTGTTGCTCCTATGCAAAATGGAGCAGGTATACAAAATAAAGTTATTGAGGCAATGGCTTTAGGTAAAATTGTTATTTTATCTTCAAAAGCGGCTAAGCCATTTCGTGAATGTATTGATAAAGTACATTTTATTATTTCTGATGACCCCATCAATATTGCTTCGCACATTAAAGATATTTTTTTAAATCCGAATAAATATTCTTATATGAGTAAAAATGCAAAAAGTATAATTTTAAATAATTATACATGGGATAGTTATAATGTTAAATTATATAAATTGTTAGATAGTATAGTTTGATGCAAATTTTAGTCACAGGTTCAAATGGATTTTTAGGAAAAACAATTTTTGATTTTCTTAAGATTAATCATTCAGTATATGGACTTAGCAGAACAAATTCTCTTTATAACGTAGATTTATCTATTAGTAGTCCACTTTTTTCAAATAATTTTGATTTAGTGGTGCATTGCGCAGGTAGAGCTCATATTACTAACTCCACAAAAGATGATATTGTTCTTTTCAATCAAGTCAATGTTGGCGGGACATATAACTTATTGAATTCCCTTTCGCATCGCCCTCCCAATCGGTTTTTATACATTAGTTCAGTTAGTGTTTATGGATTAGATGAAGCAATTAATGTTGACGAATCTTACCCATTGAATGCAAAGGATCCCTATGGTTTAAGTAAAATTGAATCCGAAAAGCTTGTGTTGGATTGGTGCAATACAAATAATATATTGTGTACTATTTTCAGGCTACCTCTTATAGTGGGGGAAAATGCTCCGGGAAATCTGGGTAATATGATTAAAGGTATTCAAAATGGTTATTATTTTAATATTGCTGGTGGTCGTGCAAAGAAAAGTATGGTTCTTGCTAGTGATGTTGCTGAATTTGTTATTAGAGCATCAAAAATTGGTGGTATTTTTAATTTAACTGATCAATATCATCCTTCATTTAAGGAATTAAGTTTACTTATTGCAAATCAAATGGGTAAAAAGAGTATTTTAAACATCCCTTATTGGCTTGCCATTATTATTGCTCGGATTGGGGACAATTTTGGTAAAAATTTTATTTTTAATTCTAACAAATTAAAGAAAATTAATTCAAATTTAACTTTTTCTGATGATTTTGCTTCAGATTCGTTTGGCTGGAAACCGACTCAAGTGTTAATAAATTTTAATTTAAATAAATGATTCGTTTTTTTGACATTCTCATATCGTTGTTAGGTCTTATAATATTGTCTCCTATTTTCGTGACTTTATTTATTATAGCATATTTTGATACTAAATCACCAATTTTTTGTCAAGAGAGAATGGGTAAATATAAATCTACTTTTTACTTGTTTAAATTTCGTTCAATGTATGTTGACTCTCCATCCGTTCCTACACACTTAGCAAATTCAAAAATGATTACTCCTTACGGAAAGTTATTGAGAATGTCTAAATTAGATGAAATCCCTCAGTTAGTAAACGTTTTATTAGGTGATATGAGTTTAGTTGGCCCGAGACCTAATTTAATTTCTCAATTTGAAGTGATTGATGAAAGAGATAAAATGGGGGTATATAATTTTCGTCCAGGAATTACAGGGCTGTCACAGATAAATAAAATTGATATGTCTAATCCTAACTTATTAGCAAAAACGGATTCACTAATGATTTCCCAATTAAATATTATAACGTATTTTAAATTAATTTTATTAACAATTTTTGGTTTTGGACTTGGTGATCGAATAAATTAATTTATCAATAAATATTTCAAATGTAATATTGGTAATATTAGAGATTTAGATGTCTATCAAAATATCATTTATCCCTTACTTTTCTGTCGTCAATTTGATTTTTTTAAAGAGTTATAATTGTTGTTTTAAGTTTAAAAGTTTCCCAATTTATTTTTTTTATGGCATATCTATTCACCTCTGAGTCGGTTTCTGAAGGACACCCAGATAAAGTAGCTGATCAAATTTCTGATGCGTTAATTGACCATTTTATGGCTTTTGACCCCACTTCTAAAGTGGCTTGC
>JACCDQ010397356.1_pt1 | contig 10692 bp, 8 predicted proteins | sample 7446031 | NCBI WGS metagenome assembly JACCDQ01 (sample SAMN15323442, study PRJNA562643) | freshwater metagenome | isolation source: river surface water | place: USA:Blue River Watershed | collected 2017-08-17
AAGATCGCATGCAAGCTGAGAATTTTAAAATCTGTTGAAATTGCTTTTGTGCATAAGTCAATAGAAAAAACCCAAAAATTTAAATATATTTTCAGTTTTTTAGGGGTTTTTACGCGTAGGGGCACCAACTCTCAAACATCATTTCGCAGCGCCTTGGAATGGCTGTGAACGGCCTCTACCAGTGCTGAAACATGTTCTGGGGGTGTGAACTGGCTGATGCCATGCCCTAAATTGAAAATATGCGTGGGTCCTGTGCTGTTGGCATCGGTGTGCGGTTTGCCAAAACTGTCCAACACCCGAATCACTTCTTTTTGAATTTGCGCAGGTGGCGCAAACAGCACATTGGGGTCAATGTTGCCTTGCAAGGCTTTGCCTGGGCCATTCACTGCGCCCCCCACCATTTGGCGGGCGCGTCCCAAGTTCATGGTCCAGTCCAAACCCAGCACGTTGCAATCGAGTTGACCCATCTCTTCAAGCCACAAGCCGCCGCCTTTGGTGAAAACAATGCTGGGAATGCGCACGCCCAGGTGCTCTTTCTTCAGCAGCGACAGCACTTTGGCTGTGTAGGCCAAGCTGAACTCCTTGAATGCCGCATCGGCCAACACGCCGCCCCAACTGTCAAAAATCATGACGGCTTGCGCACCAGCTTCAATTTGGGTGTTGAGGTAGGTGGCCACTGATTGCGCATTGATCTCCAAAATGCGGTGCATCAAATCAGGACGGCTGTACAACATGGTTTTAACCAAACGGTAGTCGTCCGAACCTTTGCCTTCCACCATGTAACAAGCCAGTGTCCAAGGGCTGCCTGAAAAACCAATCAAGGGCACGCTGCCATTCAGTGCTTTGCGAATGGACGTGACCGCATCAAACACATAGCGCAGTTTGGCCATGTCGGGCACTTGCAGTTCGGCCACTGCCGCTTCATCGCGCACACTTTTGGCAAAACGTGGGCCTTCACCCTGCGCAAAGCTCAGCCCCAAGCCCATGGCATCGGGCACCGTCAAAATGTCGCTGAACAAAATGGCGGCGTCCAGCGGATATCGCGACAAGGGTTGGAGGGTCACTTCGGTGGCGTAGTCCACGTTGGTGGCCAGGCCCATGAAACTGCCCGCTTTGGCGCGTGTGGCGCAATACTCAGGCAAGTAACGGCCCGCTTGCCGCATCAGCCAGACGGGCGTGTGGTCCGTGGCCTGGCGCATGCATGCACGCAAAAAAGTGTCGTTGGTCAAAGGGGCAAAACTGGCAGAGGTCATCGCAATCAAAGCCGTAGCGGCGTTTCCAAATGGTTCTGCCGCATTCTCGCAGACGATCTGCTGCCTTGGCTCTCAATTGACATGCGTCCATCCAAATTATGGCGATGTCTTCACTTGGCTCAATGAATTTTGAATCTCTGAAACCGACGGCAATTCAGACAACAGTTGCACGTTTTGACCGGGTGCATACCAAGCATACACAGGCACGCCATTGCGGCCCAGCGCGTTGAGGGCTTGGGTAATGGCCGGGTCGTAGCGTGTCCAATCGGCCCGCAGCAGCAAAACTTTCTTTTGTGCAAAGTCGGAGATCACGGCGGGGTTGCTGAAAGTTATCTTTTTGTTGAACTGACACGTCACGCACCAAGCCGCCGTAAAGTCCACAAACACCGGTTGACCTGCCGCCCTGGCCTTGGCCACTTTGTCTTCAGACCAAGCCTCCCAAACAACACCCGAAGAAGCTTGCGCGCCCTTAGCGTTTGATGCAGATGCAGATTCATTTGCGGCAGCAAGGCCCGCATTGCCATTCAGATTGCCCGAGTCAGGGTCGATGTGTGTCCAACTGGCGCCCCATTGCCACAAAGTGCCGAGCAGCACCAGTGCGGCGAAGCTCCGCAAAGCCCAAGCGGTTTTGCTTTGGTGTGCCAAGGCCCACAACATGAAGGCCAAGCTGAGCAAACAAATCAGGAAGCCCGTGACGCCCTCCATGCCCACTTGTTGGCCCAGCACCCAGACCAACCAAATGACAGTTGCATACATGGGAAACGCCATGAACTGTCTGAACGTCACCATCCATGCACCAGGCCGTGGCAGACGGTTCACCCAAGCCGTGCTGAAAGTTACCGCCATGAAAGGCAGTGCCATGCCCAAACCCATGGCTGCAAAAATGGGCAGCGCTTGCCAAGCGGGAAGACCGATCGCCAAGCCAAGTGAAGCCCCCATGAAAGGTGCTGTGCAGGGCGAAGCAATGACCACAGCAAACACACCAGACCACAACGAATTCACCCAGGTCTTGGACCATTGAACGCCAGCAACGCTGCTCGGAACAAACGATCCAAATTCAAACAGGCCCGACAGGTTCAATCCCATCAAGGCAAACAACATGGCCAAGCCACCCACGACCCAAGGCGATTGCAATTGGAAGCCCCAGCCCAATTGCGATCCGGCTGCTCGAAGTGCCAGCATCAAACCGCCCAGCAGCAAAAATGAAATCAACACGCCTGCGGTAAAAGACCAAGCAGACACCTTCATCGCCTTGGGGCTGTCAGAGTGCTGCGTGATGCTCAGCAACTTGATGGCCAAAACTGGAAAAACGCAAGGCATCAAATTCAACAACAAGCCACCCGCAAATGCACCCAACAGCGCCAAAGCCCAGGTGGCCAAAGGCGCGGGCAAGCTGCTGACGGTTGATGCCGCAGGCGGGGTTGCTGGTTTGGCGTCTTCTGTGAACGTTTGCCACTGACCTTGTACGGGCGTATTGAAAGTCCACTGCAATCCCGTCGGTGCTTCGGCCTTGCCTTGCATCAACAGCCACGCCATTTCCTTGGGGCTGTCCATTCGCTCACTGGAAACTTTCACTTGAACCTGTGTCAGTTCCTTGCCGTCTTGAGAGGTGCCTTGGATCAGGGGCGCTGCATTGTTCTGAATCACATTGGCCGTTTGGGGCAACACGGTCCAAGGCCCCTTTTTCAATTCGTCCGGTAATGCTGCAATGCTGAGTTGAATCGAGCGGCCATCGTCCGCAATGCGCGCTGCATGGGCGCCTTTCAAAGGTGTTGCTTGCTGTGCCAGTGCTTTTTGAAATGAAGCCGATGCCATGACTGTGGCGCCTTGGAGCGGGATCGACAACTGAAAATCGCCTTCTTGCGGAATGCATTCTTGTTTGCAAACCAGCCAATTGGCATGAAGCTGAACATCGAGGGTGGTGAGCGTGGCAGACGGTTTGAAGCCCTTGTCAATTTGAAGGGGTGTTACCAGCAACACCGTGTCTTCGTAGCCAAAATTGGCCATGGGGCCAATGGGAATCATTTTGGGTGCAGGCCAAATCAAAGGCGATGCCGAAACGCCTGCAGGCAGTTTCCAAGTGAGCTCGGTGGGCAGTCCAGAGTCACCGGGATTGCGCCAGTAAGTGTGCCAATGGGGTTGATGCTGCAGTTCAAGGCCCAGCCAAATGGTTTGGCCCGCCGCAATGCCCTGCGGCGCAAGGGCCAACAGGCTGGCTTTGACTTGCTGGGTTTGAACCACATTGGACACCTTGGCATTGCCCAGCAATTGCGTTGGGGTTTGTGCTTGCGCTGACAAGACGCCCACGACGAAGACCCAAGCCAGCAGCATGGCGAGCCTGAGAGGGTTCAAAAAGCGACGAAAGTTCAAAAGCAACATAAGCCAGAAGCATTCCAAAAATAGCAACGATGCCATGTTCTAACTCTACACCGCAAAATCATTCCCCGAAATGCTGTGCCTCAATTAAACTGACGCCATGAAAAGTTCGTCAGCCAAGCCCACCGCGATCCACTTTTGGTCAGAACTGACCACCCTCGATTTTGCGAGCATCGACACTTCACGCGCCATTGCCGTGTTGCCCCTTGCCGCAACGGAGCAGCATGGCCCCCATTTGCCTTTGTCGGTCGATACAGACATCGTGAACGGGGTGGTGCAGGCCAGTTTGCCTCACCTGCTTGCAAGTCAAGAGGCCAGCGCGGCAGCCTTGCCCGTCTACTTTTTGCCTACCCAAAATGTTGGCCTCAGCCCCGAGCATGCAGCGTTTCCCGGCACACTCACCTTAAAGCCTGACACCTTGATTCGCCTGTGGACCGACATTGCCGAATCCGTGAAAGCAGCAGGTGTCAACAAGTTGGTCTTGTTCAATTCACATGGTGGTCACGTGGGCGCCATGGACGTGGTGGCGCGAGATTTACGTGCCCGATTGGGCATGTTGGTCTACAGCGTCAATTGGTATCAGTTGCCGATGCACAACGCACAAGGCGACGATGTGAATGCTTTGTTCTCTGCACATGAACATCGATTTGGCGTGCACGCCGGCGATGTCGAAACGTCCGTCATGTTGGCCCTTACGCCTCAAAAGGTGCGCATGGCGCTGGCCCAAAATTTTCAATCCATGTCGGAAGAACGAGCCGCCAACTTCCCCATTCTGGGCAACGGGCGCAGTGCCAAACTGGCCTGGCAAATGCAAGACTACAACCCCGCTGGCGCAGCGGGCAACGCAGCTGCCGCTACAGCAGAGAAGGGCCAAGCCTTGTTAGAGGCCGCTGGCCGCTCACTGGCTGCACTGTTGTTGGAAATAGACCGCCTTCCACCTGGCACCCTTCGCAATTGACGAAGGCCATTGGCTTTCTTTAATTGGAAGTTAAGCAATAACGGGCAATTGGAGTTCGCAATCGCCCACGTATATTTGCTGTGGGCACTCGCGGCTGGCATCGAGACAACCACCCTCGGCGTAAATGCCTTTGCCATCGCGCATGCGCATCATCACACCCAAGACATGGTCCATTTTTTGCGGATCTGACAAGGTTTCATTCACACACGCTTCGACGATGTTTTCATCGATCCAAGCTTCGCCATGTGAGTTGGTACGAAGCCCGTCACGCCAGTGGTAAATCTCAACACATTTGGTTGACAGCGTAAATGGCTGATCGTGCTTCCAAAAATTGCTGAACAAGCCGCCGCCCATGTAAATCACCCAAGAGCCCTCATAGCCTGTGACATCGGAGGATGCTTCGTGTGGGTTTCTAAACCAAAGTCGATCGCCGGGTACAAAAAAATGAACCGGCAATGGCGCTTCGAGTGAGCCGTATTCATGCAAGTACACCTCGTGAAACTGGCCAGAACGAACGGCATGCACCTCGTTCAGTTTTTGCATCGCTGCCAGCAATGAAGGGTGGTGCATTTGTGCTTCTTGTGCCAGTCCCAACAAAATCACGTACTCGCTGGCGCGATAGCATGAGAAGTCGTAATGCTTGCCTGTGGTCGCGGCTTGTGTCGCGCAGATCAATGCATGGATCAGGCACGTGCCCGGTTGCAACACAAATCCGGCAGCTTCGTCATAGCGCCAGCAGTCTGCCGGACGCTCAGCCGCTTCAGTTCGAAAGGCGACCGCTGTTTTACTTGCCGCCCTCGCTATGTTTTCTCGAACACGGACTGCACTGGCAAGTGCTTCTGTGTTTTCAAATTCAAATTCATGTGGCGACATGAAGAGCGACCACAGAATTTCTTGCGTTAAATTTTGAGCGTGCGCATGCAAGGACAAGGTGTTGAAATTGGGCGCAAACCTCGCTACCCAATCTTCACGCATGTAGCATCGGGTGATGCCCTCCTGACATTCAACGACCACATCGCGCAGGATGCCATGTGTCTCCAAGAAAGCCTTGCACGCTTGGGTGACGTCTTGCCTAAAGCGAATGCCCATTGTGGGCTTGCCGTTTGAATGATGCGATGACTCGGGTTGCATGCTTGTCATTCTGACAAGAAATATGCGCGGGTCTTATCGGGATAAACACCATCTCAACAGCGATTCGCTTGTGTGGCTCACATCACATGCGTGTGTTTTAAGAATATGTCACCCAGGGGTGATGCGCTGCATCTTCCAAATGAGGCAAGTTGTTATAAGTTAGCAGCATGTGCCTTGAAGGGGAGTAAGTAAATTCGGTCAGTGCGGTGTTGCGGATTCGCAAGTTCAGCTCAATGGCCGTGTCTGCGGGTGCACCCAGTACCAGGCCCACAGCTGTTGAAATGGGGCCGCCACTGGACACCACCAACACACGGCCTTGGTGGCGCGTTCTGACATGTTGCAACACATCCTGAATGCCTTGTGCAAATTCAGCATAGCTTGGCATGCCCTTGGGCGCCGTGTCGCCAGCCATCCACTTTTGCAAAGCGGTTCGCAGCAAGCGGAAATGATGTTTGTACATCTCGGGTGTATCGGGCTTGGCCAAGGGCATGGGATGCACCGTTTCAATCAGTGCATGGCTGTCGTATTCGTTCAGCGCAGGCCAAACTTCTGGCGTCATGTTCAGTTCGGCACCTTCTGCAATGCCTTCCCAAGTTTGACGGTGGCGTTTGAGGCTGCCCATGAGCACGGCATCGAAGTGCAAAGCATCAGGTCGATGACTTGATGCCTGTTTCCAATACTGTCCCAAACGAATGCTCTGGCGCTTGCCCAAGTCACTCAGTTGATCGTAGTCTTCAGCGCCAAAGGAAGCTTGTCCATGACGCACCAATATCAGTTGTCCCATGGTGTTCAGTCTAATGCCACTTGGCCTTCAATGCAGACCACGGTGTCGCCACCGACCCACACTTGGCCTTGCGAATCTTGTTGAATATGGACCCGTCCCTGCCTGCCCAAGGCCTGACCTTGACTGGCCAAGTATTGAGCGGGCATCTTGCCAGAACCGATCAGCCATTGCGCCAAGGAGGCATTCAAACTGCCTGTCACGGGGTCCTCCGTGATCCCGATGGCTGCGGCAAAAGCGCGCACTTCCAAGTCGGGTTCTTTGTCGGCCATGACCGATGAGTTGGCGTTTGAAGCCCTTCCCGCAAATGCCCTCGATTCGCGATTGCTGCGTGAAATCAGCAAACCTGAAGGCGCCTCTTCGTGTTGCGTGATGGCAGCAACGCCCACTTTGATGCCCAATTGTTTCAAAGCCAAATGATCGGGCGACAGCTTGCGGACTGTTTCGGTGCTGTCCAATAAAAACGACCACCATTCAGGCCCATTGTTCAGGATCTGACAAGCGATCACCTGATGGGCTGCAATGCCAAGCGCTTGCACAAGGGCTGACAACTTGTCCTCAGGGATCGCACGCTGCTGTGAGGGGGGTGCTGCAAAAGCCCATCTGCCTTGTTGTGACTCGATGCGAACCAAACCGACGCCGCACTCTTGGACGATCACGCCTTGATCTTGGGGTTGCCCTCCTGCTTCCAGCCAAGCTCGCACACTGCCCAATGTGGGATGACCTGCAAAAGGCAATTCACCGCCTGGTGTAAAGATGCGCACCTTGTAGTCGGCGCCTTGCGCTTTCGCTTCGGGCGTTGGTGGGAAGAGGAAAGTCGTTTCACTCAATTGGGTCCAGCGCGCAAAACTTTGCATGTGCGCATCACTGAGGCCTGTACCGTCCAAGACAACCGCGACAGGATTGCCCAGATAGGCAACCGGTGTGAACACATCCACTTGTTTGAAGGGTCTCGAAGTCATGCGAGCGATCCGTTTCTACAGACTTGTTTTAAACATCCAGATGGCCGTGAAGACCAAAGCCGCTGCCATGCAGCGATTGAACACCAGCAAGCGGATGCCTTGTGCCAACCATTGTCTAAGCAAACTGCCCATCACAGCGTAGGTCAAATTACTCACCAAGCCAAATCCCATCATGATGGGCAAAAGCACCAAACTTCGTGCCAAGGCATCTTCTTTACCAGCCACCCAGCCCGCCACGATTGACAGTGCAAGCATCCATGCCTTGATGTTCAAAAATTGAACACCCACACCTTGAAAGAAGGTGATCGTCAAACGGTCTTCATTTGCGTTGCTGAGTTCTCTGGTGCCCCAGAGACGATAGGCCATCCACAACAAATACAGCGTGCCGCTGATGGTGATGACCCAGCGTAAAGCGGGGATGGCCAACACCAAATGTCCAAGGCCCGCCATGCAAAGCCCTAACAACAAACCCCAACCCACTGGCACTGCCAAGATGAAGCGCAAGGCAGAGCGCAAGCCCTGATTGGCGGCCAGTGCCGTCGACAAGGTGGTGTTGGGCCCTGGTGTAAAGCTAGCCGCGGTCGACAAAATCAACAAGGCGGTCAGTTCTTCTGAACTCAGGATGAAATTCATGTCACTGATGGTGGATGTGTGTGAAGTGCTGTGAAGGCCGCCAATTACTTGGCAGAGAGTGTTTCCCAGCGTTCAAGCGCGGCCATCAATTCTGAGTCAATTTCAGCATCTCGCGCATACAAGGCGGTTGCTTTTGCAGGATCTTTGGCAAACAAGCTGCTGTCCTCCAAGGTCAATCGGACTTGCTTCTGCTCATTCTCAAGTGACTCAATCAAACCGGGCAGACTGTCCAATTCGCGTTGTTCTTTGTAGCTGAGCTTGGCTGCGCTTTTGGGGGCAACAGGGGCCGTTGGGGCGGGCTGTACAGAAGCGGTGCTTTTTTCAACTTGTGGTGCGGCTTCCGTTGTGGCTGAGGCTTTAGCCGGCGCACTGGTCGTGCCTTGTAGCGTCCCCGCCAGCTTTGCCGCCGCCGCTTTGTTTTGCGCTTGAATCGTTTGACTGCGCTGTGATTGCGTCAGCCAATCTTGAACCGAGCCTTCGTACTCGCGCCAAAAACCCGGATTTTCATCGCTTGCTTCACAGGCAATGATGCTGGTCACCACGTTGTCCATGAAGGCGCGATCGTGACTGACCAAGAACACGGTGCCTTCGTAGTCTTGCAACAACTCTTCAAGCAATTCCAAGGTGTCGATGTCCAGATCGTTGGTAGGCTCGTCCAGCACCAAGACATTCGCAGGGCGTGCAAAGAGTCTGGCCAATAACAAGCGATTGCGTTCTCCGCCCGACAAAGACTTCACAGGCGATGTGGCACGCGCTGGTGAAAACAAGAAGTCACCCAAGTAGCTCTTCACGTGCTGGCGCTTGTTGCCAATTTCAATCCATTCGCTGCCTGGGCTAATGAAGTCTTCCAGCGAAGCCTCAAGGTCCAATGCATTTCGCATTTGATCAAAGTAGGCCACCTGAAGATTGGCGCCTTGGCGAATGCTGCCGCTGTCGGCCTGAAGTTCACCCAAGATCATTTTCAACAGCGTTGTTTTGCCGGCGCCGTTGGGTCCCAGCAAGCCGATCTTGTCGCCACGCAACAAGGTGGCGGTAAAGTCTTTCACAATCACTTTCACATCGCCTTCGGGTGACGTGAAAGATTTGCACACATCGCTTAATTCGGCCACCAATTTGCCACTCGGTGCGCCAGATGCTACCTCCATGCGGACACGTCCCACCTGTTCTCTGCGGGCACTGCGCGTGGCGCGCAAATTTTCAAGACGCGCAATGCGACTTTGGCTGCGTGTGCGCCTGGCTTCAACGCCTTTGCGTATCCACACTTCTTCTTGTGCCAACAGTTTGTCGGCCTTGGCGCTGATCACGGCCTCTTGCGCCAACTGTTCTTCTTTGTTGATTTGGTATTGCGCAAAGTTGCCCGGATAGCTTCGAAGTCTGCCGCGGTCCAATTCCACAATGCATGTGGCAATGCGGTCCAAGAAAGCGCGGTCGTGCGTAATGGCCACCACACTGCCTTTGAAGTCGATCAGCAATTGCTCTAACCAGGAGATGGAATCCAAGTCCAGGTGATTGGTGGGTTCATCTAACAACAAGACGTCGGGGCGAGTGACCAGTGCTTGTGCCAATGCCACACGCTTTCGATTGCCACCAGAAAGCGTGCCAATCGTGGCAGTGGGATCCAAATGCAAGCGATGCAATGTCTCCTCAACGCGTTGCTCCCAGCCCCAACCGTCTAGCGATTCGATTTGACTTTGCAGGGCATCCAAATCGCCGACGCAATTGCTGTAGTCATCGATCAACTTCATCACGGGTGCAAGGCCGCGCTGAACAGATTCAAAAATAGAGTCTTCAGTTTCTAGCAAGGGCTCTTGCGCCACATAGGCAATGCGAATGCCTTGCTGAACATGCAAGTTGCCATCGTCGGCGTGCTCCATGCCAGCCAGAATTTTCAGAAAGGATGATTTGCCTGTGCCATTGCGGCCAATCAGGCCGATCCGTTCGGATGTTTCGAGCGCAAAGTCTGCGTGATCCAAGAGTGCAACGTGGCCGAAAGCCAGTGATGCGTCCAATAAAGTGATTAAAGCCATTGGCTCATTATCAATGAGGCTGGAAAATTTTTTACAAAACTATTGCCAGCCTCTAAAAAGTAGTGCTATAGTGGAGGGCTTCGCTGCTGATTAGTTGTTTAAGACGTCAACAGCAAGGCTTGCGCCAAAAGCCGTTGAAAAGCATTCATGGTTTTTCAAAGTAGGTGGCAAGTAAAGCCTTGTGGGCAGAGCGGCAACTTGATCAAAAAATCAGTTGCAGTCGAAACCAAGAGGCTGAAAAAATTTTTCAAAAAAATGAAAATTTTTTCAAAGCAGGCAAAAAATGCGTGCTATACTGCAAGGCTTCGCTGATCGCAGCGAGTGATGCAAAAACAACAAGGGCCTCGGCCTGAAATTGTTTGCAACGAGATCTTTAAAAATATACAGCCGATAAGCGTGGGCGTTTGATGGCGATTGCCAAGTTCTACGGAACTAAGTCTTAACTGACTTACAAACGCTCATGAGAATAGAAGTGAAGTTCACTTCAATTCCGTTTTTATGAGTTGCTCGAAAGAGCGAAAAAATTCAAGATCGAACTATAGAGTTTGATCCTGGCTCAGATTGAACGCTG
>JACCDQ010016549.1_pt1 | contig 10690 bp, 10 predicted proteins | sample 7446031 | NCBI WGS metagenome assembly JACCDQ01 (sample SAMN15323442, study PRJNA562643) | freshwater metagenome | isolation source: river surface water | place: USA:Blue River Watershed | collected 2017-08-17
AAGGTTGCCAAGATTGCTGCCATGGCCATCGGTGCTGTCTCGATCGTTCTGGCCATCGGCGCCCAGACCCTCAACGTAGCGTTCCTTGTTGCCATCGCGTTCGCGATTGCTGCATCGGGTAACCTGCCTGCGGTTCTGTACACCATGTTCTGGAAGAAGTTCAACACTCGCGGAGCAGTTTGGGCCATCTACGGTGGTCTGCTCACCGCAATCGTGCTGTTGGCCTTTGGCCCGAACGTATCGGGCTTCGAGACCAGCTTCTTCAAGCTGAGCGAGATCGGCACCCGTTGGGACTGGTTCCCACTGGCTAACCCAGGTATCGTTTCGATCCCACTCGGATTCTTCTTCGGCTGGCTCGGAACCGTTACCTCGAACGAGAAGAACACTGCGAAGTATGCAGAGCTCGAGGTTCGTTCGCTCACCGGTGCTGCTATCGGCAAGGCCGTTCAGCACTAACAAGCACTAGAGAGAAACCCCGTCCGGTTGGGCGGGGTTTTTCTTTTGCCGGCGGCCTGAGGCGGCCATTGCGCGTGTGGTCTGTGGTTAGTGGAGCTCAACCAGGAGGATGCCGAAGATCGCAGCGAAGATGGCTGGCGTCACGAACTTTGACACGGCCAACCACTTTGCTGCACGCAGCATGCTCGCCACCGTGGCGCTGTCGTCGAGAGCGCGCAGGTCCTTGGCTGCCGCCTGAGCCTGGACCGAAGCCCAGAATTGGGCTAGCGATCCCAGGATTCCGCTGGCCAAAAGAATCAGAATGACGGCCAGACGAAGGGCCATCGACTGCTCGTGCAACGACCCAACGAGTGAGGCTGTCGTGATCAATAAGAACGTCGGCGCGAGCTGGCTAATGACCAGGGTCTGCCATGCCTTGTTCCACTGCAGGAATAGATCGCTCTGATTCATGTTTGTTCCTCTGGCTGTCGTCGATTAGGTGGGTGCATGAGCAAGAACAACAGGGCTCAGGAGTTTCTTTCGGTCAAATTCCGAAGGTTGCTCTCGGGTGCACCCGACGGCATTCCGCCTTGGCTCGATGTGGTCGCCGCCGGCGATGATTTCGGCCATTTTTCGCCACACGACGAGCCTTGGATCGTGCATGGCGATTTTTCGACTTTGGTCGGTGGAATCCGCGCGTTGATCCTGCAGGCGTTGCACCCAGCGACTTTGGCTGGTGTGGCACAGCACTCGCGTTACGAACAAGACCCACTCGGCCGCCTATCTGGAACTATTCGCTGGCTAACCGTTACGACGTTTGGTTCTAAGGCCGCCGTCGCGAGTGAGGCTGGGCGCGTGAACCGATTGCATGAGAGGGTGTCTGGCCAGGTTGAGTCACCCGACGGCGTGGCACGTGCTTATCGCGCCCAGGACGAAGATCTTCTAACTTGGGTGCACCTCGCGTTCAGTGAGGCCTTCCTGTCGGCTCACCTCGATGTCTCGAGCACACCTCTGCCCGGCGGGGCAGACGCCTACGTCGACAAGTGGCGCGTCTCGGCCGCCCCGCTCGGTTTGAAAGTCGATGACTTGCCAAGAACCAGGGCGGGCCTAAGTGAAGCACTAGCCGCATACGCCTCGGATAGACAACTGCGGTGTGACGACCACACGCGGCAGGTTCTGCACTTCATCGAGCGCCCTCCGCTGCCGGCTGCAGCAGGCCCGATTTATCGGCTTCTCTTTCTTGCAGCTGTTGCGAACCTTCCTTCGTGGGCTACCGAACTGACCGGTTATCGCATCAGAAACCGACGAGTCGTGATGGCTCTGACGGCATGGATGTTGCGCGCGATGCGGGCAGCCATTGGGCCAGAAAGCCCGATTGAGGATGCTGCCAAGGCGAGACTCATGAGAGCGCAAAGGGCAGCCGCTAACCGATAAACTTGACCGAGTTGCGGGTTCGCTCGCTTCGCCACCCTAGCTCAGTCGGTAGAGCAGCTCCCTCGTAAAGAGCAGGTCAGGAGTTCGATTCTCCTGGGTGGCTCGTCAGAGATCCGAAGGCAAACCCCGCCAGCAGAGAGCAACCAATGTTGTCGACCATCAAACGCAAGTCGCGCATGCTTCAGTTGCTCGGCCCAGCGATCGTTGCGGGCGTCGCATACCTAGACCCAGGAAACGTCGCCACCAACCTAGGCGCCGGTGCTGGCTATGGCTACTTACTTGTTTGGGTCATCGTGGCCGCCAACCTTGCCGCCTGGCTGGTTCAGTACCTTTCCTCCAAGCTCGGTCTAGTCACCGGTATGAGCCTGCCGTCGATGATCGCCTACCGATTCGAGAAGCGGCCAGCGGTGCGCATCGCGTACTGGATTCAAGCCGAATTGGTCGCCATGGCAACCGACGTCGCCGAGGTAATCGGCGGCGCGCTCGCGTTGAATCTGCTCTTCGGTGTCCCGCTGGTAGTTGGTGGCCTCATTACGGGCCTAATCTCCATGGGCCTTTTGGTACTGCAATCTCGCGGGTTCCTGCGCAGCTTCGAATTTGTGATCTTCGGCATGGTCTTGATCACGGGTGCCGGCTTCGTTGCTGGTTTATTCATAGCTTCACCATCGGGCAGCGAGATAGCCGCAGGTCTCATTCCGCGTTTCAGCGACCAAGGTTCGGTATTGCTCGCCGTGGGAATCCTGGGCGCCACCATCATGCCGCACGCTATCTATGCGCACTCGTCGTTGAGCCTCGATCGTTTCGGTTTGGCCGACTCACACGGTCGCCTGCGCGAGCTGATTCGCGCCACGCGCTGGGATGTCGCCGTCGCTATGGCAATCGCCGGCAGCATCAACTTGATTCTGCTTGCCCTAGGCGCTGAGACGCTTTTCGGAAAAACTACGGTTGATTCAATCCCTGGAGCTTTCGATGCGATTGGCGCGAATCTCGGCCACCCGATCGCGATCCTATTCGGCATTGGGCTGTTAGCCAGCGGCCTGGCCTCAACCTCGGTCGGCACCTACGCCGGCAGCGTCATCATGCAGGGTTTGCTCAAGCGCAAGACCTCGCCGCTGGTTCGCCGCCTTGTCACGCTCGTCCCAGCGCTGCTCGTCATCTGGAGCGGCGTAAGCCCAACCCAGGCTTTGGTTTTCAGTCAGGTTGCGCTCAGCTTTGGAATCCCGTTCGCGGTGTTTCCTCTGGTTCGATACACGAGCGATGCGCACCTGATGGGGCGTCAGGTAAATCGCCGACTCACCAAGTTTCTAGGCTACGGACCAGCCATCGCCCTGACTGGTCTCAACGCCTATCTGATTGCCCTCAGTTTGCTGGGTTAGCGCCCCTCGACAAATAGACTTCACACGTGAGAATCCGAGCCAAGGCAGCAGCGCGACTCGCCGAAAAAGGCGCATCGCCAGCTCAGGTTATTTCGCTCGCGTATGCCATTGGAATTCTTGTTGGCACGACGCTGCTGATGCTACCCATTTCTAAAGTCGGTGCTGGCGGGGCATCGCTGATCGAAGCTGCCTTTACGACGGTTTCGGCTCTGTGCGTCACAGGTCTTGCAATCGTAGACACCGCAACCTACTGGACAGGTTTTGGCCAAGCGGTAATTTTGGGCGAAATTGCCATCGGTGGCTTCGGAATCATGGCGGTCTCGACCCTCGTGGGAGTATTTTTCGCCAACAAGATCGGCCTAAAGGCCCGCATGAACGCCGCCAATGAGTCGGGAATGGCTGGTCTGGGCAGCATGCGAAGCATCATTCGTCGAGTCTTTCTTACGACAGTTGGAATCGAACTGGCCGTTGGAATCGTGCTTTTTTGCCAGTTCTTTTTTAGCTACGGCTACGATTTCGGAAAATCGGCTTGGCACGCTGCGTTCCACTCGATCTCGGCATTCAACAACGCTGGCTTTGCCCTATACACCGACAGCTTGATGAGCTTCGTGAATGATCCAATCATTCAATTGCCGCTGCATTTCGCCGTGATTCTTGGTGGCCTTGGATTTCCCGTGTTTATCGAAATTGGGCGAGCCATCAAGCATCGCTTGGCTCAGCGGGAGGGGTTCTCTCAGATGCCTCGAACACTCGCTGGAGATGCACGACGATTGTTCCTCTGGTCGCTAAATTCGCGAGTCATCCTTATTGCCACCGCCGTATTTGTCACGTTGCCGACCGTATTTTTTGCCGCCGTTGAGTGGGCCAACCCAGGCACCCTTGCCGGGTTGAGTGATGGCTCCAAGTGGCTTAATGCCTTCTCGATGGCTGTTCAGCCTCGCACCGCTGGCTTCAATTCGGTCGACCTATCGCAGGCCCACGCTTCGTCTTGGTTAGCCATGGACATTCTGATGTTCGTCGGTGGCGCTTCGGCTTCAACCGCAGGCGGTATCAAGCTCGGAACGGCTGCCGTGCTGTTTTTCATTGTCTGGACCGAGATTCGCGGTGAGACTGCTGTCAACATCGGCAATCGACGTCTACCTCGTTCGATCCAACGCCAAGCCCTAACAATCGTCCTCCTCTCGGGCTTGGTGGTTGCGGTAGCTACCTTTGCCATTATGTTGATGACCGATTTTGGTCTTGACCGAATCGTCTTCGAGGTGATCTCCGCATTTGCCACCGTCGGATTGAGCACAGGGATCACTGCGCAATTGCCGGCTGCCTCGCTCATCATCTTGATGCTGCTTATGTTCATAGGCCGTGTCGGCCCGGTTGTCGTGGCATCGGCCTTGGCCAACCGATACGCTCAAAAGCACTTCGAATATCCAAAGGAGAAGCCACTAATTGGTTAAGAGGCTAAAGACCCGCAGCGCGACGTCGGGTAACGCTAAGGCGACCACAGTAGCCGTAATCGGACTGGGCCGATTCGGCAGTGCTCTAGCCATTGAGCTGATGGCTCAGGGGCGCGAAGTGCTTGGCATCGACTCGGACGAGGGCTTGGTTCAGGACCACGCAAATCTGCTCACGCATGTGGTCAAGGCAGACTGCACGAGTGAGGCAGCGCTCAACGAGTTGGGCATCACGGACTTCGACTCTGTCGTAGTGGCGATTGGTAGCGACGTAGAGTCGAGCATTCTCTGCTGCTCGATCCTGATCGGTCTCGGCATCGAAGACCTTTGGGCAAAGAGCACATCTGTTCCACACGGTCGAATCTTGAAGCAGCTTGGCGTACAGCACGTTGTTTTCCCCGAGAGCGACATGGGAAAGCGCATCGCGCACCAGGTGGGCGGTGACCAGCTTGATTACGTCGAGATTGACGAAAAATTCGTCATGGCACGCACTAAGGCCTCGCCAACCTTCGCCGGCAAGTCACTGCGCGATCTGCAATTCCGGGCGGCATTTGGCATCATCGTGGTCGCGACCAGCAATGCCGGCGCCGACTACGTGCCGGCGACGCCAGAGACTGTGCTGCAAAACGGCGACGAGATCATCATCGCGGGCCCGAAGCGCGAGCTCGAGGCGTTCTGCAAGCTCTAGCGACCCTCTAGGTACATCGCCAGAACGTACTTAGAAACCTTGGCGTAGAACTCGTCTGCGGTTAAGCCGTAGTTGGCCTGAATGGCGTTATCGAAGTCTTTGGTGCGCAGGTCGTTCATGAACGTCTTGTACGTGTCCATGCCCTTCACAGCGACCAGGGCCTCGGTGGCCAGCGCGCCCATGTAATACGACACGTGCGCGATCATCCACTTTGAATCCGGCGATGGTGGTGCTCCACGTTTGTAGGTCTAGCGGAAGCAGTCTGCGATCTTCTCGACAGTAGGCGTGCTAAGCGGGCAGAGGTCTTGTTCCGCCCAGCCGCGCGAATCGGCATTCACGACCTCATCGAGGGTCGACGGCACGGTTGCTCCGTTCCAAACTCCAAGTGCTCCACCGAAGTAGGCGGCGCCGCCCTCGATCCACCAGTTGGGGTAGGTGTCCATCTGGCCAAGGCTGGCCTGCACCCAGTGCGTGTACTCATGTGGGGTGGTCTGCTTGTTCTTGACGTAGTCGCTGCCCTTGCCGAGGCACTGGTTGAAGAATGGCTCGCCGCGTTGATTATTCGTCGCCTGGGCCGAGCTGCACCAAGGCAGGTCTCGTTGAATCATCTTGCTTACCGGACCCCATTCACCGACCGGGCAAAACGCCGCCTGCTGGCAAAACGCTGAGTCAACCCAAGCCAGGTCGGCCTCGGTGTAATAACCGATGTATGCCGTCTTCGGCAGGAACAGATCGGCCCAGAAGCTAGCGGTACGGTTGAGGCCGGCTCGCTCCGCGTCGACGCGCTCGGCAGTCAATGACGGGCCGGCTATCACGGTGACGTTTGGGTTTACTGCCGGCATACTCTGCACGACTTTGGTCACCTCGGCAAAGGCGGCTTGGCGAACGCGCTTGGTGTCTAGGTTGTCGAAGCTGAGCGGCTGCGATGACGTATCCGGAACAAGCACGGGCGGCTTCGTCGTCGCGCGCACTCGCACACCCTTGTTCCAAACCAGCTTCTTGCCCGACTTCACGCACGTGTACTTGATGCTCTTGATTGTTTGGGTAGCGCCCTTTTTTGAGCAGGTTGCACCAGGTTTGGCACCGGAAGCTGCGCTCGCCGATGTTGGGTTGGATACCGTTCCGGCGATCAGAGAGATGCCTAGGAGCAGGGCTAGAAGGGCCCTGATGGACCTCGTGGCGCTAGCCGTGCGCAGAATCATCGCTTGCTCCTGCTGGTGCGCAGCGGGGGCACCAAGGCCCAAAGGATCGCACATGCGTCGATGGCTTCCTGGCTCAGGGCGGCCGCGGTGGGGGACAGCAGGCCAAATGCGCCAGCGAGCATCGCGATGACCGACAGGCTAACGCCGACCAGTGCTGCCTGCTTGGCCCGACGCATTGCCCCCTTGGCGACCGCAATAGCGCTGGAGAGGTGGTCGATCGAGTCCTCGATGATCACGACATCGGCCGCCTCGCTGGCTGCGGTCGCACCGCGGGCACCCATGGCAACGCCGACGTGGGCGGCGGCCAGCGCAGGAGCGTCGTTGATGCCGTCACCGACAGCGATAACGGTTCCCGTGCCGCCGCGACTCATCAACTCGTGAACCAGATCCAACTTGTCCGCCGGTGTTGCCTCGGCAAGCACGCGGTCGATTCCAACGGTTTTGGCAACCTGTTCTGCCGTCGAACGACGATCGCCCGTGGCCATCCAGATTTCGGCAACACCCTGAGCGTGCAGCGCGTCCACGGTTTGTTTGGCTTCGTTTCGCACCGGGTCTTGCAGCGTGACGATTCCGACGAGCGAACCATCGAACTCGACCGCCACCAAAAGCGATGTTCCGTCGTCGAGGATCTGAGAGTTCGCCCAGTCGGGAAGGTCGCCAGTTGGCTGTCCGACGCGCACGCGAATTCCGTCGACGGATCCCTCAAGCCCGTGGCCGTGCACCTCGGCGGTGTCGCTTGGGCGGCTTAGCTCGAGGTCTCGATCCTGAGCGGCCGCAACCACTGCTCTAGCAACCACGTGAGGACTCGCAAGTTCAAGGGATGCCGCGGCTCGCAGCACACCCACCTCGTCGTAGCCCGGCGCGACCAAGATTGAGTCAACGCTTGGGCCACCATGCGTGAGTGTTCCGGTCTTGTCGAGAATAACGAATTTGGCGCGAGCGAGCGATTCGAGCGACTGCCCGCCCTTGACTATCGAGCCGGTCGCAGCCGAACGGCTCATGCCCGCGATGATCGCGATAGGCACGGCCAGGATGAGTGGGCAAGGGGTAGCGGCCACGATCACGGCAACAGCGTTACGCGGATCGCCCGAAACTATCCAGGTTGTCGCAGCGAGCGCCAAAGCGAAAGGCACAAACCACAGCGCCCAGCGGTTGGCAAGCCGAACTCCGTTGGCCGAATCCGCGCTAGATTCGGCAACCAGGCGAACCAGAGCCGAATAGGTTGAGTCGGCCTCGCTGCTGGTCGTGGTCAGCTCAATCGAGCTGCCGGCATTGACCACGCCCGACGCCACCTCGTCGCCAGCGTTGACCTCGCGAGGTAGCGGCTCACCAGTGAGCGCGCTCTCGTCAAAGCTCCCTCGGCTAAGCGCTTGACCGTCCAGCGGCACAATCTCCCCGGATCGCACAAGTATTCGGCTGCCCACGGCAACCTGCGCCAGGGCCACATCCGAGACGCGATCGGATGCGTCCACCACGTGCGCAAAACGCGGGGCGCGATCCAGCAGTGCTGCAAGGCGTCCGTTTGCCCGACCCTGAGCCCAGCGCTCGAGCGAGCGACCCGTGGCCAGCATCACCGTGATCACGGCCGCGGCCAACCATTCCTCGACCAAAGCAGATGCCACGATGGCGAGCAGCGCGAGCGCATCCGATCCGAACTCGCGATGGCGAATGGCTTGAATGACAAGCGCGAGGGCGAGCGCAAAGCCGATGGCGGCGGCCGCAACCAAAGCCCAGAACTGGTCGAGCCCCCAACCGACCGCGAGCAGCGCGAGACTCGCACCCAGAATCAGGTAATCATTGCGCAATTTTTGGCCCACATAAAAAGTCTGCCATCAGACTTAGACTCAAGGCATGAGCAAGCACGTCGAACACACGACCCCAATCATTCAATTCTTGGGTGCGGCCGGCACCGTTACGGGCAGCCGCTTCTTGCTCGAGCACGATGGCGTGCGCGTGTTGGTCGACTGCGGAATGTTCCAGGGCCTCAAAGAACTTCGCCTGAAGAACTGGAACCCTCTAGCCGTCGACCCAGCAAGCATCGATGCCGTTGTTCTCACGCACGCTCATCTCGATCACTGTGGCTATCTGCCCAAGCTGGTTAAAGATGGCTTCTCTGGCAGCATTCACGCGACGCCATACAGCTGCAAGCTCGTCGATGTGATCCTGCGCGACTCGGCTCGCCTGCAGACCGAGGATGCCAAGTTCGCCCAGCGCCACGGGTTCTCGAAGCACAACCCCGCTCTCGCGCTTTACAACGAACAGGATGCAGATAAAGCCATCAACAAGCTGCGGCCAGAGGAGTTCGGCACTCGCGTCGAGGTGGCTCGCGAGACCTTTGTGACCTGGCATCCGGCGGGGCACATCCTTGGCGCAGCCTTTGTCGAGGTCGAGTTTTTCGGCAAGCGTCTGCTATTCACTGGCGACCTAGGGCGAGACGAGCACCCGCTGCTGGCAGCGCCTGGCAATATTCCGACTGGCCATTGGGACGCGATCGTGACCGAGTCAACCTATGGTGACCGTGAGCACGAGCCTCAGACCACCGACTTCGAAACCGCTATCAACAAGACCATCGCCCGTGGTGGCTCGGTGCTGATTCCGGCATTCGCAGTCGACCGCACCGAAGTGATTCTGGTTCGCCTTCGTGAACTTGTCGAGCAGGGCCGCATTCCGGCCGTGCCGATCTATGCCGATTCGCCGATGGCGCTTCGTGCTCTGAGCTTCTATCGCGACGCCATCAACAATGATTCGCCCGAGATCCGCGACGAAATCGTCAAAGAGTGGAAGGGTCGCGATCCTTTCGACGCGGGCAGCCTAACCGAGCTAATGACCGTCGAGGAGTCGAAGTCGATCAATAACCCCGACGGCCCTTGCATCATCATTTCGGCTAGCGGCATGGCCACCGGCGGTCGCGTGGTGCATCACCTCGCGGGCATGCTGCCGAATCCAAAGCACACGGTCATCCTGGTTGGCTACCAGGCGCTTGGAACCCGCGGTCGTCGACTCGCCAATGGTGAAACCGAGATCAAGATGCACGGCGAATTCGTTCCTGTGCGCGCCACCATCGAGCAGATTCAGTCTTTCTCTGTGCACGCCGATGTAAACGAACTCATGGATTGGCTTCGCAGTTCGAGCGACGAGCCGGGCAAGGTCTTCGTTGTGCATGGCGAGGCCGGTGTGGCCGAATCGCTGCGTGACCGCATCAAGTCGCAGCTCGGCTGGAAGGCCGTGGCTCCGATGGACGGCCAGATCTTCGAGCTCTAGAGCTCGCTTCGTGCGCTAGCTCTGGTTTTTCTTGCCGTTGGGGTTCGACTTCTGTAGTTCGGCGCGGCCAGCAATGCCAGCCCAAAATAGGCCGGCTGCGGTCACCAGGCCACCGAGAACGCCAAGCCAAGGCAGACCCGTGGCGGCAGCCACCGCCGCGAGCATCGAACCAATCGTGGTTGCCGATAGCTGAATGAACAGGAAGCGCACGAAGGCGCGAACGGCGTAGGTGGTTCGGTTGGATGCCTTCTCGATTCGCTCGAGAACTTCAAGAATCTCTTTGTCGCTCATGGTCGCCCTTCCCATCATTGATTGCCTCCAACTTTAGACTTGAGGGCATGCCAAGCCAACGAATCAACCGCGTATTCGCGGGCACAATCACGTTCGTTGCGCTGCTGGCGACGGCTTCATCGGCGTTCGCGGCACCAAGCCCTAGCCCCGTACCAACCGCGACAGCAAGCCCTGGAATTGCGATCGGCGAACCCAATCCGTCGAGCCCGACGCCAACTGTTACACCTACGCCAACCCCCAAGCCATACCCGACGCCGGCTGCGCCTTGCAGTGCCGCATCCGTGACCAAGTCGAGGGACCTCGGCCAGCTATACGCATACGCTATCGACGCCCAGACGGGTCGCACTTTGCTCGACATCCGCGGTGCCGAACAAACCCCAAGCGCGAGCGTGCTGAAGGTGGTTACCGCCGCGATGGCGATGAACTACCTGCCGGTCGATTACACGGCCAAGACCAGCGTTTACTCGCTGCCGAGTGAACCTGGAACCCTCATCTTGGTTGGCGGTGGCGACCACACGCTCTCGGCGATGACCGGAGCAAGCTTCACCACATACC
>JACCDQ011147989.1_pt1 | contig 10690 bp, 14 predicted proteins | sample 7446031 | NCBI WGS metagenome assembly JACCDQ01 (sample SAMN15323442, study PRJNA562643) | freshwater metagenome | isolation source: river surface water | place: USA:Blue River Watershed | collected 2017-08-17
ACACCATCGGCGCGCTGGCTCGGCATTTTCCGCAGACGCCCAGAGTGAGTGTGGTGTTTGGTGGCGTCTCGATCAACCCACAAATGATGGGTTTGCGCGGCGGAACCGAGGTGCTGGTGGCGACACCGGGGCGCTTGCTGGATCTGGTGGCGCACAACGCTGTCAATCTCTCCGGAGTAAAAGTGCTGGTGCTCGATGAGGCCGACCGCCTGCTCGACCTTGGATTTGCCGAAGAGCTCAATCGGCTTCTGGCGCTGCTGCCGACCAAACGCCAGAGCCTGTTTTTCTCGGCCACATTCGCGCCTGCGGTACAGGCGCTGGCCAATACCCTGTTGCATGACCCGGTGCGCGTGGATGTGCGCCCCGATGCTGCGCCACCGCTAGAGATCGTGCAACGTGTGATTTCGGTGGACACGCCCAAACGCACACAATTGCTGCGCCACCTGATCCAGCAAAACGACTGGACACGGGTGCTGGTCTTTGTGGCCACAAAATTTGCCGCAGAGATCGTGGCCGACAAACTGCGCAAGGCCGGCCTGACCGCCGAGCCCTTCCATGGCGAGTTGAGCCAGGGCAAGCGCATCCAGGTGCTGGCCGACTTCAAGGCGGAGCGTCTGGGCGTGGTGGTAGCCACCGATGTGGCAGCGCGCGGCCTGGACATTGCGGGCCTGCCGGTGGTGGTCAACTTCGATCTGCCACGCTCGGCCAACGACTACACCCACCGGGTCGGCCGCACCGGCCGCGCAGGCGAGCCTGGCCTGGCAGTGAGCTTTGTCAGCGCTGCCACACAGGCCCACTGGCGGCTGATTGCCAAACGCCAAAAACTAACGCTTGCGCTCGAAAGTATTCCAGGCTTTGAGGCACTTGAGACGGCGCCACCGGTATCAAGCCACCCGGATGCTCCCGGCAACGGTGGCATCAAGGGCCTGCGTCCGAGCAAGAAAGACAAGCTGCGCGCCCTGGCAGCCTCGGGCAAACCGCCAGTGTCTTAAAATCGGCTCTTATTCCACAGCCTCTGGATGAACACCATGAACCGCTGCCTCTCCGCCTTCAAGGGCTTTTCTTTGGGACTCTTCCCCCTGCTGCTGACGCTGGCCACACTGGCACCCGAACCGCTTGCCGCGCAAGACTTGGTGCGGCAGTTCCCTGCCGCTGCCATGCGTGGCATGATGGAAGTGACCCAGCCGCCCAACATTCTGATCAATGGCCAAGCCGAGCGGCTGTCGCCCGGTGCCCGCATCAAGAACAGCGGCAACATGATCGTGTTGTCTGGCAACTTGCTTGGAAAGCCTGTGCTGGTCAACTATCTGCGCGATGCACAGGGTCAGATCCGTGAAGTGTGGCTATTGAACGCGGCCGAGGCGCGAGAAAAACGCGTCGGCATGGAGCCAATGACCAACTTTGTCTTCGGCTCGGATGCCGACAAGCCCAAGACCGACGACGGCAAGACGCCGTTCAACCAGCTGCCGAAGTTCGATTCCCGTTAGCGAGATTCCGGGGCTTCGTCCTGTGGGAGCGGGGCCTTCGCCGGGATTGAATCCGGACTTCCATCGGCCCGAGGCGGGCCTCCCACACAGCCCAAAACACAACACCATTTTTTACCATGACAAAAAAAGTATTCATCAAAACCTATGGCTGCCAGATGAACGAGTACGACTCGGACAAGATGAGCGATGTGCTCGGCGCAGCGCAAGGCTACACACCGACCGACAACGTCGAAGAGGCCGACCTGATCCTGTTCAACACCTGTTCGGTGCGTGAAAAGGCACAGGAAAAAGTGTTCTCCGACCTGGGGCGCGTCAAACACCTTAAAAAACGGGGCGCACTGATTGGTGTCGGTGGCTGCGTAGCGAGCCAGGAAGGTGAATCCATCATTGCGCGCGCGCCTTATGTCGACGTGGTTTTTGGCCCGCAAACCCTGCACCGCCTGCCCCACATGCTCGACGAACGTGCACGCCTGAACCGTTCGCAGGTCGACATCAGCTTTCCCGAGATCGAAAAATTTGACCACCTGCCGCCGGCGCGCATCGAAGGCGCAAGTGCCTTTGTTTCCATCATGGAAGGCTGTTCAAAATACTGCAGCTACTGCGTGGTGCCCTACACCCGCGGCGAGGAAGTGAGCCGACCGTTCGAGGACGTCTTGGTGGAAATTGCCGGTTTGGCTGACCAGGGGGTGAAGGAGATCACCCTGTTGGGGCAAAACGTGAATGCCTGGCGCGCGCCGATGGGAGACACGCCTGAAGTGGCCGACTTTGCCAGGCTGCTCGAATATGTGTCGGACATTCCCGGCATCGAACGCATCCGATACGTCACCAGCCACCCCAACGAGTTCACGCCGTCACTGATCGCCGCCTACGACAAACTGCCCAAGCTGGTCAGTCACCTGCACCTGCCGGTGCAACATGGCAGCGACCGCATCCTGATGGCCATGAAACGCGGCTACACCGCCATGGAATACAAGAGCACGGTGCGCAAATTACGCGCCATCCGCCCCGACATGGCCATGAGCAGCGACTTCATTGTGGGTTTTCCGGGTGAAACCGAAGACGACTTTGGCAAGATGATGAAACTCATCAATGACATCGGTTTCGACAACAGTTTCAGCTTCATTTTCAGCCCGCGCCCCGGCACGCCGGCGGCCAATCTGAGCGACGACACGCCGCACGAGGTCAAACTGCGCCGCCTGCAGCACCTGCAGGGCGTGATCAATGACAGCATCAAACGCATCAGTGAAAGCCGCATGGGCACGGTGCAGCGCATTTTGGTGGAAGGCGCCTCCAAACGCGACGCCACCGAACTCATGGGCCGCACCGAATGCAACCGGGTGGTGAACTTTGTCGGTCAGCCGCGCCTGATCGGCCAGATGGTCGATGTCACCATCACCGACACACGCACCTTCACCCTGCGCGGCGAGGTGGTGACGCAGGATCTGGCGCCGGTTTGAAATCTCTGCAGGCTTATCCCGAGTCCACCCTGATGCAGGTGGCACAGATGCTGCAGGCGGGCAAGGTGGCCGACTGGCTGCTGCAAAAATACCCGCAGGCGCACGCGGTGCGCACCGACCGCGCCCTGTTCGACTATGTGCAGGCACTCAAGACCGATTACCTGCGCGGTGCCGAGCCAATCAACAAGGTGCTGTTTGACAGCAAGCTGCATGTGGTGAAAAACGCCCTGGGCACCCACACCAGCGTGTCACGCGTGCAGGGCAACAGACTCAAGGCCAAACGTGAAATCCGCATTGCCTCGTTGTTCAAGTCCGTGCCCGACGAATTCCTGCGCATGATCACAGTACACGAGCTGGCGCACCTGAAGGAAAAAGCCCATGACAAGGCTTTTTACCAGCTCTGCAAACACATGGAGCCGAGCTACCACCAGCTCGAATTCGAGGTCCGGGTGTATCTGACCCACCTCGAGACATCGGGTGCGCGCTTGTGGGACGCCGCTGGAGATTCCTGATGCTTTGCGGGTCAGACCACTCGCGAAGCGACGTGCTCTGACCCCAACTGATTTAGACGCAATGGCTTGAGCAAATCAGACAGCCCGTTGTGATCAATCTCGTGCATCAGCGCGAGCAGGCGGCCAATCTCGCCCTTGGGTACGCCCTCAAGCACAAACCAGCGCAGGTAGTTGCCCGGCAAATCAGCGATCAGACGGCCCTTGTATTTGCCAAAGGGCATGGTACGTGTCACCAGGAGTTGCAGGTCTTCGGGGTTCATTTCAGCCACCAGCGCGCTTGACGCTGCGCCCCTGGGCCTTGAGCAGCTCCATGACACGCTCGACATGGTCGCCCTGCACCTCGATCACGCCGTCTTTCACCGTGCCACCCGAGCCGCAAGCGGTTTTGAGCTGCTTGCCCAGGGCGATCAGCGCCGCGTCGTCCAGGTCCAGCCCCTTGACCAGGGTCACGCCCTTGCCCGCACGGCCCTTGGTCTGGCGCGACACCCGCACGATGCCGTCACCTGCTGGACGTTTGATGACCGATCGGCAAGTGCACTGCGCCAGCGGCTGACGGCAGTCGGGACACATGCGACCGCTGTCGGTGCTGTAGACCAGGCCACTGGCGAGAAGTTTGTCTTTCATGCGTTGGGATTGTGCCGCACAAGACCGCCGGATCAGCCAAAATAGCCACCCACAGCATTCAAAGGAAATCGCACATGTCACGTCCCAGCGTTTGGGCACCAAAAATCGTCGCCTTGATCAAGGGCGGCAACAGCTCGGCAGCCATTGCCCAAATCAAGGTGGCTCCCACCGTGAAAGACCTGCAGGATCTGCGCAAGTTGCTCATGGCTGCCAATCTGCTCAAGGCACATCCGAATGTGGACGCAACGACCAATGACATGATTGCCGAATTGTCGGCACCCCGGCTGCACCGCTCGCCCTGAGCCCTCAGGGCAGGCAATCAAGCGCCTGCATGTAGGCGGACTGCACCATCAACTCGTCCCACGGTGTGGCGCGGCTGCCAGGCAACAGCGCCAGACGGCGTTCCTCGCTGGCATCCAGCGGCTGCCACCCGCCCTTGAGCTGCGCTTCGGTCAAACCATTGATCAGGGCATCAAGCTCGGCACCGTCACCCAGCGACTGGTTGCACAAAAGCACCAGGTCACAGCCAGCGTTCAGGGCCGCCACCGCCGCCTCGGTCGTGCTGACCGGCTGGCCGTCAATGACACGGGCGCCCGCCATTGACAGATCGTCACTGAACACCGCGCCGGTAAACCCGAGTTGTCCACGCAGGATGTCACCCAGCCACTTCTCCGAAAAACCGGCTGGTCGGCCATCCACCTTGGGGTAAATCACATGTGCCGGCATGACGCTGGCCAAGGCCGAGCCGAGCCACTCATAAGGCCGGGCATCGTCGGCCAGGATGGCTTTGAGGCTGCGTTTGTCGACCGGAATCTCGGTGTGTGAATCGGCCTTGACAAAACCATGGCCGGGAAAATGTTTGCCGCAGTTGGCCATGCCACTTTGCAACAAGCCATGCATCAGGCTTTTGGCCAGCAGGCTCACCACGCGCGGGTCGCGCGCAAAGGCACGGTCGCCAATCACGCTGCTCTCACCAAAATCCAGATCCAACACCGGCGTGAAGCTCAAATCCACGCCGCAAGCCCGCAGCTCGGCGCCCAGCACATAACCACAAGCGGTGGCGGCCCGGGTGGCGCACAGGGCACCGCTGCCCTCGCCCGCCTTGCCGTCCTGCAACCATAACTCACCCAGGGCACGCATGGGCGGCAAATGGGTGAACCCGTCGGTCTTGAAACGCTGCACCCGGCCGCCTTCGTGGTCCACACAAATCAACAGGTCCGGGCGCATTTTCTTGATGCTGTGGCACAGGGCGGTGAGTTGCTCGCGGTTCTGCCAGTTGCGGGCAAACAGGATCATGCCGCCCACCAGCGGATGTTTGAGGCGCTGTTTGTCCTGTTTGCTGAGGGTGAGACCGGCAATGTCGATGATCAATGGGGCGTGAATTGTCATGATTTTCTGGGTGAAAAAAGATTACCGTTCATGGTCGTTTTTGACTTCCACCACGCAAAAACTCGCGGCGTAGTCGGTCTCGTCGGTCACACTGATGTGAGCACTCAGGCCTTTGGCCTCAAACCAGGTTTTCAGCTCGCCATGCAAGACGATATGCGGCTGCCCACTGGGCAACTTGCCCACCTCACACAGGCGCCAGGTCATGGGCATGCGCATGCCCAGACCAATCGCTTTGCTGAAGGCTTCCTTGGCGCTGAAACGGGTGGCCAGGTAACGTACGCCGCGCTCGGGCCAGCGCTGGCTGCGCGAGCGCCAGGTCGCGATTTCCGCCTCGCTCAGAACTTTTTGTGCGAAACGGTCGCCATGGCGATCCAGGCTGGTCCGGATGCGGCGCACGTCACAAATGTCGGTGCCAATGCCGTAGATCATGCGGCATCCCGAATGCAACGCAGATAGTCCTTGATGGTGGCGCTGTAACCCAGCTCCAGCGCATCAGCGATCAGCGCGTGTCCAATGGACACCTCGCTCACGCCAGGTACTCTGGAAAGAAACCCGGTGAGGTTGTCACGGTTCAGGTCATGGCCCGCATTCACCGCCAGACCCGCATCCAGCGCGGCCCGGGCGGCCTGAACAAAACGTGCCAACTGAGTGTCCTGCTCAGGTGTGCCCCAGGCGGCGGCATAAGGCTCGGTGTAAAGCTCAATGCGGTCGGCACCCACCGCCTTGGCGGCCGGCATGGCCTGGGCATCAGCGTCCATGAACAGGCTCACCCGCAGGCCCCAGGCATGGACCCGGTCGATCAGCGGCTTCAAAACCGGTGCGTCTGCCGGAAAAGTCCAGCCATGGTCACTGGTGAATTGACCTTGCGCGTCGGGCACAAAGGTGACCTGGTGCACCGGTAGCCGCTGCGCCACCAGCTGACCCACCACGTCCATCAGGTTGTGCAAGGGATTGCCTTCAATGTTGAATTCCCGGTCTGGCCACGCCTTGAGCAGTGTTGCCAACTCGGGCACATCACTGGCACGAATATGCCGCTCGTCCGGGCGCGGGTGCACCGTGATGCCATGGGCACCCGCTTGCAGGCACAAGGTGGCCGCGCGGGTGACGCTCGGAATCCCAAGGTGCCGTGTATTGCGTACCAACGCCACCTTGTTGAGGTTGACGGACAGGGAGGTTGTTTTCATAAGCTTTGCAGATCGATCATCATTTGCCGGGTGCGGAGACTGGGAACCCCGCAATGGTAATTCAGCAGGGCGCGCAATTGAGGCTTGAGCGCCCCTGCGACCTCGGCGCAGGCGCGCAACACGGGGGTCAGCGGCACACGTTCGTCCAACGCCTGTTGCAGCGCCATCCACTGGGCACCGCTGAGGCTGCTGCGGTCGGTCTCATTGGCCTGGCGCAGCCCGCCCTCAGGCACCAGGCTGTAATGTTCGTCAGGATGCAGCACCAGCAGGGTCATGGTCTGGGCATCGAGCAGGGGCAGCAGGCCAATTTCGCGCAGCAGCAGCAATTCAAAGGCACGCAAGGCCGATTCCAGCACTTCACCATGCTCGCTGGCAATGATCTGCACCACGGTCGCGTAGACATCAAACAGCAGCGGATGCGGGTCTTCACGCGCCAGCAGCAACATGAGAAGCTCATTGAGGTAATAACCCGACATCAGCGCGTCACCGGTGGGCATGACGTGACCGCCTTGCCATTCGGCCGCCTTGAGCGTCTTTATTTCTGCCTCGCCGCCAAAAGCCAGGTGCAGCGGCTGCAGCGGCAACAAAATCGGCCGAAAACTGGAACTTGGGCGCTTGACCCCTTTGGCCACCAGCGCCATACGGCCATGGTGGCGTGTGAACACCTCCAGGATCAGGCTGGTCTCGCTCCAGTCGTAGCGGTGCAGCACGAAGGCGGGTTCGTCAGAAATGCGCTTGCTGGCCACCGTTGTTGGCGCTTACTCGTAGCCAAACGAGCGCACACGCGCTTCGTCGTCAGCCCAGCCCGAGCGCACCTTGACCCACATTTCGAGGAAGACCTTGCAATCGAAAAGTTTCTCCAGTTCGACGCGGGTTTCCATGCCGATGCGCTTGATGCGTTCACCCTTGTCACCAATCACCATCGCCTTGTGGCCATCGCGCTCGACCACGATGGTGGCAGCGATGCGCAACAGGCGCTTCTGACCCTTTTTCTGGGGCGGCTCTTCTTCAAACTTATCGATGATCACCGTCGAGGTGTAGGGCAGTTCGTCGCCGGTCAGGCGAAACAGCTTTTCGCGCACCATCTCGGCCGCCATGAAACGTTCGCTGCGGTCGGTGAGTTCGTCGGCAGCGTACCACCAGGCCTGCTCGGGCAGGAATTTTTCGCAAATGCCCAGCAGGCGTTCCACATCCTTGGCGCTTTTGGCCGACATCGGCACGAACTCGGCAAACGCGTGTTTTTCCTGCATGGTTTGCAGCCAGGGCGCAATGTCGCCACGGCGGTGCACGTTGTCGAGCTTGTTGGCAATCAGCAGCGTGGGGATGTTTTTGGCCAGCAGTGCCAGCACACGGGCATCAGCAGGGGTGAAGCTGCCGGCCTCCACCACAAACAGGATCAGGTCCACATCGGCCACCGCACCCACCACGGTCTTGTTGAGCGACTTGTTCAAGGCATTGCCGTGCAGGGTCTGAAAACCCGGCGTGTCGACAAAGACAAACTGGGTCGCGCCCTGCGTGTGCATGCCGGTGATGCGGTGGCGCGTGGTTTGGGCCTTGCGCGAGGTGATGCTGATTTTTTGCCCCACCAGGGCATTGAGCAGGGTGGATTTGCCCACGTTGGGCTTGCCCACGATGGCAATCAGGCCACAACGCTGGCCCGCGACTGGCGCCTCGGTGGCCCCCGCAGGCCGCATGTCGCGGCACATGCCTGCCAACAGCTCTTCCAGGTTGTCCTGCACCTCGGGCACCGGAGCATCGGCATTGGAAGTTGTTTTTTTGGGGCTTGTCATGAATTCACCGTTGCTTTCAAAATTTGCAGCATCGCCGTTGCAGCCGCCTGCTCGGCCGCCCGGCGTGAGCCGCCAAGACCGCGCTCGGCGCGGTTGAGTTCAGGAATTTCGCATTCCACATCAAAGCTCTGCTTGTGTGCCGCGCCCAGCGTCGCCACCACCCGGTAACTGGGCAATTTCATGCGACGTCCCTGCAGCCACTCTTGCAGTTCGGTCTTGGAATCTTTGCCAATAGCCTCCATCTCGGGATTGATGTTCACCGCTTGGTAGAGCCGCTGCACCAGTGCTTGCGCTGCCGCAAAACCGGCATCCAGATAGACCGCACCGATCACCGCCTCCAGCGCATCCGCCAGGATCGAAGGCCGCTTTTGACCCCCCGAGCGCATCTCGCCTTCGCCCAGCAACATGACTTCCGGCAAACCCAGCGACAGCGCCAGCTGGTGCAAGGTGTCCTGTTTGACCAGATTGGCCCGTACCCTTGACAAGTCTCCTTCGGGCCGATTCTGCAGACGCCGGTACAACATGTCGGCCACCACCACTCCCAGCACCGAATCCCCCAAAAACTCCAGGCGCTCGTTATGGTCCGATGAAAAGCTGCGATGCGTGATCGCGCGCTTCAATAAGCCGACATCGGAAAATTGATGTTGCAAGCGCTGTTGCAACGTGGCGAGACTCGCATTCAAACCATCACCTGTTGCTTCAATTCGATTTTCCGCTGTACTTGAGGGTCAGGAAGGCCGGACCGGTCAGATGAATTTCACGCTGGTAAGCAAAGCTGACAACCACCTTGTCATTCTCCTTGGTGACATCCAGATCCTTGCCCTTGATGGAAGTGATATTGTCGATGCTCGCAGCCTTGTCAAAGAGCATGCGCACTTCGGGTACGGTACTACCCTCCTTGGCCTTGTTCACGGCTTTCTGAATGGTCTGGAACTCCACCACGGTGGGCACAATCTGGGCTGTCAGCACACCACCTCCCGCCAGCAAAACACCCCAAAAAAGAACGCCAATCAGGGTGATGCCACGCTGGCCGGATTTGAGAGCAGAAATCATGTCAGTCTCCTGGTCAATTAAAAGATCCGATACGCTTGAGATTGCCAAAATTCATCCAGACGAAGAAAGCCTTGCCCACGATATTCTTGTCCGGCACAAAGCCCCAGTAACGCGAATCCAGCGAATTGTCGCGGTTATCGCCCATCATGAAGTAATGACCCTGAGGCACCTTGCACACCACACCTTCAACACTGTAGCGGCAATTGTTCTTGAATTCAAATTCATCCGTACCCGGAATGAAGGCAGGGCGCGCCGGGTCGTTGAGCAAGCGATGTGTCTGGGTGCCCAGCGTTTCTTCAAACTGTGGGAAGTAACGCATGGTGTCTTCATCAAAAAAATCGGACAGCGCATTGGTTGGCAGTGGTTTGCCATTGATCGTCAGGCGTTTGTTGAGGTAAGCGACTTCATCACCCGGCACCCCCACCACCCGCTTGATGTAGTCCAGGCTGGGCTTGGGTGGGTAACGAAACACCATCACGTCGCCGCGCTGGGGTGGCGTGCCTTCGGTGATCTTGGTGTTGAGCACCGGCAGGCGCAGCCCATAATGAAACTTGTTGACCAGAATCAGGTCGCCCACCCACAGCGTCGGGATCATCGAACCTGACGGGATCTTGAACGGCTCAAACAGGAACGAACGCAGGATGAAGACACAGATGATCACGGGGAACAAGCCAGCCGTCCAGTCGAGCCACCAGGGCTGCGCCAGGATGTGATGCTTGGCCTCGGTCACGTCGCCGTCGACCTTGCTGATGCCCATTTTGTTGAGTTCTGCATGGCGCGCCACGACCTGCGCCTCCAGAGCGGCGGCGGCTTTTTTGCGCTGCGGCAAAAAGTAAAAGCGCTCGGCCAGCCAGTAAATGCCGGTGACCACCGTGGCCAGGAACAGCAGCAGCGCAAAGTTGCCTTCGAGCATGCCCACATACCAGGCGCCCACATACGCCGCAAAGGCCGCGAGAATCAGGGAAGTGATCGCCTGCATCATGCGTCCACCTTCAAAATGGCCAGGAAGGCCTCTTGTGGCACTTCGACCGAACCAATCTGTTTCATGCGTTTTTTGCCTTCCTTTTGTTTTTCCAGCAGCTTGCGCTTGCGTGAAATATCACCCCCATAACACTTGGCGATCACGTTCTTGCGCAGGGCCTTGATGGTTTCGCGGGCGATGATGTTGGCGCCAATGGCGGCCTGAATGGCCAC
>JACCDQ010651991.1_pt1 | contig 10688 bp, 6 predicted proteins | sample 7446031 | NCBI WGS metagenome assembly JACCDQ01 (sample SAMN15323442, study PRJNA562643) | freshwater metagenome | isolation source: river surface water | place: USA:Blue River Watershed | collected 2017-08-17
ATCTTACCAAATCAAATATGGAAGCTTATTTGAGTTCATTGAAGGAGGACAATAAAGAAATCTCTCTCTCGATTAATCAAATTAAGGAGACTGTTACTGATATCAAATCTGATACCACTGAGATTCTTCAGGATACGAAGGACAATAAAAAAAGAAATCTATTGATCATCGTTGGGGTTGCTATTTTGATTTTGTTGGGTGTTTCTACTCTTTTTTTGCAGCAGAAACAAACTTCAAATACGGCGGAAATGGGAAGTGATATAAAAGAAGTTAAAACTTTATTAAAGGAGGACTTATCAGATATAGATAGTCGGATTACGGAAATAGAAAACAAGATTTCAGCTGGATCGAAGGTGAGCAATCCGACCACGCTTGATGATTATCTAATAAATTCTATTCTGTCATATAATGAAAATGATTATAAAACGTCTGAATTAATGCTTGAAAAAGTATTTAAAGAGGGGTATGTGAAATATGATTTGGTGTATAAATACTATGACGTTTTGTATAATAACTATAATGGGGATGTAGATTTAATTAAAAACAAATTGGGGCGCAGCGTATTAAACAATAATCAATTACTAAAACTTGTTGAATTGGATTATAATTTTTCTGGTGTGGAATACTTGATAAAATTGGATAATATAAACATTAGCGACCCATTATTAAAAGCCTATTTAGAAAATAAGAAAGCAAAAACCTTTTATGTTGATGTTCAGAAGTATGCTGATAAGATGTCGCCGCTTATGGCTCATTGGGGTTCAATATTTGGGAAAAACGAAAAGCAAATGGGTAAAAGGATTATTAAATGTAAGAAGTTGTTTTTTGATTACAATAAAACAGTTAAGTCTTATTTTGAAGGTGCGAGTGCCACGAATGATGAAAATTATATTTGGAAGTTTTACTCATCAAGTTTTGATTCTCAAGCGGAAAAAGATGGGAAAAAGGTTTGGAAAAATTTAATCAGTAACCAATAAATTTTACTATTATGTATCTTTTACAAAACTATTTCACGGAACTTGTTTATGCCATTTTATATTTCAAGATGGAATTCGGGATATTTCTCTTGATCAGTTATGTTTTTGGTCGAGTGTATTCCTCCAATACAGTTTGTCGAATTATATGTGGTTGGTGGGATTTTGCGTTACTGTTAAGTTCCTCTTTATTGATTGCTTACGTTACTTATCAAGTTTACTCGCAAGGATATTTCGATGAAACGGGGGGCTACTTGTTAATTGCCGCGATTATCCTCTTTTTGATTAGTATATTTTTATCGGCTTCTGGTAACAAGAGTATCCTGCACGTCATTGTTTCTGTTTTAACCAAATTAGCGCTCTTATTACTTATACCTGCATTAACAGCTTTACTTCTGCTTGCAATGGGTTCTGGGAAAAAGGATGGCAGGTACAGCGATGGAACCCAGAATAATTCTCGAACTGCAGCAGTAGCTGGTGCGGGAGCGCTGATGGTTTTGTTGATAGGAAGTTTGGTGAAGACCGGGGATGATAGTTAAAAACTTATTATTGTTTGTTAACGTGTCAGAGACTTACCTTTAACCTAAATTAATGTATTTGTGATTTGCTAATCACGGATTGTTTGAATTCTATCGATACGCTAAATTCCTTTAATGCTTCATCTACTGCTTCAGAGGATAGCCCGAAAAGTGGTTGTATGATTGGGACTTTCGCTAATTCATCCATTTTAGGAAACTGATAAAATGATTCATTTCCGTCGGTATTGCAGCGATAGGTAAATATCCATCGGATATTTGCTGGGCTTCTCCATTCATGCTCCTGTTCATCTTTTTCATTATAGGTAAAAAACCAATCTGAAATATTTAATTGAGGATACGCAACTTTTGCCTCGTCTAGTCCGTCGATTAAAATCACTAGATTATTAGAAATATTGTTTTTCTGTAATTTAAAATTCTCCGAAACAAGTTTCTGAAATAAATGAATAACATCAATATATTTAGCGGGCAGTCTCTCTAATTTACTTTGAATGATTTCTTCATTTGGCTCCCAATATTGTTGGCGATGACCTTGCAATATCAAATGGTATAGGGTTGCATGAAGACTGTTTTGGATTCCAGCTCCACAAAAATGGAATAAAACTTGATTCTTATTTTTCTTTAATTCTTCGATTACATCAGCAATCAATGCACCTTTTCCCATACCAGCAGGTGATTTTAAACAAAGTATATTCTGATTATCATTTTTTGAACAAAAATCAAGAATTGCCCTTTTTTCATTATTTCTTCCCACGAAACATGATTGATAGTAGGCGATGCGTTCTGAATGATCAAAAATTTGTCCTGCGCCGCCCCTTATTGCCTCTCTAATGGGGTTAAATTTCGGTTCAAGGTGATCGCTTGCCGATTGCTTGTCTTCATCTCCTGAGCGTAAATTTAATAAATGAGCTTTAGCTTTGTTATCGTATAAACCTTGAAAAATATAGGGGTCTTCACCTGTTGATCCAGGTTGAACATATGGGTAAAGTGGCGTGACTATTCTATTTTGTTCCCAAACATATTTTCCTTCTTTCAAGACTAAATTTCCCTCTGAAAAAAGATTGGTTAACTTTTCCATCTCATCGAATAAAGCTATGCCTGCAACTAGTTGAGATAGGGAAGAATTATCTATTTTAATTTGTTGATGCACATAACGGTTTCTAAATGTTACAAACTGATTTAAAAGAGAATCCCTATTTTTTGATTTCACCAGAGGGGCTAACCATTTATCTTCGTTGGCCGACATGGCCCAAAGATTTTTCCAACTCGTGTCGGATGGTAAACTCTCTCTTAGGTTATCAAGAATTTGTTTTAGAAAAAGAGCATCCCCTTGATTATCCAATTGCTCAAATTTTTTACTTAGTTGAATGACCGCCCCAAAACGTAAAATTAGTGTACTCATCCCCAGTGCAGCCATGAAGTAATTATTCAATCCTGCCTCATCTAATTCAATTAATTGTTGAATGGTTTCAAAATCAGCATGTATGCCTTTTTCTGATTTCAGAGACAAAAAACGCTCATGGTACTGTTTTATTGGGTTCATTGTTTATTGTTTCGCTTTAGATAATACTTTGTGCTGGTACTCTAATTTTACATCACGCCTTCCTAAGGATAAATAAATTTGTGTACTCTCTTCTATTGTTTTTGGAAAACCATATAGTTCATCCAACTCATCTTCCTTAAATTTTTCACTTTTTAAGTGATAAAATGGACTTAATATACTAAATGCTTCATGTAGATATTCGATAGAGATTTTATGTGCATCGGCATAATGTCTCGCAATAATTTCCTTATTCTTTTCAAGTTGTTTGAACAAATCTAATGTGATGTCTTTAAGTAAATCAAAACTTTCCTTTTCTTGCTCCTCATTTGGCCCTTTAAAACGAAGGAAATTTTCGAGAGAAAAATGTAGATGATCTTCATTTATTTTCTGAGTTTCCTTTAGGTTTAATGTGGCATTGAAAAAACGATTCAAGTAAGGGTAATGCCATGCTGTGGCCAATATTGGAAGGCCTAAGTCATACAGAGTATTAAATGATTGGGTTAAGTGGTTCGGACTAAATAAAGCAATATGGACATCATGTAAAATGATAATTGGTTTTCTAATTAGTTTATCTTTTTGTGATTTCAAAAACCGAAGCGGATCATTGGTTGCTTTCTCATCGGAAGTTAATTGATGTAGCCCTTTCCCTAACTCCTGCACCAAAAAGGATGCATTGAATGTTGCCCCCTTTGAGTCTAAAGTATAATAAATGGGAAAGTATTTGTTAGTGTCTAAAGTTTGGATGTATGTTCGATAGATATTGTCTCCTAAGTTACTGCCAGGGGTATACCAACTTACAAATGCGCCTTTCCCTTTTTCTAGAAATTGATGAACTTTTTTCTCCAGTCCGGATATTTCTGTGATTGATTCATTTGCAAATTGAATTTCTTCAATTCGAAAACTTGTGGAATACTCATGCGCTATACGTTTAGCCAATTTTCCAAAGGCAAAGCGATCATCAAATAACTCCCAAGATTCAGTATATAAAATGTTCCATTGTCCCGAGAATCCATTTTTGTTAATAAAATGAAAATGACCAAATGAAGTTTGAAACAACTTTGAATTTGCCATTTCCTTCAGGATAAGCTCCATTTTTTGAGCTTCCTCCCGATTTCGTTCTGGAGGAAGAATAAAAAAGCCGTGCATCACAGCATTACGCAAACCTGCTAAATGATGAATTTTTTCATTCAACGTTTCCTTGCCATCTTTCTCCTCCCAAAAAAATGGTTTTAGTAATTGAGCGAGGGATCCCTCTGCTTCTTTGATCATATTAGCGGCCCAACGAAACAACGGTCCTGCGTTAAATGCACTACCATTTGATAGAAACAAGGAAATTAGAAAGTCGTTAAATACCTCCTTTTGTTTTTTTTGTTGCAAATATACGGCAATACCCATTGCTGCTAATTGCGAGAGAATTTCCTCGCCTAGCTCAACCAATTCATCGGCTGCATATGCTTCGTTTTCAGATTGAACCGCCTCGATTTTTTGGATGAGGCGTGGGGGTAGCGGTCTAAAGTGATTGAAGATCATGAAAAAATATGAAATAATTCTAAACCTAATTGCTCTGTTGACTTCAATGGTCTTCCAAAAGCTGGCAAATCAAATAATTGAAAATCTGAATTTGGACATGCTAATCTTATTTTATTAAGTTCGTTTTTGAATTCATTACTTAAAGATGTGCCCTTGCCGAAACTTGAAATAATTTTGTTTATACCTTGACTTTTAATATGATCAATTATTATTTCTGTATTGTAGTTAACCTTGTTCAGGGGATTGAAAATTGCATAATCTGAGAAACTATTTCCAATTATATCATTCAAGTTAACACATTCAACACTCGATATTATGTCAACGCAACCAAATTTGAATTCAGTTAAAATTTGAATTTTCGAATCTAAATCGAAAGGATTTGCCGTTTTTAAATTTGGGTAATTAATCTTTAAATAGGAATTTACTGCTGGCCAAAAACGATTACTCCAGCCTCCAGTTTTTCTTATTCTTCCATAATAGTAATCTGCATTTGAGCCAACTTCAGGATTAAATGTGCCTAAAATTAATGTTTTACATTCCCAAATAGGAAGCGGATTTTTATGAAATTTGTGTTTTACTGTATCCATATAATTTTATTTATTCTTGCTTCATATTTAATTAATATGTTTGTTAATATCTATTGCCCATTGGATTTTTAGGGTTTCATTTATTCGTTGCATCAAAAATTTATTTTGAGAGCCAAATACAACCTCGTGTTTGGAGTATTTTCTTAATAAAATTTCAAGACACTCGATGTGATTTACTATCAAAGGAAAAACTTTTTTTAAGCATGCATTATCTGTTTCATTAGTAGACAAACTTTCAGCCCAACCAAGTAAATAAGAATATTTCGCATCCTTATTTTGTAATTTTAGTCCAACCTCAAATGCAGATCGCCAATTGCTCTGATTTTCAACTATATGAGCCATTTTATTGAAACAACTTTGGCGAGTTAAGACTTCTTGTATCTCTAAACCAACTTTTTCGGCCAAGTAAATATTAGAATGTTTTGCTAATTCAATGGATAATTTATTTAAAAAAAGATTCTGCTTCTCTAAATCTATAATTGTATCATAAATGTATACGGCTTTCATAAAATTTTCCCCATAAAGATCTTGAATACAACTTTCAATTACTATTTGTTCAAAATATTTGTCTTGTTCAATTTGATTTTCTATTAAGCTTTCTAACGATCTTGCTTCATGCATTAGAGATAATGATATCTTATGAGCACCTAATTTATAGAATTCATGAGAAATAGAAATGATTGATTCGCCAAGCTCTCTGTAGTTCTCAATGCCATATGCATCTTCCATTGCTTCTTTTAAAGTGACATCTAGTAGTTCTTTATTACCCAAGATTCCAAATCTGATTGCTATTTCCTTTAAAGTTTCAACTCTAATTTTAGCATTCGTAATTTTCCTAGCACTTTTAAGCGATTCATTTGTTTTACCGTGCTCGGCCATAATAATTGAAATACTTTTTAGGCACTCCCATTTTAAATTATCATCAACAAAACCTTGAGTGCGCTCTAGGGCCTCATCATATTTTGCCTGTTTAGCCTGTTCAATAGAAATGGTATTGATGCACTTCTGTCTTGAACTTTTTAATTTAATTTTATTAGCGCACTCAATGGCTTCATCAAATTTTCCTTGTCTAGCAAGTTCATCGGCCAAATAGCTCCAATAATCCGTAAAATATTCTTCAACCTCTAATGAATATTGATCTTCAACCGAATTGCAGGAATAATTAAACGCTTCAATAATTCTAATTGTCGCACTCTCTAAATTAGTCTGCTTAGTAAATTCATTAAATATTGTATTTAAAGCTCGAACGAATACATTAGGTATTTCAATGCCAAGAAGACATTCTATGGCGTCTTCTAAATTACCATTTAGGGAGTGTGTTTTAGCTTTTAAGTATTTAGTATAAGTATTATAATCTTCATCTTCTATGTCAAATAATGGAACAGATAATAGTGAAATCTCATCTAATCGTTTTTGTTCCTCTGATTTAATAACATTAATATAACACATAGCCTCAGAATTTCTCCCTTGTGCTGATAACTCAAAAATCAACCACGGATCTAGAAAACTATCAATTTGTAATTCAAAAATTAAGTGCATTTGAATTATTTCTGTTGCTTTACCCAATTGACTTTGTTTTGCTAATTCTGATGATATATCTCTAATAATCGTTAGGCATTCGACTTCCCCGCGTAAATCAAATGCAAGTTTAATTGCTTCGTTAAATATTGAGTTTGCATTCTCAAATTCTTCTTGTTGATTTAATTCCGCAAAAATAAAGTACAAAGCAGTACCTCGTTCCCAATAGTTGTCAATATTTCGTGTAAATAAGATCGTTTGATTGATTAAAGATTTTGCTTTTAACGACTCACCCAAAATTATTAACTCGGTTGATATTTTAATTAGGGCTTGACTCTTTTCCCATTCATCCTCTATCAAATTGGCACATTCTATGGAATTCTCAATCTTTCCATGTTTAGCCAATTCAATAGCTAAATATTTTAGGGCACTATTCTTCTCATAAGGACTGTTAATGATTTCTATACTTTCAGACGCTTCATCAAACCTTCCTATTCTTGCCAACTCTTTCGAAATGTTTTTGATTGTAACATCCTTATCAAATTTGTAAATTATATTATTAGCACATTTAAGTGCTTTATTGAAATTTCCATTTCTTGTAAAGGTATCTGCTAATAGACTTAGCGCATGACTTCGTTCAAATTCTTCTGCATCCTCTCCATAAACGTGAGCATATTCAGAGGCTTTTGTTATCAATTCAGAGGCCTCTTGTAACATCCCTTGTTTATTCATTTCCATTGAGATGTACTTCAGCAAAAAACTCTTTTTATCATAATTTTCTTTTATGGCAAAGACGCTATCAACTAAAACTTTAAACTGAGTGGAAGAATATGGACCTTGATCAGGAATCCAGTCTTTTTCCCAATTAGTGGTTCGACAATAGACCGCACTTGAGGAAAGCTCTAATTTTTCCCATTCACAAGCCATTAAAAACATTATGTAACTAGAAAAGAAAGTATGCCAATCAACATGTAATGTTCCATCTGGAATTTGCTCATCAAGATGATTGAGCAATTTCTCTATACCTATTTTTTTGAAGGGTTTATTCTTGCTGCCCAATAGTGTTAATTCCATCAAACATACCATATACAAGATAAACCTGTGTTCTATGCCTTCTTTGTTGTTTTCTCCAAATTGTTCAATTCGTTTAAGTGCTGAGTCAAAATCACCTTCAGCAACTAATGCTACAATTTGAGGTGCTGCGTTCTGTTCTTGATGTTGAAGGTCTACCAATTTTAGGCCACATTCAATGACCTCATCCTCATTGTATTTCGATGCCCATTTCATCACTTCTTTTAAACCGTTTTGGGTCCATGTGTAACCTTTACTTACTTTCAACTGGCGATGCCAGTTGTCTTGAGAATATGCAAATGAAATCAATTGTTTGCCATCACCTGAGAGCATAGCTTTGACTGATAGGTGATTTGCTAAAAACTCTAAGCCATAACACTCAAATTCGTCCAATTTTTGATTTTCAACATAAAACTCTAAACATAAAATGAGTTTCTCCTGAAGTGCAAAGATTTCTCCCTCACTCAATTTCTGCAATAAATAAACCTTTAATCTCTCATGATACAATTGATATTTTCCACTTACTGGGCTATTAAACCATGCACTGTAAGTAGAAATGAATTGTTGGATTTCGTATTCAGATTCCCCCAATACCTCTGCCACAAATGCGATACTTACCTCTTTCTTCAATATTGCCCAAATGCCAAATCGTTGAAGTAGTTTTTGACGTTCAAGCAGGGAAACCCTCTCATCGAATACTTCTTCATACATCCCTATTAAACCTAGAGGTAATTCACTAGCATTTTCACGGTTTATGGTCCCGTTTGTGAGTCCATCATAGATGTATCGGAGGTAAATAGGTTCCAGATTTTGCATCTTTAAATTTTTTAAAAGTACTATTTATGATGTCTTAATATGTAAGGCATTATTTAGATTTACATTACTTTCTAAATATTTATTCTACTTTATATTCTTTTTCATAAAACACCTTGTTTTCTTAATGATTCAGCTGTTTTCCAAAAATTTCCCCAATCTAAATCTGTTGCATTGGGGATTTTGTTCAATATTTGATGTGTCCGAATTAAATCAAATACTTCATCTTTTGTAAGGCGATCTCCTAGAGTTTCTAACAAATCAATAAACTCTTGACTTTCCCAAATATCGGTTGCAACAGCACTCAATTCTAAGAGTGTTACTCTAAAAATGTTAAGCCATCTTTTTTCATCATTATTCGTAAAAAAGTCATTAGCACTAGCAATTAATTGACCTCTAATTTGAGGGTTCCCCCAATTAATAATTGTTGAAAGTAGGTCTTTAAATAAATCGGTAGAAATCTCAGCAAACGTGATAATATCAAATATTAAAATTGAGATAGAGTAAATTGATTGGCTTTGTGATAAGTGATAAACCCAATCAATTATTTCTGTTTTTTCAGTTTCAAAATTGGCTTCATTCAACTTTGTACGCACAAAGTCATTGCCAATTTCTCCAATTTCCCATGCTGGATGCTTCCATAATATTTCTATAATTTTTAGAAAAAATGGCGACTTTTGAATTTCATTTTTTGATTTCCTTAATTTTTCTAATTGTATATGCAAGGAGTCAAATTCTTCAATTAGCCAGATTAAGTTTTTATTTGATAAATTTTCACATAATTCAGTATTATGAATGTATTCGAACAAAGAATTCTGTCGGCCAATTTTGATGTAATTAATAAAATCCTCTGCCACATATTCCCAACAATCTGCATACATCTCTTGTGGTAATATAGATTCTTTATCAAGCATTAATCGCCCACCATCTATTTGAATTAATAAAATTCTCAAATAAGGGGACCCGTTTTTCTGTATTTTTTCAATTAGGTCACCATACAATATTTTATTATTGACCCAACAATTATACTTCCAAGCATATGCAATAATATAAGAGAGAAAGTGAGATTCATTCAAAATAATGCTACGCACCAATTCCTCTGGTAATTCTTGGAATCTCTTATTAAATACCTCTGCTAATACATAATGGAACCTTGTTTCATGTGAAAAATGACTAAAATCTTCCCAGGGTATTTGTTCAAATTTATTAACGACCAAATTCGCTGCTAAAGTACATTGTTCTTGACCTCTTAACTTTGAGAAAAAGTTTATTTCCGACTCAGAAATTTTATATTTTTTTTGAGGAAACATGCAAATGCAATAAAGCCCAAATGTGCTTAACCACCAGTACTTATCTTGATTAACAATATTTTCATATAAGAATTTTGAACCTAAATCAAACCTTTTTAATAACAAAAAGTAATAGCCATTCCATTCTTCGGCATAAGAAGATACTTCAATGCTTTGACCCTCTTTATTAAGACATTTTACTAATTTATTCAATAACTTCTCAAGCTCTTGCTCGCTCAACTTTTGCAACAAATACACTTTCAAGCGCTCATGATACAATTGATATTTTCCATTTTCTGAGCTATTAAACCATGAACTGTAAATCGAAATAAATTCTTGTATTTCTGCTTCTGATTGTTCCAATACTTCAGCAACAAATGCCACACTTGTCTCTTTTTTCAATAAGGCCCACATGCCGAAGCATTGAAGTGATTTTTGGCGATCAAATACACTGATATGTTCGCTAAACGCTTCTTCATACATACCTATTAAACCCTCTGGTAATTCAGCGGCATTTTCAGGGTGTATGGTCCCGTTTACAAGTCCATCAAATATGTAACGTAGGTAGATGGGTTCAAGGTTTGGCATTAATTATTCAATTATCAATTATAAAATGCATAGATATCTTTCTATGCTTTAAAAAAATATTGATGCAATATTTGATTATATGTATTATTGGTTAATGAATTTTTGTATTCAACAAACAATGCCCTTCCCAAAACATTCGATTTTGTTCATCTAATTCACTCGTTCCTCGTGGAAATGCTGGCGCATATTCCCCAGGGAACAGAGTGATAATATCGAAATTTCCCTGATTCTCAAATGCG
>JACCDQ010949980.1_pt1 | contig 10688 bp, 12 predicted proteins | sample 7446031 | NCBI WGS metagenome assembly JACCDQ01 (sample SAMN15323442, study PRJNA562643) | freshwater metagenome | isolation source: river surface water | place: USA:Blue River Watershed | collected 2017-08-17
ACCCGACCAATCCCGGCAGTTTCAGCGGAGCGACGGCAGCGTCAAAGAGTACGAACTCTTCCATCCCGGGCGGCGGCATCAACGAAAATCCGACTACATCCAGCGGACGCTGAGCCGACATGAAAGAGCAGGCTGGCAGGGAGGCACGCGCTTGTCGCAGACGGCTGCGCAGTGTCACAGTCGGGCTGGCCGTACTCTGTGCGTGGGGCGCAAATGCGGAACGTCCGGTTCGTTCGCTGCTCGAGTATCGCAACGAGAACCTGATACGTCAGCAGTGGGACAACAGTTGCGCCGCTGCTGCGCTGGCCTCCCTGCTCACCTATGAACATGGCCGTCCCGTCACTGAGCGACAGGTTGCCACCGGCCTGCTGCGACAGACCGATGAACTGAAGGTACGCACGCGCGGCGGCTTCTCGCTGCTCGACATGAAGCGCTACCTGAAGGACCTCGGCGTCGACAGCAACGGCTATTCGGAGATGAGCATCGACGACCTGGCCGACATGGCCCCGATGATCGTCCCGTTGCGGCTGCATGGCTATGACCACTTCGTGATCGTCCGCAGCGTGGCCGGACGGCACATCGAGAGTGGTGATCCGGCGTTCGGCAATTATCGAATGGAATCCACGAGCTTCCTCCGGCGCTGGAGCAAGAGCGGATTCCGCGTCGAAAACTCCATCAGGCAAAACAACGAATGAAAAATGCACTCGCGACCCTGGCGCTCGCGCTGGCGCTGCCCGCCTCCGCGCAAGACGCGGCCGAATTGCGGAAGCTTCTCCAGCAGAAGGAAGCCGAAGTGGAGCAACTAAGGCAGAGGATAGACCGCCTCGAGCGCGAACTGACACCGCGCCGCATCGCGGCCACGGACCAGAGCGCAATGACCGACGGACCGGAGCCCGACAGCGAACGGGCATTGGAACGGGCGCTCGTGCGCGAACGCAGTTTGCTGCTCTCATCCGGCACGGTTGAAATCGAACCTAACTTTGCATATTCGCGCCTCGACCTCGGCGGAGGAAATTTGAAGCGGGACGCCTACGGCCCGGGCCTTGCCCTCCGGATCGGCCTGCCCGGACGCTTCCAGCTGGAGGCTGGCGTGCCGTATGTGTGGGAAAGGCGCGAGACGGCCGGTGTCACCAGCCGGGCCGATGGCGTCGGCGATCCCTACTTGGCCTTGTCGAAGCAGCTGTGGACGGAACAGGAGGCACAGCCAAGCGTCATTGGCACATTGGGCTACCAGTTCGCAAACGGGCGCAACACCCTGTTCAGCGGCGGCACGCCGGTCGGGCTAGGCAGCGGCTTCGACGCGATCAGCGCCGGCCTCACGCTGCTAAAGCGTTCCGACCCGCTCGTCTTCTTTGGCAATTACACCTACACCCACAGCTTCGCGGGAACGGCGGGTGGCACGGACGTCGACCTCGGCAACGTCCACGGTCTGCGCTTCGGCACGGCGCTGGCGACCAGTCCGGCCACCTCCTTGCGCGCTGCACTGAGCATGCGCTTCTTCGACAAGACGCGCGTCAATGGCGTGCCGCTGCCGGGCACCGATGATCCGGTCGGGGTGCTTGAACTGGGGGGGTCGGCCGTGCTTAATGCATCGACGGCGATCGATCTGCTGGTGGGCATAGGCGTGACGCGCAGCGCACCGGACGTTCGCATCGGCGTGGCGCTTCCCATCAGGTTCTGAGGGCTACACCAAGTGGCGCTGTAGCAGCGCCAGCGCGTGCCCTGCTCCGGCAGATTATTTCTCGGACACGCAATAATTGCCGAACGGGTTGAAGCCCGACGGACAGCTCATCGCCGCACGGCGAATCGCCAACTTGGCATTATCCGTGGCGACGCAGTAATTTCCCTGCACTTCATAATTTTCCGGACAGATCTCGCTCTTCACGAAAGCGAATTTCGCCTGTTTGCCGGGAACGCATTCATTGCCTTTTGCCGTGTACTCGGCGGGGCAATCGCCGTCTTTCGGGATTTCGCTGGCCGGCGGCAAAGCGGCGGCTGCCGAGGACGCGATGAACACCAGCATAGCCGCGAATAGATTTTTATTCATTTCAGGTTCCGCAGGATCAAACCCGAATTCTAGTGCGACCGGCATTACCGTGCAGACAGGCTAATACCGATCAAGCGCGTCAGGCGCATTCCCGGCAAGGGCTCATGCGGCACTGGCTGTGGCAATGCCGGAAGCCTGCTGCCAAATTGAAAAGCAGCGAGTCGATTTTCCTGCGCCGAGCCTAAAGCCGGGTTGCCGACCAGACCACTGTCGGTGACCGCGCGCTGCCCTGCCCGCCGACCGAAGGAGTCGCCGTCGCTCAGGGAAAAACCATCACCGGAACAGTCGCATGCGCCAGCATCTTCTGCGTCACGCTACCGACGAAAAGTTTCATAAGCGCGCCCGGCCGGTGCGAGGCCATGAAGATCGCATCGCAACCACGCAGCTGCGCGACCTGCAGGATCTTCTCAGCCGGGTCGTCACCTTGTTCTATGACGGTCTCGCACGGCACCCCGGCTTCATGGGCGGCATCAGTAACGGCGACCAGGTTCTTGCCGGCTTCGCCGCGCAGGTAGGCTTCATATTTTTCCCATTCACCGGCCGGCATGCTGTCGGCCGCCGGGTCGATCGGCAGCACGCCGGCAACGGCCAGGGCGATGATCTTGCCGCCGGACTGGCGAGCAAGCTCGAGTGCCGCCTTCAGCGGGGCATCGACGGAAGAGGTGCCGTCGGTCGGCACGAGTATGGTGGACAGCATGGGTCTCCCGCAGGATGGAATGGTGATAATCAATGTATCAACCTGCCTGCAGAAAAAAAATGACCTGAGTCAAACGCGTCCGGCTTGCGGCTTCCTGCGACAAGAGGTCGGCGTTCGGCGTACGTAAAAAAAGCCAGCAAACTTTCGCTTGCGGGCTTTTGCGTTGGGGCGCGGCGTGAAGGTAAAACACGCCGGGGAGCCAGCAGGCAAAGCTAGCCGACGAAGGCAGCCGGCACCGGCGCTTCGCCGACCGCATTGCGCAGCACGGCCCAGTGCATCGCCTCGTCGCCCAGGATGGTCGCGGCAGCGTGCGACAACTCGCGGTCGGCGAACTTCGGCACCGCACCGACATAGGCAGACACCGCGCCCTTCTCCAGCCCGGCCGCAAAGCGTAGTACGTCGGCCTGCGTCTTCAACTGTGCCACCGGGAAGTCGTATTTCGATTTCGCATCGACCGCCTTGCCGCCCAGCTTGGTGACAGTAGCGGCGAGCAGATCCGCATGCGCCTTGTGGTGTCCCTGGAATTCGAGCGCGAGCGATTTCACCGCCGGCGTCAGCAGGCCGCTGCCGGCGCCGACCTGGTAGGCAGCGATCGCCTGATGCTCGGCCGCGAGCGCGGCGTTAAGCAGGTCGACATCGGCACCTCCCGCTGCCGCGTCGCCCTTCTTCGCGGCAAGTGCATCGTTACCGCCCAGCAGAGCCACGGCGGCCGCCGACAGCAGCCCGGCACGCACGAAACTTCTGCGTGCAGGTTGCCAGAGTCCGGCCGAGCGCGGATCAAGATCGATTGGCATCATCATCTCCTTGGTCAGTGGAATGCGCGTCAGTCGGCGCGCAGCAGGCCGAGGCTTCGCAGCCCGGCCATCACATGGGCCAGCACCGCGTCGCAGCGCGCGCCGGCAAATCCGAAGGTGTCGCGCGCGCCGTTTTCCACGCGGCTCGCGAGGCGTTCGCGCAGCAATGCGCGGGCGCGGAGAAATCGGGTCTTGACCACGTCTTCGCTGACGCCAAGGCAGTACGCGGTATCGGCCACGCTCATTTCCTCGACCGCACGCAGGATGAACACGCTGCGATAGATCGGAGGCAGCTCGTCGATCGTCACCTGCAGAAGTGCGCGCAGTTCGCTGCCGCCGGCCTGTACGTCGGGGCGCTCGTCGTCGGAAGCCGCCAGCCGGTCGGGCCAGGACTCGTCGTCATGGCCGAGGTCGGCCGCCAGTTCCACCCTGCCCTGCTGGCGGCGCATCGTCAGCGCGACATTGATCGCCATGCGCGCCAGCCAGGTACCGAGCGCCGCTTCGCCGCGATACGAGTCGAGTCGCCTGAAGGCACGCAGGTAGGTTTCCTGCACCACGTCCTGCGCGTCGGCGTCCGGCACGATGCCGCGCGCCGTGCGAAACAGCAGCCGGTTATGTCCGCGCACGATGGCGACGAAGGCCTCAGGATCGCCGGCAATGGCGCGCGCGGCGAGTTCGAGGTCCTTGCCGCGTGAAGGAGGTGATGCGGTCGTTTCAGGGGTGTCCATGGCAATCCTCGCGTGTTTGGTCATTGGACGCACGAGCGCAGCCAAAGGTGACACGCGCGGCGTGCCAATCCGCTGTCAACCGCATTGAACGGAAGGATTTCGCGTTAACCAGCCCCGCGTCCGCAAGAATTTGAACCGGAGCGGGCAGCCTCTGCTGCGGCAGGCCCCTGCCCTGCTTAACGTGCTTTTTTGCCGAGGTAGCGGCCGACCAGCAAAGCTGCGGGATAGAGAATCTGTTCTTCCGTCACGGCATGCGCCTGCAGCGCCTCGGCAAAGCTGACGCCCTCCTGCTTTCCTTCGGCTTCGGCGGCTTCCTTTAGTCGCTTGAGTGCGGCGACCACCTGCTTGTGCTCGGCGAGCATCTGCGGCATTTCCTTCGCCAGCTGATCCGTCATGCGCACGACCGCAGCAGCTTCGCGCACCTCGCGCCCTGCGGCCAGTTCGGGCAGCAGCGCGAGCGGCGGCAACGCAAACTTCTCTTCCTTCACGAAGTGCGGCGCCAGCAGTTTCTCCACCTCACGTGCCGCGCTGCCGGTCTTGCCGCCGGCAGCCGTCAGTTCAGCCAGCCTGCGATGCAGTTCTTCGTGCTCCGCCGTAATCGACGACGGCACCGGCAAGGTCGACGCCGAGGTCGAATGACCGTGCGACTCCCCGGCTCCGCCATGCTCGGCATGAACCACATTCGACAGGCCGAAGGCCAGCAGTGCCGCAAAAAATCTTCCGATGTTCATGCCCGTCCTCTCAGGGTGAAGTTCAGGCATCCGATGCTATCTGCGCGTGCCCTGACGAGTTTGTGAACCGCCAAAAGCACAGCCCTCGATTGGTATCCATGAGCTTTCGCGGCAAGCCCGGCAGCCAATCGGGACAAGCGAAATACATTGAATTTATAGAATCTTTTCGGCCTGCATACTTTTAAGGTAGGCAGGCATGCCCAAACGATATTGGGCATGGGAAAAGGCTTGGCCTAGGATGCGCGGCAAACAAGAGAGCGCAGCAAAGGAATGCGCCGCACCGGACCGAAGGCCTGCCTTGGGACTCCGCATGAACCTCTGCCTGCAACGCCGCATCGTCGGCCCATCCTGCCGAGGGCTGCTTTCGGCCTGCACCTCAACGCGTTCCCGATCTCCATGGGCGACATTGGCCACCTCGAAAGCACGCGGATGAAATACACCGTCGCCATCGCCAACACCGGCGAACGCTACGCGTGCGCGCCCGACCGCAACCTGCTGGACGCGATGGAGCAGCTCGGCCGGCGCGGCATTCCGGTCGGCTGCCGCAACGGCGGCTGAGGCGTTTGCAAGGTCAAGGTTCTCGATGGCGACACGCGACCCGCGTGATGAGCCGCGCGCACGTCAGCGCCGACGAGGAAGCCGCCGGCATCGTGCTCGCGTGCCGCGCATTCCCGCGCTCCGACCTGAGCCTGCAGGCGCTCGACAAGATGGCCGCCTGCATAGAGAAAAGTTTTGAGCGCTCACGCCAGCAGGCTTTCGCCGCGACTCGGCGGCCGGCCGGAACGGTCTTAGCGCTGCGGCGGCAAGAGCCACCACAGGCGAAATTCCAGCGGCCTGTCCGTCAGGACGTCGGAGCGCGCCACGCCGGCTGCCTGGGCCGTCGGGAATGCGGCCATCACCTGCTCTGCCGGCGCGGAGCTGACCAGCAACACCGGGAACTCGGGCTGCGCCGGAAGCGGGAAGCGCTGGTCGAAATGATTGTCCGGATGGCCGAGCCGCTGCCAGCCCATCGCCGCACCCGGCGGCAGTTCGAGCGCCGCCTGCAATTGCGCGAGCACTGCGCGATCGTCCGAAGCGACATGCATGCCGGCGCCTGGCTGAGGCGACTTCTGCAATGCGTCGCGTACCTGCGCGTGGATGCCCGGCCAGTTGCGCGTGGCCCAGAACGGGTCGGTAGTGACCACATGCGGCAGGCCCATCGGCTCGCGCACCAGCACGTCGAAGTGATACAGCAAGGCCGCCAGCACGAGATTGAACGCAAACGATGCGACCAGCCAGCCGCGGCGGCGCTGCAGCAGGAAATGCACGGCGGCGAGGCTGGCCGCCACCATCGTGGGCGCCGCCCAGTTCGCGTTCGCGCGCGACAGCAGCGCCTGCATGGAGATCAGCGCGAGGAAAGGAAGCGACAGCGACAGCAGGAACCAGCCGTCAGCCGTGGCCCGCCACTTTCTCGATACCAGCCACGCAATGAAGCCCCCGATCAGCACCGGGCCGCCGACACCGAATTGCGACACCAGGAATTCCAGCATCGCGTCGATATGCAGCGCATAGCCGGAATGTTCGGAAATCTCTGCCGTATGCTTCAGCGTTGGCGCACCGTGGGTCAGGTTCCACCACAGGTTAGGCGCAAACACGATGCCTGCGAGTGCCCCCGCCAGCCACGGCCAGGGCGTGCGCCACCAGTGCCGCCACTGCGGATGCAGCAGCGCGAGCGCGGCCGACAGCGCGAAGATGCCGGCCGAATATTTCGACAGCAGCGCAAGACCGGTGAACAGGCCGGTGGCCAGCCACGCGGCGCGGCTGCCATTAAGCGCGGTGTGCAGCGACAGCATCGCGGCGATCCAGAACAGGATCAGCAAGCCGTCGGTGGTGGCAGCAATGCCGTAGAACGAGGCCATCGGCATCGTTGCGAACGCCAGCGCGGCCACGCAGGCCTGCCACGGCGAGAACGACAGTCGTCGCGCGAGCGCAAACATCAGCAGCGTCGACAACGGAAACGCCAGCACCGGCACCATGCGCACGCAGCCGGGCGCTTCGCCGCAGACGCTGCGCGCCGCGCCGATTGCCCAGGCAATCATCGGCGGCTTGGTCCAGTAGCCGAAATCGGGCGTCTTCGACCACGCGACGTAATAAGCCTCGTCGACCGACAGCGGGACACCGGCCGCGACCAGCGCGCGCCACAGCGCGAGCAGCGTGATGCCCGCGATGACGGCGAACCATACCGATCGCGCTACCGGCGAAACAGGCGCAGCCAGCACCGACTCCCGCTGCATCAGACCGGCTCCTTCGCGGCGGCACCGGCCGGACGATGCCAGCCCTCGCTCGCCGCCAGGGTGGTGTCGTCGCGCAGGAAGTAGGAGCGCGAACCGCCGGATTCGAACAGCACGCGCGACAGCACTTCGGCCAGCACCCCGGAGGTGATCATCTGCACCGCGGCGATCACGAGGAAGAAGCCGGCAAACAGCAAGGGACGCGTGCCTATCGATTCATTGAACAGCAGCTTCACGCCGAACAGGTACGCGAGGATGGCCGTGCCGAGCGCACCGAGCGCAATGCCGATGCCGCCGAAGAAATGGCCCGGGCGGCTGCGGAAGCGCATGAAGAAATAGACGAACACCAGGTCGAGCACGACGCGGAAGGTCCGCGAGATGCCGTACTTCGACACCCCGTGCACACGCGGATGATGCAGCACGACTTCCTGCGCAATGCGGCGCGGCTGCGTGACGGTCGACAGCCATGCGGGAATGAAGCGATGCATCTCGCCGTACAGGCGCAGCTTCTTCAGCGCCGACGCGCGGAATACTTTCAGGCTGCAGCCGTAGTCGCGCAGGTGCACGCCGGTCAGCCGCGCGATCAGGCGGTTCGCGATGCGCGACGGTATCTTGCGCAGCCACAGGCCGTCCTTGCGGTCCTTGCGCCATCCGGCCACCAGGTCGAGGTCTTCGCGCAGCAGGCGCGCGACCATGCGCGGAATGTCGATCGGGTCGTTCTGCAGGTCGCCGTCGAGGGTGGCGATCACGTCGCCCCGCGCAGCGTCGATGCCGGCCTGCATCGCCGCGGTCTGCTTGAAGTTGCGCGCCAGCTCGACCAGTCGCACATGCGGGCCGCGGATCGCAGCCTCGCGCCGGATCGCGTCCGGCGTGCCGTCGCTGCTGCCGTCATCGACGATCACCAGTTCCCACGGAAACGGATAGTCGGCCAGCGCCTCATGCACGCGATCGACCATCGGGGTGACGTTATCGGTCTCGTTGTACATCGGTATAACGAGCGAGAGCGTATGCGCAGGCACGTCATTCAGGGGCTTGTCGGATGGATTCATGGTTCCTGTGCTTGATTGTCTGTGTGCCGGCCGGCGGCAGCGCCCCGGCCGAAAATTGTTGCGATCGCCAGCGCAATGCCGGCCGCCGCGAGCGCGCTCGCCAGCACCATCAGGTGCAGCGAGAACGCCGCCTTCAATCCTTCTTCCCATGCAACGCCGGACAGCGACAGCGCGGCGGCGACGCCGGCTTCGTAGCTGCCGATGCTGGCGATGCCCTGCACCGGCAGGATGGCCGCGAGTTCGCCGCCGACTGCGCCGGAGGCGCCGGTGCCCAGGCTGCTGCCCAGCATCCGCGACAGCACCTCGGACAGCACGAGCAGCTTCACGCTCCAGTTAGCGATCGTCCAGACCCAGCCGATGCGCGCATGGTGCGCCGACTCGGCCAGCGCCGCGCACAGCTTGGCCAGCTTGCCGCGGCCGATGCGCACCAGCAGCCACTGGGCGACGTGCGGCATCGCCGCACCGCCTGCAGCCAATGACAGCAGGCCGGCGATGCGCAAACTCATCGGCAAGCCGGGCCAGGCGGCCACCGCGAGCGCGGCGAGGATGATGGCATCCTGCACACGCAGCCACAACAGCGAAGCGCCTGCGCGCAGCACCGGTACGCCGAAGTGGCGCTGCAGCAGCAGCGGGAAGGCGAGTTCGCCGCTGCGCATCGGCAGCAGGTTCACTAGCGCGTTATGGGTCAGCACGAGTTTCAGGCAGCCACCGAAACGGCCTCGCGTGTGGTCGCCGAATTCATGCATCACGCGCAGTGCGCGCAACAGATAGGTGAGCCCCAGGCCGGCGAACAGCAGCAGCAGCGCCGGGGCCGGCAGCGCGGCCAGCGTCGCGCCGACCTCCGCGCCCTTCCCCGACCAGGCCAGCCAGCCGGCGAAGGCGGCTGACAGCGCGGCCATGACGAGGTATTTCATAACTGGAAATCCGATTCCCTCTGCGACCCGCGCGCCGCCTTGGTCAGCGGGCACGTTGCAGGGCAAAAAAACGGCTAAAGATAACACTAAACCAGTACAATCCCGCCGGTTCCAACCCGATTTCCTGCACCGGCCCTGCTGTCGCCGGACCTTCCCTGCGATGCCCGCGAACGATCCGTCCAGTCCCCTGCCCCGCCGGCGCATTCGCGTCGACCTGCTGATGCTGGCAGCCTGCGTGCTGCTGTTCGCTCTCGCGCCCACGCTCGACCTGAAGGTGGCGTCGCTGATGCACGACCCGGCCGCAGGTTTCCGTTGGGCCAACGAGCCGCTGGTGCAGCTCTCGTATCAGGTATTCAAGGCAAAACATATCGGCTGGGTCGCGATCGGCCTGCTGCTCTACCTGCTCGTCACGCAATTCCGGCCGACGGCCAACGCCGCACGCCGCAAGGCCGCGACTTTCCTGCTCGCGCTGATCGTCGCCGGCCCGGTGCTGCTGGTGAATTCAGGACTGAAAGACCACTGGGGACGCGCGCGCCCGATAGAAGTCACGCAATTCGGCGGCGAGCGCAGCTACACGCCGCCGCTGGTTCCGGCCATGCAATGCGACACCAATTGCTCTTTCGTCAGCGGCCACGCAGCGGCCGCCTTCGTGCTGACCGGCCTTTACTGGATTACCCGTCGCAAGCGCTGGCTGGCAGCCGGCATTGCGCTCGGCAGTGCGGTGGGCTTGGGTCGCATGCTGCAGGGCGGCCACTTCCTGTCGGATGTTGTCTTTGCGTTCTGGTCGGTCTACCTGGCCGGCCTGGTGCTTGACTGGCTGATGCTGAGGGAAAGGCGCACCGAACCGACCAACGCTGCCAACACGGAGAATCCATGAGCGCCACCCCGCCCGTCATCGTCACCGGCGCTGCCGGCTTCATCGGCATGCATTGCGCGCAGCAGTTGCTCGCGCAGGGGCATGCGGTGGTCGGCATCGACAACCTGAACGATTACTACGACCCGCGACTGAAGCATGCGCGGCTCGCGCAGCTGGCGCCGCATGCGGGCTTTCGTTTCATCGAGGCCGACATCGCCGACGGCGAGCGCATCGCGTCGATCTTTGCCGAACTGCGGCCTCAGCGCGTGCTGCACCTGGCCGCGCAGGCCGGCGTGCGCTATTCGCTGAAGAACCCGCATGCCTATGCGCAAAGCAACCTGATCGGCTTCCTGAACATCCTCGAAGCCTGCCGCCATAACGAGGTCGGCCATCTGGCGTACGCCAGTTCGTCCAGCGTGTACGGCGCGAACACCAAGGTGCCGTTCGCGGTCGGCGATCCGGTTGACCGTCCGGTCAGCCTGTATGCGGCGACGAAGAAATCGAATGAGCTGATGGCCTACAGCTACAGTCACCTGTACGGCATGCCCGTTACCGGCCTGCGCTTCTTCACCGTCTACGGCCCGTGGGGCCGGCCCGACATG
>JACCDQ010229429.1_pt1 | contig 10685 bp, 15 predicted proteins | sample 7446031 | NCBI WGS metagenome assembly JACCDQ01 (sample SAMN15323442, study PRJNA562643) | freshwater metagenome | isolation source: river surface water | place: USA:Blue River Watershed | collected 2017-08-17
CATATATTTTTGTGTATGTAACGTACTTATTTTTAAAAATAACTAAAGGTATTTCAGGTGTAGTTTGTATAATAGTAAAAAGGTTTTCTAAATCAGGTTTGCCACGATACTGTAATAAAACTGTTACAGAATTTATAGTTAAAATATAATTGTGTTTTTGTGAGTTTTTTAAATCAAACTTTTCAGGATTTTTTTTTACAAAATTATTTACAGTTTCTAGTTCACTTATTTCACTTGTATACTTTGATGTAGTTGTATATTTATCTAAAAATAGGTTAGGAAACCGACTATAATCCCCGTTTATATAGTCTTTAAAAGAGTCTTTGTCAAAGTACGGGTAGTACTGTATAAGCGACCAAAAAATTAAATCAAAATCTGTATTAACATAATTTTGTAAAGCAGGGGCGATTGTTTTTAAAGATAAAACATATAAAACATTAGGTAATTCTGGCACTTTAACGGGCTCAAAATCTTCTACTGAAACATGTTCTTTGTAATTATATATATGTTTAAAAGTAGGTATAAAACCTAAATTATAATCGGAATTGAAACTTATATCATACTCTATATTATCTATAAAAAGAGAATGCGCAACAGATATTATTTTAGATTTAGAGTTTATTTTAGAATCCTGGCATGAAAATAAAAACTGTTCGCAAGGTAATAGTCCAGAAGCTATATATATTTTATGTTTTAAATCGTTTATATCATCTTCCGGAAACAAAGGTAAAGCTATATTTTCTGCAACTTGGCTTTCAAATATATTATCAAAATCTGTAGAACCACCTATTATAAGTGCTTTTTTTTCTATTTTAAAGTTAACTATGCCAATTATTTTAAAACTAAAATCTATTATGTTTACAAGCATTTTTTTAATAAATTAAAAAACAAATTAATAAAAATGGATTTATTAAGTGTTAGTTTAGAATGGTTTATATGTTTAAATAACAGTTTACTAGATGTTAAGTTTTCTATAATAGAACCTGATATAATGGTTATAAACGCGGCTGTTAAAAACGAGTACTATTATAATGTAGTAAACAAAAAAGTGTTTTTATTTTGTGAAAAAGACAAAAAAAAAGTGTTTGCAACTATAGAAAAATATAATCAAAAAACACTTAAATTTAAAGAATTTAAAAACGATTTAAAAATATTTGAAGCTCTTATGTTTTAAAATTAAAAAATGATACCAAATATTTTGAAAATAGATATACCTGCGTTTTTAACAAAAGGTAATAATAAAATAAGAATTAGAGGTACAGTTGAAACCGGTTTATATTTCAGTGTTATAAGTGTAAGTAAAGTGTTAGATGTACCTAATATAGAAAACATAGTTAAACTATATACTTCTATATATTATGCTTTAAATGATTATGTTGAATTTACGATTAATAATAACATAACAATGTATTTTACAGAAGAAGGTTTTATAAAATACTTATATAACTCTAATAATACTAAAGCAAAAGATATAAGAAACTGGATTAAATCTTTATATAAAAGTGATACAAAAAAAAACTATATTAAGCGTTTAGGTTGTGATGCTGTTAGTTTAAAACAAACACTATGTTTAACGTCTCATGTTTCTTGTATATATTTAATTATAATACTTTTTGAAAAAGGCCATTATATAGTTAAAATAGGTTATACAAATAATTTAAAACGCCGCTTAACAGAACATATAAAAGACTTTATTAAAATAAACAAAATAACAGAAACAATATATGTTAAATACTATAGATATATAGACGCGGAATATGTAAAGCAAGCTGAAAACGATTTAAAACAGTGTTTTTGTAATTACGCTAAAATAGAAGCTTTTAATACACGCGATTATAACCAAAAGCGTACAGAAGTATATAAAATACCTGAAAATGATATAATAAATGTTTTAAAATGTTATGATACACTAGGTTTAAAATATGGCAGTGAAATAAATGCTTTAAAAAAAGATATAAAAAAACAATCTGAAGAATTAGCTTTTAAATTAGAATTACAAAAACTAGAATATGAATGTAATATAAAATGTTTAGAAAAAGATATAGAAAATTTAAAATTAAAATTACAGATTGTAAATTCTTTAAATTCTTTAAATTCTTTAAAGTAGTTTACTTTAAAGTAAAATTACAGAAAATAAGATGTTAATCCTAAACTATTTTTTTTGTGAGACATATTAACAGGTTTTAATTCGCTATTGAAATGTAGTTCTTGCCCGAAATTTATATCTTCACTGCGCTTAGTTTTTAAACTATTACGTAATAGTGTGTTATTTTTAACTTTATTAACCATAGATTTAACAAGCATAACGTTTTCTTGATTATGATCTAAATTAGATTGTTTTAAAAGGGTATTATTTTTTTGTAAAACTGTTTGACGTGTTATATTTTTATAATTAGCTGTAGGTAGTTGTTCTATAAAAGTATCTATTTTAGAGTATGTTCCACGCGGTTTATAAACGTTTTTACTTAATATTGTGCCAGGTATTTTATGTAAATTATAATCTGTGTTTATTGTATCATTTATTTTAAGTTTTTGTACACCTTTAACACCTGTACGTGATTCTATTATATCTTTTATTTTGTGATTATAGTTTGCTTCAGAAACACCGCCCATAAACTCTTTAGCATGCTCGCGTATAAGATCGTTTCTTATATCTAAAAGAGCATTAGGAGGTAGTTTTTCAAGGCCTTCTATCATTTCTATTACATTAGCTAAGCATTCTATTGTGGCTTTTTGGTTGTTATTTTCGCGTGATGCTAACCATTTTATATCAGAGTATGTTAAGCCTAATAGTGCCATTATATCTTTATTTATATCCGATGCTTCACTGTTTTGGCATAATTTAGAATCCTTTTTTTTTGTATCATAAACAGCTTCACCTATTTTAGATTTAGCTTCTAAAAAGCAAAGTAAACTTCGTGCCCGACTATTTTTATCTAAAGTTTTAATAGGTTCTAAAGAGTCTTTTTCTAATATATTTACTTTATAATAAGGGTTAGTACCTTTTCTAAAAAGATGATTATAAGATGCTATAGGTACAACATGGTCTGTAGTAGTTCTATCTATAAAGTACTTTCCACCCATATGTAAATTGTTAGAAAGTATTCTGTTTAAGTTTTGTGTTGAAGTAGAATCAAACATAGAAGGATCTATTTTTTCTAATGTAGAATCACTTGATAATTTACCTGATAAGTTAATTAAATCCAGTTCTGAAGGCCTATTTGTTGCTCCTGTTGTTTTACCTGCAGCAATACATCCAAGCGATTCTTCAAACCATTGTAATCTAGTTTTTAAACGCCTTCTAGCTTCAACTATACGATGCATTATATCTACCGGAGCTATACCTTGGCCTGGTATAGAGTAATCTGCGTCTTTTCCCCAAAGTGTAAGTGACATACGAGGTATAGTTTGTTTAACCATATCATTTAAATTAGGTTCTGGCACCCATCTTCTAGGATCATGGTCTGTAAACGAAGTATCTACACTTTCATGTACATAAGGTGATTCTGTTGAGCCCCAAACACCATCATGTCTTAAGTTTAAATGCCATTTAGAACCTGTATCACGTCTAGGTGCCTCATGTTCAAAACTAGGTGGCAAACAATTTCTGTCTTTAAGTGTACTTCTATTATAATCATCTACACTGTTTTCTGGCTCATACATATCTGTTACTTCATATTTATTTGCGAAATTCATTATATCTAAATTAAGACCAGGTTCTGTAACGCCTCTGGTATTATTAAACTTATTTGAATTAAACATTTTTTGTATTTTTTATTTTCAGAAAAGAAAAATAATGATTTTATTACTATTATTACTTTTAGTTGTAATCGCAGGGGCAATATACTATTATAACAGTAATGTGGTTGCCGCAGGTATTATACAAAACAAAACAAAACTTACCGGAGAACATGTAACAGTTTCTAGTAAAGACTTTGATTCCTTTTTAAATCGAAAAATCAATTCCAGATTAGTGTATATTGCCGGTGCCGATAAGTCAGGTAAAATGCATTTAGCTAATATGCTGGCAAAAAAATATGGTTATAAAGTAGTAGATGGTAAAGGCCAAAAAACACAAGCTGTTAGGGCAACTATTAGAATAGCTGATACACCGCGTGAAGCAACCGAAAAAGAACGCGTAAAAGACAAAGCCAGAATAGAATCAGAAAAAGATAAACGAAAGTATATAGTTGTTGGAAAATATAGTGACGAAGAATTAGAAAAAATATTTATAGGTAAAGGTTATAACAGAAATTTTGTGTTTTTGTATGTTATGCCACAACCGGGATGTGAAACAGCTTTTGGCAAAGTAATGGACTTACACGGAGATGACAAAAAAGATAATTATAAAAGTGTATTAGCTGAATCACAATCGCTTTTAAAATCACATAAATTATATAGATTATATATAGTTAAAAACTGTTATAAATAAAAGTACTTTTAAAATACTTTAGGATTTTAAGAAAAAGTATTTTAAAAGGTTTTTAAAAAGTATTTTAAAAGATTTTTAAAAAGTATGTCTTATGCGTTTTTACTTTTAGCTATTATATTAATTATATTATATTATGTTTTTAGAGGTGAAATGTTTGCAGATTATTATAGTTTTGTTAAGCTATATTCAGGATATAAAACAAGTCCTTTCGCAACATATTATAGTTGTGATGGTAAGCATTTAAGCTATACTTTTAGAAAACCTTTACATCGTGTTGATTTGAAATTTATAACACCTAAAGCTAATATAGCTATATATGGTTACAATAGTTCAGGTCATTGTGGCGATTCACCTATATATATATATTATGCTACAGATAACGGGCCAAAAAAAAAAATAAATAGCTTATGGAAACTATTAGTTAACGAAAAAGGTTTATGCCAGAAATCTATTAAACTATATAATAACTATAATTGCTATCATATAGAATTAAGCTTTTAAAGTAATATATATTTCTTTATTTTTTTTGGCATTTTTAAAATGACTAGATTTTTAGAAGCTGCATGTTGTATTATAATTGTGTTATTGGCATATATTATTTTAAGACAAGAAAAGTTTATTAGTTTTACAGAAACAGTTAAAGCTAAAGATTTTAATTTTAAGCATGATATGAGAGGTTATTCTGAAGCAGATGTACATCTTAAAAACTTATTAAATACATAATCAGTTTTTTTAAATTAGGTATTAGTTATAAGTTATAAAAAATGAACGATAAACCATTTAAAAAAAACAATTGGACTCAAGAAGAAACAATTGTTTTAAACGAGTATAATACCTCGGAAATTACAGTACAAGAGTTATCTGAAAAAATAAGCAGATCAGCTAATGCTATAGCGCAAAAGCTGTTAAGACTAGGTTTTGTTAAAACATTAGAAGAAGTAAGAGGATTTAAAGATATAATACCTAAACCTGAACATGTTTCAGATTTTCAAAAAAATAGGGTTAGGAAATTTAAAAATAAAAATACTAAAATAGATTTAGAAACCCATTTAAATGAAATCAAAGCTCTTTTGCAAAAATTAATTAACGCTTCTACTGTAATTAAAAATTAATATTAAATTAAAGCATTATTTCTGTTTATTTTTTTTGAAACAAAAAATAAAAATGCATTTAGTTATGTTTGGTATTCTTGTTGCAGTTATGCTTATTATAATATATATAGTTGTATATAAAGACCATTTTATATCTCAGTTTGATAGTATTGTAAATTACTCGTTAAATCCTATTTATACTAACTATCATGCACGCGAAAAAGTGACACCTTATGGTGATGATACTATAGACTTGTTTTTAAAACGCCAGTTGTTAGATGCACAAAAACTTAAATTTTTAGTTTAAAACATATATTTTTCTGGAAAAAAAAATAATGATAAGGTTTATAAAAACTGTTTTAATTATAATTGTGATTTATGTGTTATATTTGTTAATTCTGTTTTTTGAAAAACATAAAAAAACAGAAAAAAAACAAGAAACAAGTTATAAAGAAAACTATAATTCTAATTTACCTGTTTTTATAAATTATAGATCTAAAGATACAGTTAGATACTCAGATTATTATGATGGTACAAGAGGTTTTTCAAGAGCTATTTGATTCAGATTCAGCTGATTCTTCAGATTCTTCTATTTTATTTTTTTTAATTAAAAGCTCTTGTTTTAATTTATAGTTTTCTTCTTTTAACCGTAAGTACTCAAAACGTAGTTCTTCATTTTGCTGTCTTAGTTCTTCTATCATTTTATTTTCTGTTGAAATTATAGTTATAGTGTTAGGATCCTTACCTTGTTCTAAACAACTAAATTCAGTGAAAATTTGGTTTTTAATATCTGTTATACATAGTTCAAAATTAAGTACTATTTTTTTTTTAAAAAAAGCTAGTTCTTCTTTTTTTTTATTAAAAGAAGGGTTTAATATAAAATCTACATATGTTGTTGTGTTTACTAAAGATTGGGATGTAAAGCTTTTAACACATTCTGTTATAAGCTTTCTAAATAGACTTGCTTTTTCAGCTTTCGATAATTTAGAATTATAATTTCTAGAACATATTTCAGTACAAGCAAATTCTATTATGTATTCTTTACTTGTATTAATATACTTTTTAAAGTAATTAACTAGCTTTTCTAAAACGATTTCATATGCTGGATTTTGTTGACGCATAAAAGAGTTTATACTGTTACAATAGTTATCTATGTTTTCACGATATTCTCGTAAATAATCTTCTTTTTTTAATTTAGAATTTTTAGATTGTGGTAATATAGTAATTAAAAACTCATTAGCAAAAAATGCAGCTAATATTTGGTTAAAATTCTGGCTATTCATTTTAAAAATTATAAATTTTGTATAAATTATAAATGGAATCATATTTAAATAAAATAAGTAATTACTGTTCTAACCCTTTTATAGTCGGTATAGTTATTGTAATAGCTCTTAATTTTATAATTATATTTGTATCTCCTAGGCTTAAAAACGGAAATATATCTTCTAAAAGGCTATTTAGATCCACTTTTTACCAATATATAATTATAACTTTTATATTATATATACATCATAACAGAGTACATAACGAATACAAACAAAAATATGAGTCAGAATTAAAACTAGATTTAGTATCTAAAACAGGTAGCAAAGAAGATAGAATAGAACCTGATTTAAAAACAGAAATAACACCAGAAATTAACAATAACATAGAAGATGAGTTTATATAATACTTCTAATACCTTAGTATTAGAAAGATACTATTCTAATACTAAGGTATTAGAAAGGTATTTTTTTCTTTTATTTTTTTCTTTTATTTTTTTGTTTAAGTATCTTAACGCTTTTTTAAAATGGATGAAGTTATGGATAAAGAGCTTTTTGATTCTATTTTTAAAAAAACAGAAGATACTATATGTGAAGGTGAAAATGAGTTCCAAGAATATGATTTTGACACAAAAGACTTTATGCAGTCTGTTGGACTATTTGGCACAAGTATGAGTGGCAAAACGTTTTTTGCAAAGTATTTATTATCTCGTATAAAGCATTTAATACCTCGTGTTATACTGTTTTCACCTACAGCACAGATCAACGGAGATTTTAAAAATATAATACATGATTTGCTTATAATACCTGATTTAACAGAAGATAAATTTATAGAAGTTATAAAAGCTCAAACAGATATAGCTGAATTATATCGTAAAGTTAATAACATAGATACACTTAAAGAAGTATTTAATGTGGCTGCCACAAATACACAAAAAAATCTTTATGAAAAAATAAATAATACTAAGCAAAGTGTTATAAATAATATTATGAAAAGTAATGCCCAAAATATAGCAGCCCAAAAAATACAACAATTAGAAGATAGTTTAAACGACACAATTATTAACTTTATGAAGTATGTTATATTACCTGTAAGACATACTTTAGATTTAGAAGAGTTCAGTGAAGAAGGTAAACAATGTATAAAGTATTTAGATTTAAATCCGCGCGTGTTACTTATATTTGATGATAATATGGAAGAAATTAAAGAAATCATGGCTAAAAAAAAATCTGAAGCATCTATGCTTTTTAAAAACATATTTACAAAAGGTAGACACTATTATATATCTTTTTGGATTATAAATCAAGATGATACAAGTGTTGTTCCTTGCTTACGAAAAAACATAATGACCAGTGTTTTTACAACAAGTGCTGTAGCTAATTCTTATATAACACGCGCAAGTAATGGTATTTCTAAAGATGATCAAAAAATAGGTTTAAGTTTAGTTGGCCAGATTTTCCAAGGCAAAACAGATTTCAGAAAAATAATATACTTAAAAGAAAAATCTGGCGTTGAAAGATTTAAGTATTATACAGCTTCTAATCCAGGACTATTTATATCTTCTTCAAGTGTAATTAACAGTTTTTGTGATTCTTTACTTAAAATATAATGTAAAAATGGAAATTAAACTACATGATTTTGGCGAAATAATATATTTTCAGAAAATAAGTGATGAAGAATATATTTATGATACGTTAAAGCATGGCAAAATAACAATAACAGGCTGTTTTGTAAATAACTTACCAACAGAAGGTAGTGTATGTTTCGACAACTGTACTTATTGGAAAGGCTATTTTAAAGATGGTTGGTTTATAAAAGGTAAAAAGAAAGTGTATTACCCTTTGACAATAAATTGTCAAAGTGAACCTGTTACAGAAAACTGTAATTCTGTTACAGAAAACTGTAACAAAAATATAGAACAAGGTCAGTTTAAAAAAGGTAAATTACATAAAGGTTTAAGAATATATAATATGTTAGAATCTAAATTAGTTTTTTTAGAACAAGGTAAGTTTATAAACGACCAATTAGTTTTTGGAATTAAAAAGTGTCAGTCTTTAAATATAACAGAAGAAGGACAATTTGAAAATAACAGTTTAGTTTTGGGTAAGCGTGTTATAAACATAACAGAAACAGAAAACGAGCAATTAGAACGTAATTTCAAAGACTATATAAAAAAAAGAGATTATAACGAAGAACCTGAAAAATACTGTTTTGAAGAGTGTGGGCGTTTTGATATAAATGGCCTTGTAGAACCTAATGCTGTTTGTGATTTTAAACCTGTTTATTATTTCGATAATTATAGCTTTAATATAGTTAGTTTTTATGGTTCTAGAAAGCCTGTTAAAACCGGTGCTAATGTTCTTTTTGAAAAAGAAAATGGTAAGTATATAGGGTTCGTTTTAAATGAAAAAGAAAGTGTTTTGTATTCCGGTTATTTTAAAAAACAAAACGAAGAATATATAATTACAAAAGGTTTAAGTGTAAGTGTTAGCAAAAAATAAAATCTTTTTAAAACTATAGTTTTAAAAATAATAATAAAATTTTAGTTTTTAAGAAACTATATTTTTTTATAAAAATGACAGAAGACGGTGAACATATAAAAATACCTAAATATATATTATGGTGCCACGATTTAAAATCACAGGATTGGTCTATAAACGGTTATAAACAATTATGTTCTATAAATAATATATCTGAATTTTGGAGGCTTTTTAATAACTTTAAAAAAATAGGTTGGAAACACTTTCATTTTTATTTTATGAAAAGTGGTGTTAAACCGCGTTGGGAAGATAATAAAGAAGGAGGTGAACTATCTTTTTGCGAAACATTAGATAGCGCATTATATACTTGGGAGAAACTAGGTGTGTATTTAATAGCTGAAAAACTATATACTGAACCTGAAAAAATAAAAGGTTTAAGTATAAATATAAAAAAAGATCATGCTCTTATTAAGATATGGATAAGCGAAAAAAATAGTGAAGCACTTGTTAAGCATTTAAAAACTATAAGCGCTTTTGAAAATAAAAATACACACTTTGTAACAAACGAAACTAAGCTTTCAATGTATTAAAACTTAAAACAATCTAAGCATGTAGACTTATACTTTTCAGATCCACCTATAAGTATATTTTTTTTTGTTTCTATACCTTGTTTTAAACAACTATATTCAGCTAAATTACCACATTGACATAGTGCTTTTAGGTGTAATTTATTATTAGCTGGCACTCGTTTTAAAAGCTCTTCGCTTATAGGAAAATACTGGTTTTTAAAGTCTTTATCTAATCCGAAAAAGTAAACTGTTTTATTAAGTAATTTTTGTAAAATATTAGTTTGGAAAAACTGTATTTCGTCTATAAAAACTATTTTTTCAAGAAGGTCTGCTATATTAAAAAAACTATCTGAATCAACTATATATGTTTTATTTTTTTGTTCTAACTTTATGTTAGAATGCGTTGCTAGCTGTTGTGAAGAATATCGTGTATCAAAACTATGTTTTATTACACTATAAGGCTTTGTTTGATTTTTAATGTAATTTATAGCTGTAGTTGTTTTGCCAGAAAACATAGGACCATATATAAAATACCAGTTTTGCATTTTTAAAAACTCTTTTATTTTAAAAAAAAATAAAATCTTTGATTTTAAAAAAAGAAAATATACAACTCTCTTTATATTTAAAAAGGTTTTATTTAAATTCATCATCTACCATAAAAGTTTCTTCTAAGCGTTTTATACGTTGTTTTAAGGCTTTTATTTCTTTTTTGTAATTTACTGCTTCTGTTTCTAATTTTATATTAGATGATTTAAGTTCTTCATTTTCTTTACATAATCTATAGTTTTCTTGTTCATAGTGTTTGCTATTAAGTAATAGCTCATTTACTTCTTTATCTAGTATTATATGA
>JACCDQ012132363.1_pt1 | contig 10683 bp, 7 predicted proteins | sample 7446031 | NCBI WGS metagenome assembly JACCDQ01 (sample SAMN15323442, study PRJNA562643) | freshwater metagenome | isolation source: river surface water | place: USA:Blue River Watershed | collected 2017-08-17
CAGAGCCTGTTCAATCGCTTCTCTGGCGACCCGACACAGCAAATCCTCGCCAACGCGAACCAATACGCGAACAACCCGTATCTCGACGGTGTGATCGATTCGGTCAACCGTGATGTCGTTCGGGGCCTGACCGAACAGCAGTTGCCAGGGCTGTCGCTACAGGCAACCGGCGGGGGCAATGCCAACAATACCCGTACCGGGGTCCAGTCGGCCATCCTGCAGCGGGGCGCGATGGATCGCATGGCTGATAACGCCAACAGTATCCGCAGCCAGTTCTTTGGCAAGGGTCTGGACACGGCCCAGAATCAGTACAACGAAGACCTCTCGAACCTGCTCAACACCAACGGCCAGCTTCTCAACGCCTACAACGCCGGTTCCAATTCGATGGTCGCCGGTCAGGGCATGGCAGGCAACAACTACGACTTCCTCCAGAACGCTGGTGGTGTCTACCAGACGCAGCAACAAAAGGAACTGGATGCGGCGCGTCAGGCATTCTCGGAAGGCCAGAACAACAACCTCGACCTGATTGCCAAGTACATGGGCCTCATCAATGGCAACTACGGCGGCACTTCGACCGGTTCCTATGGTGGCGGCATCAACGGCGCAATTCAGGGCGGTCTGGGTGCGGGTATCGCATCGGCTGGCGTGCTGGGCAAGCTTGGTTATTGGGGTAAGAGCGGTAATACAGTAAAAGCCCCCACGTCTAGCGGCACTTACGACGGCCCTGACTTCGCGTAAGGAGAAGACATGCAAATTGATCCGCGCACCGGTCTTCCCTACGACCCCTTTGGCGAAGACTTTTATTCGAACATGACGCAATTCCGCAACCCCAATGTCCAGTTGGGGATTCGCGGCCAGAACTTTCAACCCTCCACAGCCCAGCCGGCCCGTCCTGTGCTTCGACCGCAGCCATCGGCTCGGCCAGGTGCACAAGCAGCGCCCGCCCTGTCGAACATTGTCGGCTCAGGCATCTTGGGCAGTATGGATGCTGGTATTCCGATTAATGGGGCCTTGATGACCCCTTCGATGGCCGAGGCTGATTCGCTACCCGAAGTGACCGTCACCGGCTCCTATCAAGACCTGCCCCCGAATGCGTTTCCTTCGCCTCCAAAAAATGACATCGACCCTGCTTTGTGGGACGCGATGATCCAAGGCGGCGCGGGTCTGTTGGGCGGCAAGAACTTGAAGGAAGGTCTGTCCGAAGGCTTTAGCAAGTTCGGCACTGCCTATGACGCATCCCGCAAGGCGCGGCTCGAAGAGCAACTGCTAAAGAAGCCGAAGATCGTGCCGCTGGCTGACGGGGCCTTCTCGATGATCATCGATAGCGATGGCAACCAGAAGGTGGTCAAGAACGATGAGGTCGCGAAGTATGTGGAAAACCTCACTGGTCTGAAGCTCGACGCTGCCCTTCAAAAGGCACTGGTCAGCGGACTGATCACGCAAGGCACGCAGTTTGGCAAACCCCGTCAGGAAGCTGATCTGGTGACCGTGCAGAAGTACAACCCTGCCGAATACCAGTACAACAGCGATATCGCTTCTCGCACCCTAAGCTGGCTTGAGAAGGGTGGCAATGAAGCCCTTGGTAGTCCCCTCTTGGGACTCATGCGCGATGAGACGGTGGGGCGCGTCTTTGGTACGGACGATAAGGTCGTTCGCGACTGGCTCACATCGATCATGACGGCCGACACGATGTCCCGTGTGAAGAACCTGCCTGGTTCGCTGTCGGAAAAAGAACTGGCCTTCTTGGAGAAGAACAAGCCGCCAAAAGATGCGCCAACCGTCGAATGGGTCAAGTGGCTGCGGGGTTCGTTCATCCCGACGCTGCAAAACTCGCAGCAAAACGCCCTTGCGGCACAACAGCGACTGTCCGGTGGTCCTTCGTCCTACACGATGCCGCAACAGGCTCCGCAGGCCCCTGCCCCTGCCGCTGCCCCTGCCGGTGGTGGTGGTGGTGGTGTCTCTCCGAACGCTCAGAAATACCTCAACCCATAACGCTTATGTAGGAGTCTCGAATTGAGCGATAGACTAGCTGCACTTCTGGACAACCCCAACGTCCAGAACTACCTGTCGATGATTTCACAGGCAGAGGGAACCGCTAAATTTGCAGACCCCTACCGTGTCGCGTTTGGCGGAAAAATTGTCGATAGTCTGGATGACCATCCAAACCTTCGACAGCAGTTCCGCCAAACCGATGGTCGTGTCAATACCACTTCAGCCGCTGGCAAGTACCAGTTCCAGAAAGGGACATGGGATTCGCTGGCGGATCGTCTGGGTTTGAAGGACTTCGGGCCCCGCAGTCAGGATTTGGCGGCCGTCGCCCTGCTGGAGCAAAACGGTTCCCTGCCCCATGTGGTCGCTGGTGACTACGACAAGGCACTGGCACGGGACGGCAAGACTTGGGCATCGCTGCCCACTTCAACGGCCCCGCAAAACAAGCAAACCGCCCAGTTTGTAAAGCAGGCACTAGGGCAAGGCGGAAGCCCCGCCCCCCTTACCGATGACGGCATCGGAGAGCGGATTCAGCGTGCCGCTACCGCCGTGTCTGATGCTGTTATGCCTGCTGCCACTGCTGCGCCGCCTGTTTCGACAGAGGGCCCGTCAGTGGATCGCATCCTGGCTGGCCTCAAAAAGGCGAAAGCCGCAGGCGATAACGACGCTGTTGCCGAACTGACGGGGCTACTTCGCTCGAAGGTCGAACCGGCAGTCGCCCGCGCCAAGGAAGCCGGTGACGATTCGGCTGTACAGGAACTGTCTTCGCTGCTGTCCGATACCGCACCGACAAAAGAACCTACCTTTGACTGGGCCGCGAAAGGTCGCAGCCTCTACAAGCGGTTCAACGGCAAAGAGTTCAAGGGTGACGATGCAGAAGCCACAAAATGGCTGAAGCAGGAAATGTCGGACTTGAACAACAACTTCTTTGCCGGTGGTATTGGCATTGCCCGTGCGAAGCATCTAGATGACGCAGGCAAGAAAGACTTGCTCGAAGCGATGGACGCTTACGACAAGCTGTCGGTCGTTGATGTGCTGCCAGAGATTGGTCAGTCGCTCATTACCGACCCGACCAACGTGCTGACGCTCGGTCTTGGCAAGGTCTTTACCAAGACCGGCCAGGCAGCGACGAAAGAGGCTGTCAAACGTGGTCTTCGCGAGTCGCTGGGCAAGTCAGCCCTTGAACGTGCGACCGGCAAGGTAGTCAATGCCGCAACTGGTACGGCTGCAAAGATGGCGGCAGAAGGTGCCGTCTACGGTGCAGGCTCGGATGCCATCACGCAGAACATTCGAATGGGTGCCGATGGTCAGGATGGCTACGATGTTGGTCAAGGCTTGAAGTCTGCCAGTATCGGAGCCCTGCTTGGCGGCGGTCTCGGCAAGCTGACCGATGTTCTTGGCGGGACCAGCTCGATTGAAAAGATCGCCAAGCGTGCCGGTAGCGAAGAAGGTACGCGAGTCGATGCCGAGATCACGAAGCAGTTGGCAGAGATTGCGGACAACCCCAATTTCCGTGGTCAGGAAGTCCGCGCAGAGCAGTTCAATCAGGTCGCCCAAACGCCGATCAACGATGTCAAGAAACTCATCAGCATCATCGGTGACAAGGAACTGGCTGCGAACGGTCTGAACCGCATGGAGTTGGACAGGGCTCTAAACAACTGGAAGAGCCTGACTCCGGATCAGATCAACGCGCTTCGTGGTACGGGTGTCGGCGACTCGGCAGCCGCTGCGATTGAACGTGCCCAGCGGGTTCGCAGCCTGACGGCTGAAACGACTGCCTCTGGCGGTGTATTGAAAGCTGCCCGTGCGCTGACTGATGTCGCTCCCTTGCCAGGGCCGGTCTCTCGCGGCCTGAAAGCCATGCTGGGTTCTGGCAAGTCGCGTAAGGCAGTCGGTCAGGAGGTGGTGGGACAGGTGAAGACCGCCAATCGCATTCTGGACGATATCGGGGGCTCCAATACCGGTTCAACGCTGGGCCTGTTGGATCAGCACATCAAGGATGCGCTGGAGGACAAGGCCAAACAAGCCGCTGCCACTCAACAAGCCAAAGCTGCCGCCAAGGCGCAAGCCGCCTCAGCACAAAAGGCAAGTAATTTCGAAAAGACCGACCTGTTCAAGACCGTCAGCAAGGCTGTCAACGACCTTGACAACCAAGCGATGGACGCAGCCGCGATGCAGATGGGGTCGCCCGACATCGATGCGATGCGCTCAACAATGGCCCAAGCGGTCGATCCGGCAAAGGTCAACCAGACTACGCTGGCGAATATGATCGCTGAGCAGGAAGGCAGCAAGGAGGTCACCGATGCGCTGGCAACCCAGATTGGTTCCCCGAACCTCAAAGACCCCGCTGCCGTCAACCGCGTTGCCGCCAACCCCATCGACAAGCTTGTGGCGGAAGCGCAGAACAATGCCCAAGGCTTAGTCGATCCAAGGCTCGACGGCGGGCAGGCAGTCAAGAACGAGATCGCCAACATCCTGTCCGAAGGCAAGCAAAGCACGAAAGACAAGGTTCGTGCCAAGCGAGACGAACGCCTCGCTGCCAAGCAGGCCCAACGTGCCGAAGCCGAGGCGCAGAACGCTGCCATCCTTCGCAATGGTCAGGGCGACTTGAACACGCTCGGTGGTGGTTCACTGAAAGCCACGATTGACCGCATGGCCGGTCTGGGTATCGATGCCAAGCAGACGCAGGCCCTGATTCAGGACTTGCGGAATACGACCGAAGACAAGGAACTGCAAAAAGTCCTCGACAAGCTGCTCAACAACAAAACCATCGGGTCGAAGAAGGACAAGCTGCTGTACAAGATTCAGGACAACATCCTGGTTCCGCATGCACAGAAGCTGTATCCGGACGCTGTTCCAAACCCTGCCTTCACGCAGTCGGCCATGGCACAAGCCTCTCGCGAGGTCGATGCCAAAGGCAATCCGATTCGCAGCCGCCCTGCCTACGAGCAAGGGGCCAAAGCCAACCAGAAGGTCTATTCGGATGCCAAGTCCGCCATCAACGACCTCGACGGGGTGTCTTCCAAAGCCAAGACGGTCGCCAAGGACATCATCGATGACCTTCGCACGGGTTCGCCCAGCAAAGCTATGGACACGCTGATGAAGGTGCAGACCAAGCTATCCGACTTGGGCGCAGAAGCCTCACAGGTCGAGCCGATCATCATGCAGCTAATCGAAAAATTCTATCAACAATGAAATCAACGGAACTGTACGCATTGTGGGCCACATTCAAGTCGGCCATGGACGATGCGGCATTCGCACTAGACGTTCGCGTAGCAGTGGGCAGGGAAATGGAAGCCTCGCTTCCCTCGCCGCTGCTATGCAGCCATAGCCAATCCACCCTGACAGCCGTCAAAGCGGCAATGACATGGCGATTGGACGAAATGGAGAAAGAACTTGGAAGAACAACCGAAACCAGAAAAGAAGAAGTCAGCGCGTCAATTGAGGAACCAGTCAAAGGCGCGAATCGGCCCCGAAAAAAACCTGTTCGTCAGGATGCAACTGACTGAAGAGGGTCGCGCCTTGTGGAAGCTGTGGACCGACAAGCGGTTCGGCTCCCAACTGGGCCGCCCCCGTGGATCGACGCAAGGCTATTCCAAGTCAGAGCGCGACAAACTCAAGGTCAAGGCCAAAGCCGAAGCCAAAATCATTGTGGAGCATATGGTGACTAAAGGATTCGAGATACCCAAGCATGAGTTTGCCAGCGAAGCGATTCACACGGCAGTCGAGATCATGCGACGCGAAGACATCAACCCGAAAGACAAGCTATCGGCAGCCAAGACGGTGCTGGAGTGGACGCTATCGAAACCGGCAACGGAGACCACGGTCAACGTCAAGACTGCTGAAGACTTCCTCAAGGATATTGCAGCGGAGGTCGGGCTGAAATGACCGATGACGCTCTGCGAGAGGTTCGCAAGCGTCTGTACACCGACTTCGAGTTCTATGCCAAGCATGCGCTGAAAATCCGTACCAAGGAAGGCAACGTCCAGCCGTTTTCTCTGAATGCAGCGCAGAAGAAGCTGCTGGATGCTGTCTCCGAACAGATGACAAGCGAAGGGAAGGTACGGGTGGTCATCCTCAAAGCCCGACAGATGGGTCTCTCTACGCTGGTCGGTGGCTGGCTGTACTGGTGGATTTCGCAACACACGGCACAAAAGGCACTGGTCATCACGCACCATGCCGACAGTACCCGCGCCCTGTTCGATATGACCAAGCGGTACTTCGACAATACGCCGGAAATCCTCAAGCCCCATTCGAAGTATTCGTCGCGCAAAGAACTCCAGTTCGACATTTTGGATTCGTCCTATGTGGTCGCTACGGCCGGTGGTGAAGGGGTTGCGCGAGGTGAAACCATCACCCATGCCCACCTCTCCGAACTGGCCTTCTGGTCGCCTTCGACTGCCAAGGAAAACCTCAACGGTATCTTGCAAGCGGTCCCGCAGACTCGCGGCACGGCCGTCTTTGTCGAATCGACCGCGAACGGTGTCTCCGGTGTCTTCTATGACCTCTGGAAAGGGGCCTGCGAAGGAACCAACGGCTACATCCCTGTCTTCCTCCCGTGGTTCATCCAGCCCGAATACCGTGAAGCTGTCCCGAAAGGGTTCAAGCGCACGCCCGACGAAGACGAACTGGTCAAGAAGTTTGGTCTGGACGACGAACAGTTGATGTTCAGGCGCAGGAAGGTTGCACAGAACGGACTGGAACTCTTCCAGCAGGAATACCCTGCGACCGCTGACGAAGCCTTCCTGACCTCTGGTCGCCCTGTCTTCAACCCGCAACAATTGAACGACTTGCTGGATCAGGCTCCGCCCGTGGTCTCCCGACTCGCTTTGGAAAACGACGAATGGGTCGAGCATCCTCGCGGTGAACTGGTGCTCTACGAGCATGTGTCACCAGGGGAGTCCTACTACATCGGGGCTGACGTTTCGATGGGGGTTCGCGGTGGCGACTGGTCGGTGGCGCAGATTCTTGACTCGCAAAAGCGACAGGTCGGCTCTTACCGTGCCCAAGTCCATCCGGACTATTTTGCCAGTGTGCTGTACCACTTGGGGATGTTCTTCAATGTCGCCAAGATCGCACCAGAGAACAACAACCACGGCATTTTGACCTGTACACGCTTGGGCAAAGACCTTGCGTACCCGAACCTGCATATGGAAACGTCAGTGGACAAGATGGTCGAGCATGAATCGATCATCTGGGGTTTCAGAACCACTGTGAAAACGAAGCCGCTGATCATCGATCAATTACGGGCTGCGTTGCGTGAGGGTGACATCACGATACGAGACAAGACCACGCTGCGAGAACTGCTGACCTATGTCGTAACCGAGGAAGGCAAGATGGAAGCAGAACGGGGCTGTCACGATGACTGCGTGATGTCGCTGGCGATATGCAATCACATCCACGAAGGCCGCTTCAATACCGTTGAAGTGACAGACGATTTCTACATACAAATGATTTAAATATGGCTAACACATCCCGATTCAGAAAAGTAGCAAAGGAAGAACTAGCCAGCATCGTTGAACGGCAGATCAAGACCTCAGTCGGCTACTACGACTCCAAGCTTTCCCGCGAACGGCAGGAAGTTCTCGACTACTACAATGCCAAGCTGCCGCGCCCCTCGCACGATGGCAATAGCAAGTATGTGTCGATGGATGTGTTTGATTCGGTCGAGTCAATGAAGGCTGTGCTGCTGGAGACCTTCAGTGCTGGTAACAAGATCGTCGCGTTTGAGCCAGAGAACGAAGATGATGTCATCCAGTGCCGCAATGCGACAGCGTACTGCGACTATGTAGTCTTCCGGCAGAACGATGGCTTCAAACTCTTTGGCGAAATCATCACCGATGCGCTGATGGCACGGGTTGGTGTCGCAAAGGTGTACTGGAATGAAAAGGTCGAAAAGGTCACCGAGACGTTCGACAACCTGATGCCCGAACAGATCGACATGCTGCTGGCTGCCGACGATGTAGAGGATGTCAAGGTCGAACTTGATCCGGAGACCGGAACCTATCAGGGCGAACTGACGCGCACGGTGGACAAGTCGCAAGTGCAAATCGATGTAGTCGCCCCCGAAGAGTTCCTGATCACGCCACAAGCAAAAGACATCCAGTCGGCCCCGTTTGTCGCGCATCGCACCAAGAAAACCCTCTCCGACCTGATCAAGGAAGGCTATGACAAGAGCCTGGTCGAGCGGATCACGAACGACGAATCCGACCGCTTGACGCTGGACCCTGAAGTGCTGGCCCGTTTTGAAGATATTGGTGCGGATCGCCTGAACTTGGACGGTCAGGTGCAGGAGCAGTCCCGCCATGTGACCGTGTACGAGTGCTACCTGTACCTCGACATGGAAGGCACGGGTAAGACCTGTCTGTACAAGGTCACGAAGGCCGGTAACGTCATTCTCGACAGTGAAGAAGTGGACAAGAAACCGTTCATCCACTTCTGCCCGATCCCGACCCCCCATGCCTTCTACGGCTCGAACTATGCGGCCCGTGTGATCCCGACGCAGAACGCCCGTACCGTGCTGGTGCGCGGCATTCTCGACCATACCGTCATTACCAATAACCCGCGCTACATGGTAGTCAAGGGGGCCCTGGTCAATCCGAAGGAGATGATCGAAAACCGTGTCGGCGGTCTGGTCAACGTCAACCGGCCTGATGGCTTGCTACCGCTGCCGCAGTCGGGACTGAACCCGTTCGTCTTCCAAACGATCCAGTTGCTGGACGAAGACAAGGAAGAGGCAACCGGTGTCTCGAAGCTGTCGCAGGGCCTGAACAAGGATGCCATCTCCAAGCAGAACTCGCAGGGGATGGTCGAGAATCTGGTCTCGCTGTCGCAGCAACGGGAAAAGATCATTGCCCGTCATTTCGCCAACCAGTTCGTCAAGCCCCTGTACCTCGAAGTCTACCGTCTGGTCTTAAACAACGAGAAGCAGGAGAAGGTGATCAAGGTCGGTGGCGAGTACCAGCGCATCCTGCCGTCATCCTGGCAAGAGAAGACCGATTGCACGGTCGAACTGAAGCTGGGCTACGGTGAACAAGAGCGCGACAGCCAGAAGATGGTCATGCTGCACCAGATGCTAATGGCCGATCCGGAGGCTCCGCGCATCTACAACACCGAACGTCGGTACGCGATGTATCGCGATATCTTCGATAAATCCGGCATCAAGAACGTGGTCGATTACCTGACCAATCCGCAGCAACTACCGCCGCCGCAACCCGATCCGATGCAAGTCAAGACGATGGAACTGGAAGAGCGTCAGGTCGCCGTGCAGGAACGGATTGCAATGACGCAGGCGGAGAAGGTGCAGATGAATGCCCAGATGGACCAGATGAAGGTCGAACTGGATCGCATGCGTCTGGCACTGGAGAAGTTCGTCAAGACGGCCGAAGTCGAACGCAAGGAATTCGAGGCAACCTCTCGCGCTGCCATCGCTGCCGAAGAACTCGACATGGCAAAAGACCAGATGGCTTACGACCCGAACCTCGCCAAAGCCATCATCAGCCCGAACAGTTAAATGGACAACCAAAAACTCATCGCCCAAGGCAACGCTGCCTACGAATTGCTGAACAACGAGACCTTTACGTCCGTGGTCAACGATTTGATCCAGCAGTACCTAGCCTTTGCGATGCAAACCAAACCGAACGAACAAGAGCTTCGCGAACAGGCGTACTACCAGTCTCGCGGGTTGCAGGAGATCGTCGGTTACCTGAATCAACAGGTCGCCGTGCGTGACCAGATTCTGAACCAATCTGAGGAATAAATTTTAATGACCAAAGCTACTACCTCCCAAGGCGTGGCTGCAACCAGTAACACTGATGCGGCTTCCCAACTGACCCTTGAGCTTGAAGCACAAGGTGATGACGCTGCCGCAGCCTTTCTAAGCCGATGGAGTGACGAGGACAACGAGAGTTCATCCGAAGCCCCAAAGGAAACTGAAGAGCCGAACGAGCCTGAGCAACAGGAAGAGGAACAGGACGAAGGCGAGGCCGACGAAGCCGAACAGAGCGACGAGGACGAAGCAGACCCTGAAGAGTCGGAAGAGACCGAAGAGACCGACGATAGCGACAAGCCGAAGAAAGAGCTTGAAGAAGATGCCATCGTCAAGGTCAAGGTCGATGACGAAGAGCTTGAGGTATCTGTCAAGGACTTGAAGCGTCTGTACGGGCAGGAAGCGGCCTTAACACGGAAGAGTCAACAAGTCGCCGCCAAGCGCAAGGAAGTCGAAGCCGAAGGTATTCGTCTTGCTGCTGGTCTCGAACGCATGATGAAGAAGGCCGAAGAGAAGTGGAGGCCCTATTCCGAGATCGACATGCTGGTCGCCAGCAAGCAGTTAGATGCCGATACCTTTGCCGCCCTTCGACGCGAAGCGCAAGCGGCTTTTGAAGACTACCGTTTCATTTCTGAGGAAGCAGAAGCGTTTGTGAAACAGACACAGGCGCAGATGCAGGCACAACGTCTTGAGGCAGCCCGTGAAGCGGTGAAGGTCTTGAAGGAGACCATTCCGTCGTGGAGCAGCAACCTGTACGACCAGATTCGCGAATATGCAATCACCAATGGCATGGATGCCGAACTGGTGAACAACATCGTTGATCCGGTCACGATCCAGTTGCTGCACAAGGCCCGTCTGTATGACGAATCCAAGAAGATCGCGACGAAGAAGAAGGTCCTCACACCCAAGAAGGTGATGAAGACTAC
>JACCDQ010313930.1_pt1 | contig 10682 bp, 6 predicted proteins | sample 7446031 | NCBI WGS metagenome assembly JACCDQ01 (sample SAMN15323442, study PRJNA562643) | freshwater metagenome | isolation source: river surface water | place: USA:Blue River Watershed | collected 2017-08-17
ATGATACGGAAACCAGCTTCAACGGTTTCAGCGTTTGCCGTTCCTCCAACATCTAAGAAGTTTGCAGGCTCTCCACCGCTCAATTTAATAATGTCCATAGTAGCCATTGCCAAACCAGCACCGTTAACCATACAACCTACGTTACCATCCAATTTTACGTAGTTCAAATTGAATTTACCCGCTTCAACTTCGGTAGGATCTTCTTCTGCAAGATCGCGTAACTCCATGAAGTCTTTATGACGGTAAAGTGCGTTATCGTCAAGGTTCACTTTTGCATCAACTGCAATAATTTTTTCATCGGAAGTTTTCAATACTGGGTTGATTTCAAACATCGCAGAATCTGTTTCTTCGTAAGCACGGTAAAGAGCAGAAACGAAAGTAACCATTTCTTTGAATGCTTTACCTTCCAAACCTAAGTTGAAAGCAATTTTTCGTGCTTGGAAGGGTTGAAGACCAGTAGAAGGGTGAATCCACTCTTTGAAAATTTTCTCCGGGTGTTTTTCTGCAACTTCTTCAATATCCATTCCACCTTCTGTGGTATAAATAATTACGTTTTGTTTTTTCTGACGATCCAACAACACGCTCATGTAGTATTCTTTTGGCTCAAATTCGCCTGGGTAAAACACGTCTTGGGCAACCAAAACTTTGTTAACTACTTTACCTGCTTCACCGGTTTGAATAGTAACCAAGGTTCCACCCAAAAGATTTTGTGCAATTTCTGCTGCTTTTTCGGGGGATTTAGCCACTTGCACGCCTCGGTGTTCAGTGCCTACAATCTTTCCTTTACCACGGCCACCGGCGTGAATTTGTGCTTTCACAACCGACCAGTCGCTACCGAACTCATCGCGTACGCGTTCAGCGGCCGCTTTTGCTTCTTCAGGAGTTTCGGCAACAAATCCGTTTTGAACTGCAACTCCGTACTTTTTTAAAATCTCTTTGGCTTGATATTCGTGAATATTCATATGAATCGATTTGAATTAGTTCAAATTCAGGTGCGAAAATAACTAACTTTGAAGCCATTTCGACAATTATTTTAAGAAAAGTGATGATTTCTTGTACGAATCTAGTTAAAAATTACCAACAAGTTGAGGTCTTAAAGTCCATCAACCTTGAGATTTCACCCAAAGAAATTGTGTGTATAACCGGCGAAAGCGGTGCTGGAAAGAGTACGCTTTTGCATATTCTAGGAACCTTAGATCAACCTTCTTCCGGTGCGGTTTCCATTTTTGGACAAGATATCACTCAACTCAAAGGAAATGCTCTTTCGGAATTTCGAAACCGAAATATTGGGTTTGTTTTTCAATTTCATCAATTAATTCCGGAATTAACCTCTGTTGAAAATGCCATGATTCCACGCTTGATTTCCGGAGAATCCATCACAAAAGCCAAACAAGGTGCTAAAGAAATGTTAGAATATTTGGGATTGGGACATCGTTTCGAGCACAAACCTTCTGAACTTTCTGGTGGTGAACAGCAACGTGTAGCCATTGCTCGAGCTCTGGCAATGAAACCGAAATTTATTTTGGCCGACGAACCCAGTGGAAACTTGGATACGAAAAATGCTCGATTTATTCATGAACTGTTTTTTAAAATGAGAGACGACTTTGATTTAACATTCGCCATTGTTACTCACAATCCAGAATTGGCACAAATGGCCGACCGACAAATAAAATTAAAAGACGGCCATCTAGAAGAATAAATTACACGGAGTATTTCCCAGGTAATATCTCATTTGAAATTACACGGAGTATTTCCTGTGGATTATCTCCTTCGAAATTTCGCGGAATAATTTTTCATAATTCGTTTTAAAATGGAAAATTCCCCAAGATTTTCATCTTGAGGAATTAATTTCCGAAGTTATATAAGATTCGAGAGATTAAGATTCGAGAGATTATTTTGCCTCGTATCGGTCTTTACCGTTCCAGCCCATGGAAATACCAAATCGAGCTCCATTTTTACTCGGTACAACATAAATGTTTACAGGCAAGTTCAGTTTACCTGACTTAAATGTTTTACCAGCCGCAAAAAGAAATCCATAACTGATACCGGTTGTGCCTCTGGAATCGGGGCGTTTTTCAATGGTAGAACCCATTGCTGTTGCTTCATCTGCTAAAGATCCATAGCTTGGGTCTTGAATGTTGATTACAAATTTTTGTTTATCCGTGCCCTCATTCAATATGTAGCCATCGCTGTATTTTGAAATTGCAAACGTAGGACCAAATGCAAATTCCCAGCCATTTACGTTGTTTCTCAATCCATTTAATAGCGTTAGTGATGGAATGAACTGTCCTTGATCCAATCCAGAAACCATAGGAATAACTTCGAAAAGTGCTTGGAAATTACCTTCATTTAAATATTGTTTTTCAATTTGATAACCGAATTGGAACATGTATTGATTTCCGTCGTATCCACCATCTTTTTTAGGTCCTGTTAGAACATCGGCCAAATAACCTGTTGCATACGTCATACCCATTCTCGGTCCATCTGCCTTTAATCTTAACGTGTAAGGGTTATTGATGGTATTGTCGAAATCGGTTTTCTTTGTCAATTTACTTACTAAATCTGCTTCATTGGGGATGCCAAATATTTCATTGATGCAAATTCGAATCATTTGAAATTCATTTCCAGAAATATTTAAAAACTCTTTCACTTTAGTGGCTTCAAATACTCCGGTTTTTACATCGAGAATACGCACTGTGACATTTAAATTATCGCCCAGTTGCGCAATACTTCCGGTAAACATTTTATCCACTCCCAATTTGTTTCCGATACCGGTCAAACAGATTTTTGAAAAACACGCGTTCACATCCAATGTATCGCGTTTTACCAAATATTCGATGTCGTATTTATCCATGACTTCGAACTTTTCTACACGAATTAGCTCGTTTATTACAAATTGAATGGCTTGTTGTTGACTCATTTTGTAACCGCGGACATCAAAATCAACAATAGCGATGCTGGGTTTGGGGGATAGTAATCCGGAGGACTGTGCAGAGGTGGGTGTTGAAACAAATCCAACTAGGGTCATTAAACTTACAGCAAGTCCGTTTTTGAATTGTGTGAAAAATCGTGTTTTCATATTTTTTAATGGTTTGGTGACAGCAAAGATGGAGTGCTTACCAACGGGGAAAAAATGGAAAAATGCAAAAACAAAAATTATTTTTAGGATTTTTCCGTAAATGAAATCAAAAAAACTATTCGTATTATTGAAAATCCTTCGAATATGACCATTAGACCTCATCAATTAGCCTTTGTAGAACTAGTTAAAACCGCAGTTCCTTCCCACATAAATCTGGCGGAAGAAGTGGCTGCTATACTCAATTTAAGTTCCGATAGTGCATATCGAAGACTTAGAGGCGAAACCGATTTCTCTCTGGAAGAGGTGGTAACATTATGTCAATCATTCAGTATTCCGTTGAGTGATTTAACATCCAATCAATCGAGTTTAATTACCTTTAGAGCCAACGATCTATCGAAAGATACCAGCTCATTTACCAGTTATTTGAAAGTATTGTACGGCGATTTGCAATGGATTCGCCAATGGAAATCACATCAAATTACGTATGCAGCTGAAGATTTGCCGGTATTTTATCATTTCTTTTTACCTTCTTTGGCACGATTTAAAATGGTTTACTGGAATAAATCGATTTTGGCCAATCCCAAATTAAAAGATCTGAATGTAGAAGATGTTCAAGTGCCTTCCGGTTGGTTGGAAGAAGTTCCCTCGGTGAGAAAGGAATTTTTAAGCATCCCTTCAACAGAAATCTGGCATGAAGACACATTGAAATCGACCATTAAACAGATTGAATACTACGTAACTACCGGTTATTTCAATTCAAAAGACACCATCAAAATGGTGGTCGATGACTTGTTTACCCAAGTGGAAATGTTGAAAAATCAAGCCAAAGAAGGAAAGAAATTCAATCCACTAACCAATTCATTTACCGATATCGATTATACCTTATATGTGTGTAATGTTATGATTGGAAATAATTGTGTATTTCTGAGCTCGGAGGGACAGAACGCAACCTACTTGTCCTACAATTCATTCAATTTCATCCAAACCAAAAACAATTTATTCAACGAGCAAACTCAAGAATGGTTGAAGAACATTATATACAACAGCGAACTAATTTCTTCCATTTCTGAACGTCGTAGAAATCAGTATTTCTCCATTCTTACCAAACAAATCGAAGATCTGCAACGCATGATTTGATATGATTCCTCAAAAAAGTCCGGAAGATATATTAAAAGAATATTGGGGATATGGCGAGTTTCGTCCGGGACAAAGAAACATTATTGATTCCATCCTTGCAGGAAACGATACCCTAGCATTATTGCCCACCGGTGGGGGAAAAAGCATTTGCTTTCAAGTGCCGGGGATGCTGTTGCCCGGACTAACGCTGGTGATTTCACCCTTGATTGCCTTAATGAAAGATCAAGTAGATGGTTTAAAAAAACGAGGTATCAGTGCGGCTTTTATGAATTCAGGACAAAGTCGCGGTGAAGTTAAAAACATCTTAGAAAATGCATTGCAGGGACATTATTCGTTTCTGTATATTTCACCGGAAAGAGCCATTTCCGAAAATTTTGCGGGATACATTCCTAATTTACGCATCTCGTTGCTGGTCATTGACGAAGCTCATTGCATATCTATGTGGGGAAAAGATTTTCGTCCATCATTTCAGAAAATACACACCATCCGCCAATTACTTCCCCCGAAAACCCCGGTCGCAGCGTTTACAGCAAGCGCACCTTCATGGATTCAGAAAGAAATAGTTGAGGGCTTGAACATGCGGAATGCTCAAGTGTACCAAGGTGCATTTGGTAGACCGAATTTGAATTTTAAAGTACTTGAAACAGAAAACAAGCGCGGATTGCTCATACACGCATTGAAGATCACACAAGGTTCGAGCATTGTGTTTGCCAATACCCGGAAAGAGGTGCAAGATTTGGCTTCTTTGATTTCTGGGGAAGGGATTTCAGTTCATTTTTATCACGGTGGATTGCCCTCGCAAGAGCGGGCCATCAAACAACAAGAATGGATTCAAAATAGAGTACGCGTAATGGTTTGCACCAATGCTTTTGGTATGGGAGTTGATAAACCCGACGTTAGATATGTATATCATTTTACACCCAGTTCTACCCCGGAAGATTATTATCAAGAAGCGGGTCGGGCTGGTCGTGACGGAAATTTAAGCTATTGCATTCTTTTTCATCACAGCAGCGATTGGAAGCGCGCATTGGAGTTGATTCAGTCTCAACATCCCCCGGAAGATCAATTAAAAAGAACGTATCACGCACTGATGAACGGAATAGGCGTATTGCCGGGGCAGGGACAAGATCAAGTTTTTCCCGCTCCTTGGACTCGGATTGCCGATCAGTATAAAATTCCTCACTCGGAGTTCTATGCAGCCATCAAAACCATCGAGAAGTTAGGTCAATGGGAGCTGAGCGAAGGGATGAAAACCCCGTCGAGATTTAAATTTTTAGCAGAATACACCGAAGTGTATGATTTCAAAATACGATATCCGCAATATGAAGGCATTTTGGACGTGTTGTTGCGCTCTTTTAGTGGGGTTTTTGAACACTACACTTCCATTATTGAATTGAATTTGTCCAAGAAAATTCGGAAAACGGAAGACGAATTGCGTTTACAACTCAACAAATTGCACAAAGTAGGATTGATTGATTATGTGGAACAAACGGATGCGCCCATGTTGCTGTTGTTGGAACCCCGAAGTATGTATCCATCATTTAACATGAAACGGGTGTTACAGCTTAAAAAAATGCGGACAGATAGTTTAAGTAAATTGCAAGAATACACACAAATTCAGCATTGTAGGTCGGATTTTTGGGTAGAGTATTTTACCAGCAGACCTCAAGGAAACTGTTTGAATTGCGATTTGTGCGAATCCAAGCGCCTCCCAATTGATGCAGATTGGATTCGGAAAGATTTATTGAAACGGGTTCAACCCGGTATTTCTCTAAAACGTTTGATGGATTATTTTCCATATACGTACAGAAAAGAATTTTCACATGTTTTGAATGACTTGTTGGATTCGGGTGAAATCGTGAAAAACCCAGATAATCGTTTAACTTTGCCTCCTTCATGAAGGCTGTTTTTTGTGTTACCAACGATTTGAACACCGATCAACGGATGATTCGAATTTGTTCCACATTGCAAGCGGCTGGCTGGGAGGTAGAACTTATTGGAAGAAAAAAATCCAATTCTTCCGAACTTTTAGAACGCACATTCAAACAAACCCGATTGAATTGTTTTTTTCAACGGGGGAAATTCTTTTACCTTGAGTACAACCTGCGTTTATGGTTTTATTTGTTGTTTTTGAAAATGGACTTTTTGTGCGTGATTGATTTGGACACGGCATTACCTGGAATTTTCATAAAAAACATCCGATCCATTTATTTGGTATACGATGCACATGAACTGTTTCCCATGGTTCCGGAAGTGCGCAACCGAAAAATGGTGCAGCGTATTTGGTTCTGGGTGGAACGAAGGATTTTCAAAAAAGCCGATTTAATTTACACCGTTGGATCGGCACTAGCGGATTACTTCCAACAAAAGTATCACAGAAAAGTAGAAGTAATTCGGAATATGCCCATGTCGTTGTCAGCGGAATCGAATTTTGGAATTATTGAATTAAACTCAGTTGCTTCTGATTCGAAAACCTCGAATACAGCCAAATCGAAAACTGCAAATGCAGCAGAATCGAACATCCCACAAATTCCCTTCAACGACGGAACCTTCATTCTCTACCAAGGTGCGTTAAATCAAGGTAGAGGCTTAGAGCGATTGCTCCGCATTTTAATTCGGGAAGAATTTTCCTTGTTGCTCGTAGGTTCGGGGGATGTTGAAGCGGAATTGAAACAATTTGTGCGCGACAATCTACTCCAAGATCGAGTGCATTTCATGGGATTTGTGCGTCCGGAATTGCTTCCCCAAATAACCCGAAAAGCGCGTATTGGATACAATGTAAGTGAAAACGAGGGGCTAAGCTACTACCTGTCCTTGAACAACAAGTTTTTTGATTATGTTGAAGCCAAATTGCCTTCCCTAATAAATGATTTTCCGGAATACGTGGCGTTAACTCAAGAATTTAAGGTGGGATTGGTGGCAGAGCTCAACGATACTGTTATTGCGGAAAAACTGAGAATTTTGATGAAAAACGACCAAATATATCAGGAATGCGTTGAAAATTGCATCAAAGCTCGCGAAATTTGGAGCTGGAAAAACGAATCTCAGAAATTGATTGATCTTTACAATTCATTTTTATAAATCAATTGAAACGGATTTTAGGAATCATAAAAATCAAGATTTTGTGAATCAAGTGCACGAAAAAAATATAAAGAATCACCTAGTACAAATTAACAATTTAGATTAAATACAACCATGATTAACCACATACATATCATAGCGTTCGATATGCCTTATCCTCCGAATTACGGCGGTTCAACGGATATGTATTTTAAATTGGTTTCATTGCGTAATTTGGGAATTAAAGTAACGCTTCACGTGTATTTGTACGACGGTAAAAGTCTATCGAAAGAACTCGAAGATTCGGTAGATCAACTGCATTACTATCCCCGAAAAGGTGGAAATCCATTCTGGGGATTGTTGCCGTATATCGTGCGCACTCGAAGCGATTTTCATTTGTTGGATCGACTCAAACAAGACCATTCGCCCATATTATTTGAAGGGTTGCACACCACATTTTTTGTGAATCACCCCGATTTAAAAGGCAGAACTATGGTGGTTCGAGCTCACAATGTGGAACACAATTACTACAACGCACTGGCCATCGCCGAACATTTCTGGTTGAAAAAATTATTCTTTCTATGGGAAGCTTGGCGACTAAAACGCTACGAAAAAGTACTTCATCAAGTGCATGGAATTGCGGCAATTTCGCCCATGGAAACCGATTATTTTTCCGGGATTTATGGCAAAACAACCTACATACCGGCGTTCCACTCAAATAAGGAAGTTACCGCAAAAGTGGGGAAAGGTGAGTATGTTTTGTATCATGGGAATTTATCGGTTCCCGAAAATAATCGCGCGGCAATTTACCTGGTAGAACGGGTATTTTCTAAATTAAATGTGCCTTGTGTGGTGGCAGGAAGTCGTCCCTCAAAACATTTACAACGATCCGTATCCAAATATCCACATGTAACATTGGTGCGTGATGTGCCCACTCAAGAAATTTTGGATTTAATTCAAAATGCTCATGTGAATTGCATGGTGACATTTCAGTCTACAGGCATCAAATTGAAGCTGTTGAATTCACTGTATCGCGGTCGGTTTATTGTGGCCAATCGAGAAATGGTGGATCAAACAGGTCTGGAGTCATTGTGTTTTGTTGGTGGAACAGAAAAAGAACTCGTTTTGCATATTCAACACGCATTTACCTTGGATTATTCCTCCCAAAACAATCAAGAGCGGATGAATCTATTGCAGGAATCTTTCAATAATGATTCCAATGCCTTGAAATTGGCAAATATGTTCAATAATTAACTCACTGGTTGGTTTTGTCAATAAGTGTCGGAATTTACTTGTAAATCCCGATGTACTTTTGTTTTATGAGGTATTCTGCAATTGTTTTATTGCTTTTGGTTCAATCGTGGGTGTATGGACAGCAACATACATTGAACACCTATCCCCGAATTTATTTTGATCGCGGTTTAGAATTGTACGAGGAAGGTCGTTTTAATGCAGCCATTGCTCAGTTCGAGCAGGCTTTAGCTATTGAAGGGGCAAAGGAAAATGGCGACTTGGTGTTTTATCATGCAATGGCAAAATTGTATGCGCAGCATGAAAATGCGGAGCCATTTTTGAACAGTTATTTGAACAACAATCCCAATTCGAGTCGCGCAAATCAAGCCAATTTGGCCTTAGGCGATTATTTTTATAACGGGGGAAAATACCCCGCTGCGCTGGGGTATTATCGCGAAGTTGACGAAAAGGCCTTGAGTCCTAAAGATAAAGACATGTTCAATTTCCGTGTGGGATTTTGTTATGTGTTTAGAGAGAAATTTAAAGAAGCCAAAGAACATTTGGAGAAAGTAAATAAAGGGAATCCTCAATATGCGGGAATTTCTCAATACTACTACGGTTATGCGTGTTTGATGGAGAAAGATTACGAAGCCGCATTCAATGCATTCCGTTCCATTAAAGATAAACGATTCGAAAAAGTACATTTTTACATGGCGCAGGTCTTGTATCAAATGTCGAAATACGAAGAAGCCATTGGTGAGTTGGATAAAATTAATACGCCCCGTGTTAGTAAAAACGACATTGACTGGTTAAAGGGAAAATGCTATTACCGCATGAAATCCTACCACAAAGCTACCGAATCATTCATGGCAGTTAAGCCCAAAATGGAAAAATTGTCGCCGCAAGAACAATTTGAAATCGGGTATGCTTTTGCAAAGTCCGACCAAAACAACGAGTGCTTACCTTGGTTGAGAGCGGTGGCCAAAAACAACGACAGTTTGGCGCAAATTGCTTGTTATGAACTGGGTAACGTGTTGTTGGAAATGAAGAATTACCGAGAAGCATCGTTTGCTTATTCTGAAGTGTGGAGAACTGGATTTAACGAAGAAATTGCACGTATTTCATTGTATACCCAAGCCAAAATTGCGGTTCAATTGGGCGAGTCCAATGCAACGAAACTCTTGGATAAATACGTTCGAATGTTCCCCAAATCCCCCGAAGCCAAAGAAGCAAGCAAACTCAAAGCACGTTTGCTGTTGAATACCGACAATTACCGCGAAGCTGTGGATATTTTGGAAGGTATCGATGATTTGGATGAAGCTACTGAGGAAATCTATCAAAAAGTAACTTTGGCACGTGGTATGGAATTGTATAAAAGTAGAAAATTCGATGATGCCATTGAACTCTTTGCTAAATGTAAAAAGAAGCAAGCCAATAAAAAATACGCAGCCGAAGCCAGTTACTGGACGGCCGAAGCATTGATGCAAAAAGGCGATAACGACAAAGCTTTGACCGAGTATAAATCGTTCATTGACATGTCGCAATCCGATCGCGTGAAAGAGTTTCCGTATGCATATTACGGACAAGGGTATGTGCATTTTGGAAAGAAAAATTACGGCGAAGCAGCCACTTATTTCGATGAATTTACCAAAAAGTTAACCAACAATCGCTATGAAGAGCGAGTGGTTCATGATGCTTATTTGCGATTGGGCGATTGTTATTTAATGACCCGTGATTTAGAGCGATCCGTAAGAGCTTATGCCTATGTGTCTGGTAAAAACGGTACGGATGCGGATTATGCATTGTACCAAAGTTCGGTTATTTACGGCTTGTTGCATCGTTCGGAGGAAAAAGTTAGCACGTTGAAGCGATTGATTGATCAATATCCAAGAAGTCGCTACGCAATGGACGGATACAACGATATCGCTTCGGAATACATGACGATGAATCGAACCAAAGAAGCGGAATCGTATTATAAGCAAATTTTAACCTTGTATCCCGGCACTCAATTAACGCGCAAAGCATACAGTACTTTGGGTCGAATTTATTACAACGACAAAAAAGTGGATGAAGCGGTTTCGGTGTACACTCGTTTGTATGATGAATTCAAAGGTACCCAAGACGCTCAATCCGCTTCGGATATGGTAAAATTCATTTACACGGAAGAGGGTAG
>JACCDQ011411607.1_pt1 | contig 10682 bp, 6 predicted proteins | sample 7446031 | NCBI WGS metagenome assembly JACCDQ01 (sample SAMN15323442, study PRJNA562643) | freshwater metagenome | isolation source: river surface water | place: USA:Blue River Watershed | collected 2017-08-17
TGCTTACCTGGTCAGGATGATCAAAGGTGTTGAAATATTAAATATATCAAGCTAGTTGATGTAAACAAAGGTGATCAGGTCAAGAGCAAAAAATGTTGATCAGGTCAAGATTTTACAAGAAGAACAAAAACAGTGTAATCAGGTTACAGAATGCATACCTAGTCAAGATGATCCAAGGTATAAGAAGATTAATTGTTTGATGTGAAAAATGTTGATCAGGTCAAGATTTTACAAGAGTGTCATCAGCTTTGGGAATGCTTACCTAGTTGGAAAATTCAATATGTCAAGCCAGTTGACATGAAAATGTGTGAAGGCAGTTGATATGTAAAATCTTGACCAAGTCAAGATTTTGCTTCCTGAGTTTCTGAAACGAAAATTATGAGCTTTTCAGATCAATTTTCGAATTTTTGCAAGCAGGCATGGCACACTGGCATGACCAACAGTCATTTTTATACTTAACAAAAGCGCGCCCGCGCGCGCGCGCGCGCTTGTTTACTTAGAGTGTTCCGAATGCGCGCGCGCGCGCGCACGTTCCGAGTTCGTTAGCTTCCGGATTGCGCATCGCGGATCGCGGAACGCGAATGAAAGATGAAACTGTCACAAACTGCTCACAATTTTACACCTGCAGCGGAAGCCCTGCCCAAATTTTACCAGACCAAAATTTTACAAAACAAAGCAATTCGCGACCATGACGCTTTTTGATGAAATCAAGGGTGACATTTGCCCAGAATTCATGGAGGAAGTCACTGTTGACAAGTATGTAACTGTAGAAGGCCAAATTTTCAAGGAGAAGGGAAGCATTGGTAAGTTTGTAAAATGTTGAGCTGCTCAAGATTTTCTCATGAGAAAATTCGTCTCGTGAGAACTTTTTGTAAAATGTTGACTTGGTCAAGATTTTACATGGGATTGTATTCGGATCTTTCTTGTACAATGTTGACTTGGTCAAGATTTTACATGGCATTGTAATCATCTGTAAAATCTTGACATGGTCAAGATTTTACTTTGTCGATTGATTCAATCCTTATAGGTCATACCCTTCATTGCTTTTATCTCGTAAAATCTTGATGTGGTCAAGATTTTTCATGTCTTTGTTCATATTATGTTCATTTCATGTGAGTTTTTTCTTTTGTAAAATCTTGACTAACTCAAGATTTTCCTTTCTATTTTCTCAGATGATTTTTTAAACTGTCCATTGAAGAACAGACCTATATGGAAGGTTATGACCAAGTCCACACGTGAATCAGTGGAAATGTCTGAGTACAGTCTTCTTTCCAAGAACTCTACTGCTATTTCTTTGTTGATTCCTGCCCTTTTGACTGAGAGAGGAATCTTCTCCAATCAGATTTACCGTGCTGATATCAACCACCGTAACATTGACTATTTTGTTCTCAACAATGTCCATAACAAAGGAAGGGCCATCAAGGATTCATTCTGCAATCCCACTGCTGAAGAACAGTTTGATATGAGTGCACCTATCATTCTTCCTCATGCTATTGTTCCCACATCTGCTGAGACTCCATTGAGGATGATGATGAAGGCTCAAAAGCTTTCAAAACTACCCAATCATAACACGTCCTTGAAGGGTTTTATTGATGGGAAGATGATTGCCAAGATTGATAAAGAGCAATTTAAGCGCCTCCTTGCCATCTTTGGGATTTCTTTTGTCAACGCTGACAGGTCCGCATGTGAGGAGGAGCCTTCAACTCAAGACCTTGTGAAATTCTTGTCTCAGGTGAAGGTTCCTCCTCTCTATGATAATGGCTTTAAGAGGTTTCTGGAGGAGTACAAGTTTGAGAAGCTATTCAAGTATGATTCTACCGTTGATGAGGTCATCAATATCAATCGCTTTGGTTGGTTTCTTAGAAGCCTTACCAACATTCGATTCAGCCCATGTGAGGGCCAACATCGTTGGTGGTGTTTTTCGAGTATGATTCAAGGTCTTCCTCATGCCAAGAGTGAGCTACCATTGGAGCGAGTTCCATTGAATGCATTTACTGAAGAGTTTCTGCCATTGAAAAATTGGCAGATTCATCTTCAACGTGTCATTGTTACTTTGGATTTAAAGGAGTACAGTGTCCAAGGTCTTACACAGTGCTTCAAGCTTTCGGATGATTCACGAAAAGCCCAGAAAAGCTCTGTTGACTTTTCATTATTCAGCTTTTTGTGTCAATTCTGTAACAAAATTGGGTCCAACTGGGAGGACTTAGACTGTGAGGATGTTGTTTTTGGCAATTACTGGCACGCGAAAGTCAATGTCCAAGACAACCAATTGGTCAAGAACTTCAAGCAGGTGTGGAAGGCGCTAAAGAGCGACATCAATGATGATTCTGGCAATAACATGTCCGAGCTCTTCAATACCAAGTCTGAATGGATGAAGATACAGGATGTAGGTGACAAAGCCGCGTCAAAGCCTGAGTTCAGGTTTTCCCAAACCACCACTGGCTGGACAAAGAACATGTTCCTTATCTTCTACTTGCTGAAGGCCTTTTGCAACAAGAGGGACAGCATGTTCATTTTACCTGCTATTGATACAAAGGATGCTTGGGAAGACCAGAGGACTCCAAACCAAAAGGCATGGACTTATCTGTTCAGGAAAGTTGACTTTCTGCAGAGAGTGAAAGATTGTGTTGATAATATCAGTTACTACTTGGAACTGCGTCTTTGGGTGGAACAAGAACTTATCAAAATTTTCAGAGCAAATTACTTGGAGTTCAGGCCATACCTGAAGGAAGGAGTGGAGGTTCCTTTGAAGCTATTTGAGATTGATGGCAAGAACAGCTTTTCCATTCCTGATTATGCCGAGAGATTCAAGCGACATAACCTCTTTCCAGCAAATACCACATCAGATGTACTGAGGAAAGTCCTGGAAAGTTTAACCTGTCTTATTTACCAAGATATCTTCAGAGCAATTGAAAAACATGGTTTTGACCCCAAGATATTCAGCGACGAAGATGTGCAGGGTCTCTTGAATCTTGATGCCCATCAGGTTTTTGATCCCAGTAAGGATGGTGTCATCAGTGATAATGTGAGAAAGAATTATTGCCTGAAGATGTATTTAAATCACAGTGATGCAGAGGACAACTCCATGATGACTCCATTTGCATTCACCTCTATTGACACAACTGTTGTCGGAGCCAAGAGTGCACCCAATTTTACCAAGTCCACACGTGAAATGGCCAAGAATGCAAAGCCTACAACATTGGAAGGCAGAACATTCAGCATTGACATCTTGCTCCAGTTGTATCCCTACTACGTGAAGATGAATCATGAGCCTTTTTTACGAAAGCTACTTTTCCTGGCTCCTCACCTTGGTTTTTACTGTGCAACTTCCAAGAAGCAGATCAAAATGGAAAATGGAATCAACCTGAGATCCAGCGGCTTTGATCCAAAGGTCCTTCGAGAGATAAAGAAGGTCGATCCCACAGTTAATGACAGTCCACCATTCGATATGTTCAAGGATGACCATCTGTTATTCAGTGATTTTATTCGTGACATCAAGGACGGTACTTTCAATACAGACTTCTGCCAGCCTTTCATGAAACATGTGGCTTTTGAGCTTGGGGCCACCAGTGAGGAGCCTTCCCATAACCTGGAATCCCAATTTGATGGTTGGCAAGAAAGAAGCATGGCAGCTGTCAAGGCAAGTGATGTTTTGGATGAAATGGGTGGTATGAAGGCCATTGATCAGCAGCGAACTCCCAAGTCTTCTTCTAAGACAGCCAGCTCCTCATCTACCACATCAAAGAAGGATCCACCCAATTCTGCAACATCTTCTGCACCAAGTGCAACAGCGCAAAAGGCATCAACTGTGACAGCAGATGCTGGAAAGAAAACAAAAAAGGCCGCAAAGGCGGCACTTACTGTCAGAATTACCCAAGCCATGAAACACGAAACTACCACTGCCAGAGAAATTGTGGAATGTCTTGGTCGATTGGCCTACAATTACCAAGAGATTGGGGTGAATAGACTGTTCAGTGTCACTTTCAACAAAGATTTTCTACAGAAGAGGAATATGAATGACAAAAATGAAATGATATTGTGGAACCAAGCCCTCCATGCTCTTGGGGAGGAACCTCATTTCCCAAAGGTTGGACTTGGTGAAAACGGAGACCTCCCTGTTTTCAGTTGGAACAGCAATGCTTTGGTGCTGAAGAAACCACCAGCTTCACCAAGAAGAAGGTCTCCTCCGAGACAAGCAACCAATAAGAACCTCACTGACGAACTTGATAAGGAGGAGAAAGTCAAGTGCTCTTATCTTGATTGCACAAAGTACACTGTAAGCAAATCTCCTGTTCAGTCTTGCAAGAAATGTGAGAGACCAGTTCATTTTGAATGTGGAGCGTTGGTCGATGCAAAGCTGTGGTGTCGGCCATGTCTTCACGAGCCCAAGTCATTCAAGAGGTTGCATGTATGTCCCAGCTGTAATGAACAATACTTCCACAAACAGAAAGGTCGACCGTCACTGGATGGCACTTTTCAGATATGCGAAGAATGTTATGAGACGACGCTTGATATGGATGAATCAAGTTCCTCCAGTGAAAATGATGATGATGACGATGAAGATGAACAAGCCAAGGCAGTGAAAGGCAACAGTGTGGTTGAGAACGTGGAGTATCCCTGTTGTGCAGAGCAGTTGTGTACTAATCCAGAGGAACGGGTCATTGGAACGGCTCATAATTTGTGCAGCTCCTGTAACAAGCATGGACATCTTGAATGCTTTCTTGCAGATGGCCAATGCTGCCTCTTATGTAATTCGACCAAAGAAACCCAAGAGCAAGATCCTGCTGGAGGTGATGATGATGACTCAAAAAAGAGTTCAGATGAAAATAGCAAGGATGAGGATGAAGGTAATAGTCAAAAGGACACAACAGAGGATGGAGAAGTAGATGAAGATTTAGTAGAGGAGACAGAAGGGGATGGAGTTCAGACAGAGGAACCTCAAGGACGCAGAAAAAGCAAGAGAAAGCTTTCATTCAAGGACCCGGTGGTCAATGTCGAAAGCAAAAAGAGAAACAAAAAGTAAGTCACTGTTTCAATTCATTTGGCTTTGCGGTTAAAATCATATCTTACAGTTCAATTTCCAAATGAAAAATTAGGTAAAAAATCTTGATGTAATCAACATTTTACATGTGGATCAGGCGGGAGTGCTGGCTTTTTCAGTTGGACGTGCTGGCTTTTTCAGGTACTGGTTTTCTCCAAAAAATCTCAGTAATGTATCGCCTTCTCCAAAAAAAGTTCAATTATGTTTTTAGAGAACATAAAATAGTGTCAACATCAATATGAAGACCTCAATTTTGATATCGATTTTTGTAATAATTCTTGCTTTCTTGTCCACAATGAAAAGGAAAACTGACAACAGAAATGAGAATAGAAAGTTGAAAAGAAGGGTTGCTGCTCTCCTGAAAAAGGAACTGGCCATTGGCAGAGCTGAATATGCCAAAGTAATGAGAGTCAGAGAAAGGAAAACTAATTCTCGCCTTAACAAATTCAGGAAATCAATCAAAGAAAGGTAAGCAAAAAAATTCAAAATTTCATTTTTGTAAAATGTTGACTTACTCAAGATTTTTCATTTTCTGCATTTACAATTATTACTAATAAATCATTGTAAAATGTTGATGATCTCAACATTTTACTCAGACATGAAGCACTCCTAAAGAAACAAAAAGTATCGAAAGAAGAAAAAAGACAAGTTATAAGTGATTTCGAAGGAGAAATGAGGTCGAAAAAACACAAACACTGCACCTGCTGTAGACGAATAAGGTTGAATCAGGATATATCTAAAGAAGGGATCTGTACTTCGTGCAGCAAGTATAAAGATCCAACTTACTTTTTGAGAAATGATGCCCTTCCTGTGTGGTATGAGAATGGAGACACTACCAATAAGCCAAATTTTCATTTGCCTTCAGAATTGAAAAATTTGACACTGTCGGAAAAAATGCTAATCCAACGAATCTCGCCATTTCTTGCACTACAACATATTAAAAATGGAGTAATGGGATTAAAGGGACATGTATGTGCCTTCGAACAAGAGATCAATGGGCTTGCCACCATCTTACCACGTCCTCTGGATGATGTGAATGTGATACGAGTTGAACAATTAGTGAGAGCTGAAATTGGCAGTGACATATTTACCAGGAAGGCATTCAAGGTTCGAAGAAGCAAAGTTATTACTGCACTTTACTGGCTGAAGCAGCACAATCCTGAGTATTTTGATATTCAAATCGATGAATCAAAATTGGAATGGATTGGGAATTCTGATTGTGGCTATATTGACGTCAAAGTCATTGTGATGGAGGATGCAAATGGAAACACTGATAGTTTGAATGATGATAATGGTCCGAATAGAGACGCTGATAAGGAAACGGAAGAAAATAATTTACCTTCCACTGGCTATATTGACAACGGCGGTATGAGTGAACTGTCTGAAGGTGACAAGGACATTAACAATGAATTGCGAGAGGCAGTTGATAATTCTAATAATCGGAGGAACATCAACGTCACCTGGCCTTCTGTAGGTCAGAGGGCTGTAAATGAATATTCAGACACAAAGATTTTTGCAAGAGCCTTTCCATGGCTGTTTCCTGGCGGGCTTGGGGATCCAAATAACTTTCCACAATCTTTAGGCGAATGGGGTTCAGTTATGTTGTTTTATGAGGATGCGAGGTTTTCATCTGACAACATTTTCCCTTTTTTTGCCTTGAACTACATCATCAGGCACAGAAATTCAACAAGTGGTGGTTTTTTTATTGATAAGTTCCATCAATACTGCCCAGAAACCCTTGAAGAACTGAAGCAGAAGATTCAAGAGGGAGATACATCATTCATCAATTCTCTTACATACTTCAACAAGCGTGTTGTTGGATCCAATCCATACTGGAATCAAAAACGCTCAGAGGTTTATTCGTGGATAAACCATCATATTGAAGTTGGGAATGGAGCACCAACTTTCTTCATTACTTTATCATGTGCAGAGTATTATTGGCCGGATATAGCTTTACACCTGAAAGACCGCCTCGATCAGGCTGGACTAGATTCCAGTCAATGCACAGTTGGTGCCCCTGGATTCGGCAAAATTGTGAACGACCATGCCATTGTTGTTCAGGAGTACTTCCAATTGAGAGTCACTGAGTGGCTAGACACGGTTGGTAAATCAATTTTTGGGATTCAACATTATTGGATACGTTATGAGTTCACTCCTGGAAGGGGTCAGATTCATGCTCATCTCCTTGCTATTGCTGATGATCAAGAGGTCTACAAGCTTGCCCATGATGTATCAAGGCAGAGTGATACTGATTCTGGTCAAACAAAGGGAACTATATTTGCGGACTGGGCAAAGGAAAAAATTGGTCTTACTGCAACAGTTGATGATGGATTTGATGAAATAGAACTCGACAAAGAAAATATGCCAACCAGTGTGAGGTTTATGGATCTTGAGAAAAATGAAGAGATATACCGTCATGATCTACAAATGTTATTCAAGGCCGTCCAGTATCATAATTGTAGTGGGTTTTGCATGAAAACCAGTAAATCAAGCAGGTATGACAAATGTAAAATCTTGACCTGCTCAACATTTTCGCAACTAAAATTGAAAAAACTGACTGACTCAATATTTTCCATCCTTTTCTTATGACAGAAATAAGAGGGATTGTCGATGTGGAGCTGGAAGAGAAGAAACAGAAGGTAAATGTGATACTCCGGGATTTCCTCTCCAAGACATTCCAACAATCCAGGTAGATCACAAGCATTCTACCAAGTTGTATATGCCCAGGAATCACAAAAGAGTGGTTCAGTCTTCTGCAGACTTATTACAAAGTTGGCGTGCAAATTGTGATGTCCAATTACTGATTTACAACAGTGACCCCAAAAATCCGGATGTGATGGATATTGCAAGGGTTACTGATTACATTGTGGCGTATTCATGCAAGGGAAACGCAACAATGAAAGAAGAAAGGGATCACACTAAGGCAATGATCATGGCGTAAGTGGTAATGAGACTGGAATTTAATAGTCTGGTACATACAACTAAAACTTCATTTCATACAGTGCTGAGGAAATAACAGGAGATAAGCATGACCTTACCCGTGTTTGTAAGCAAATAATGAACAAGACAACAACCAAAAGACTGATTTCGAAGCCAGAGGCCGTGTGTATTCTTGGAAAACTTGACTTGACAAAGTGCACCGAGACTACTATTAACGTTTCGATTTCCAACTCAGCACAACTAAGAAAAGCGGATTCAAATTCAACGGACAACATTCTTGACAACTACAAGAAGAGAAGGAAAGACGAAGAAGACCTGTCTCTTTATGAATATTTCCATATACACAAGAATAAAAAAACAGGAAGAAACGCTCGTGGATGCAAAATTCCCCATTTTGTTGGAGTAAATGGGAGTCCAAAATTCCCTGTCACTGCTGACTATGCAAAACACCAGCTCATTGTTCACAAACCCTGGCGGCAATATCCAAAGAGTCACGATTGGATTGCAGATTTCCATTCATTCATTAACAGTCCTGATGCTCCGATTTCTGCACAATTGACATATCAGAGAGTGCATATCCGCTACCTCCAAGGAACACAGGGTTATGATCCAGTTGCGGCCATTTATGACAACACAACAAACCCAATTGACATGACCGACAAGGAATTGCTTGATCTAGTTGGTCTCCACAAAACTGATGGCGAGGAGTTTGATGACTCAGTTTTGAAATACATGGACAAAGGACTGACCTTCCAGTGGGACAAAGAGCCAAAAGTAAGTCAGAAAAATCTTGAGTATCTCAATATTTTACAAAATCTCAAAACTATAAACTCGTTCTCTTTTTGATGATGGATAGACTCGGAATCTAACTGAAAAAGACATTGATCCATCAGAATGGCTGAACATTAAATGTACTCAAAGAGACGAAGCTCCACATGAATTGAAGTTGAATATTCCCAAAAAATCAGATGGAAGTTTGTATGACATCGATGGATTGTTTGAAGATCAAGTAACTGTTGTTTTGTTGATAATGGATAAAATCCTTGAATGGGCAACATGTGAAAATTTGTCAAAATTCAAACCACTGCGCATTACAATAAATGGTCCAGCTGGAACGGGGAAAACAGTTGTTATCAACACAATTGTAACACTCATCAGGACCCTTTTTAACGACAATGGTGTCGTACAGGTGTGCGCCCCAACTGGAACAGCGGCATTTAATGCAGGCGGGGAGACACTGCATCATTTCCTAAAAAACAAAGCTGGAATGAGAGCATATGATGCATTCTCTATGTCGGCAAAAAAGAAGAAAGATCTCACCTTGAAACTAAAAAATCTGCTCTGCTTGATCATTGATGAAAGGAGTCTTCTTGATTCAGTCCATCTTGGAATTGCCGAACAAATGGTTTCAGAAACTATTTTCAACGGTGAAATGTGTGATCATTCTTGGGGAAACCTTCCAGTTCTTATTTTGGTTGGAGATGACTACCAACTCCCAGGTGTTGCTCCTGGGGCATTTGATGCATTTGAACCTCCAAAAGGACAGAAAGCCACAGACAGAGGCAGATATGTATTCAAAGAATGTGCATCTGTTGTAGTCTCTCTGACCACTTCAAAAAGGATCCAAGAAAAACAAGTAGCCGACAAAGAGCTCTTGACAAAACTGAGAACAGCTACAGCTCTTGATGATGATGAGGTAAATCGTTTGCTGAATCTCCATCTAGACAAAATTCAACAAAAACACGGACCAGGAGTGATTCATCAACTCCAAAAAGATTGCATTTATTTATTCTACAGGAACAACCCAAGAATTTTAAAAAATTTGGAAATTCTTGTCAACAACTGCTCACCAACTAACCCAGTGGCTGTATGTAAAACAAAATCTACAGGACTACACAATGGAATGGCTATTACAAGTCATTTCAAAAATTCAAAAATCCCTACATCATCATTGTTGTCCATTGGAACCAAAGTTGCCATTGAAAACAAAAACTTCTGCCCTATATGGGGTTTACACAATGGAGCTGTTGGAATTGTTGACGAGATTATTTTCCAAAATGGACACGATCCAAACAAAGGCGACCTCCCAAAATATGTAGTGGTTGACTTTCCACAGTACATTGGACCAATATGGGATCAGGATAACCCAACGGTAAGTTATATCCATGTCAACCCAGAAAGGAAACAAAAAAAAGATAATTTCTCACAAATGTTCTTATAAATAAAAAAAAGCACGTACCCATCCCAATTGCATCATACAGATGTGATAAAAACTGCTGTCTACGCACATTTGTGCCCCTTGAAGTCTCCTATGCACGTACTATCCATAAATTCCAAGGTCTAACTGCTGGGCCAGTTGACGAGGGGAAAATACCGAACATGTACCAGTGCATTATTTGTGACCCTGATGAGAAAAAATACGAGGGAACATCACTCGGATTATTTTACACAGCAACATCCAGAGCAACAACACTCGGAGATGACGATGGACTCAATTCTGCTATTTACTTTTCGGGCAAACAATTCAAAGAAGAACGGATCAGAGGTCTCACCAAATTAAAAAATTCAGATCAGGACTTCATCATGGCAAAAAAAAGGAAGAAATGGATTGAATTCATCAAAAGAAGAGAACGCATGTCAAAACCACAACTCAAAACCACACTCAAAAAGAAACCCCACCTGATTGCTCTTTTAAAATCCA
>JACCDQ010574660.1_pt1 | contig 10680 bp, 9 predicted proteins | sample 7446031 | NCBI WGS metagenome assembly JACCDQ01 (sample SAMN15323442, study PRJNA562643) | freshwater metagenome | isolation source: river surface water | place: USA:Blue River Watershed | collected 2017-08-17
AGCCGTCTTTCAAAAGATGTTTCATTTTTGAATTTGCTGACCAGTTTTTGCAATCAGCATCGTCTTCAACGATGAAGCCGATTGATTTAGGATACTTTGAACACTCAGAGCTGTATTCGTTCAGTTTATTTTCAATTTCAGACATTTTTAGACGAGTTGAATTGATTTTTGATTTCGAATTTCCGTCGGCAATTTTCGGAAGAACGATCGCCATGATACCACCGATGATGACAAGAACGATTAAGATCTCACCTAAAGAGAAACCTTTGTTATTTTGCAAGTGATTCATTTTTTTTGATTTTAACAACATACATTCTCCTCTAAAAATTCTCAGCTATATAATTTATCAACAATTAGCCGCCCAATTTTGACGTCAGATCAAACATTGGAACGATAATCGAAATAACTATGATAAAAATTACCACACCTATTAGTAAAGTCATTATCGGATTTAAAATTGTCGTGATGGTCTCGATCTTTGATTTAACCTGAAAATCGTAGGCATCTGCGACTAGACTCAGCATGTTCTCGAGATCTCCGGTCTTTTCTCCGATATTAACCATGTGCACAACGATCGGAGGAAAGTGGCCCGATTTTTTCAGAGGTCCAGCAATTGATTCGCCCTCTGAAATATTGCCTTTCGCATCATCAATCGCCATGGCCAGAACATGATTATCAACGACGTTGCGCACGATATCCATGGCGTTGAGCATCGGAACGCCACCCTTAAGAAGTGTCGCTAGTGTGCGCGTAAAACGAGAGATCGCAACCATTTTGACGATCTCACCAACGAAAGGAAGTTTAAGCGAAATCGCGTCCCAGCTTTTTCGACCTTCTGTTGAATTTTTCCAATTCATAAAAAGTAAAATACTAATGACGATAAATCCCAAAAAGAAATACCAATAAGCGATAAAAATTTTACTAGTCTCAGAAATAGCTTGTGTGTACCACGGAAGTTCCATGCCGTCGAAAGATTCAAATACCGATAAAATCTCGGGAAGAACTTTTGTGAAAAGTCCGAAGATAACAAGCGTGATCACGACTAACATGATAATCGGGTAGGTCATCGCACTTGTGACTTTTTGCTTAAGCTCAGCTTGTGATTCGGTGAATTCAGCTAGACGAATTAAAATTACATCTAAAGTACCTGACATTTCACCGGCTTCAGCCATTGAAATAAAAATCGTATTAAATACATTCGGATACTTTGATAGAGCCTTGTGTAAAGACTGACCTTCGTTGATCATGTTTTTACAATCGGCTGTAGCCTCAGCTAAAATTGGATTTTCAACTTGCTCTGAAACTGCAGTCAAAGCATCGACTAAGGGAATATTGGCTTTGATCAATGTGGCGAGCTGACGAACCATTAATGACAAATCATTAACGGGAACTTTTCCGCCGCGCGATTTTGTTGAAGAGCTTTTTTTGGTCGCAATTTTTTTCTTATCTTCAATCGAAACAACAAAGATGCCGTCTTTTTTTAACTTAAGACGGGCGGCTCGAATATTTTCAGAGTCGATAATGCCTTTAGTATTTTTGCCGTCGCGGGTGAGGCCTTTGTATTCAAAAATTGGCATTTGCTTTCACCCTTCGTTTAGATATCCATTTGCGTGTTCGAAACAAGTTCTTCGATTGTTGTGATACCCGCCAGTACTTTTTGAATGCCGTGATCACGGAATGTCTTCATGCCATTGGCGACGGCGACTTTCTTGATTGTATTACCATCTTTACGTTGCATAACTAAAGAACGAATATCATCGGTAACAGGTAGAATTTCAGCAATAACGGTACGACCGATGTATCCTTTTTGACCGCAGTGTTCGCAGCCTTTTGTTTTGCAAATATTAGAATTATTAGCGATCTCGCGGGTGATTCCTAAAGTTTGCAAATCAAAATCAGTGACTTTGTGAGGAGTTTTACAATGCGGGCAAAGCACGCGCACAAGACGCTGAGCCAATACGCCAAGAATAGAAGTGGCAATCAAGAAGGGCTCGCAACCGATATCCATCATACGCGGGAAGGCACCGGCCGCATCGTTGGCATGGATCGTCGATAACACTAAGTGACCCGTTAATGACGAGTTGATCGCAAGTTCAGCGGTTTCTAAGTCACGAATCTCACCCACCATAATAATATCAGGATCTTGACGAAGGAAAGAGCGCAAGCCCGCGGCGAAAGTTAAACCGATCTTGGCATTCACTTGAACTTGGCCAACACCGTGAATACGTTGCTCGACCGGATCTTCAACGGTCAGAATGTTAATATCTGGTTTATTTAATTTCGAAATGAATCCATACAGTGAAGTTGACTTACCAGAACCGGTAGGGCCGGTAACGATAATAATTCCGTACGAACGAGCAATCAGATCTTCAATCACATTTAAAGTGTCTTCGGAAAAACCTTGTTGGTGAAGTTCGCGGACTTGATTTGATTTATCCTGTAAACGCATAACTATACGTTCGCCGTGAGTCGTTGGCACAGAAGAAAGACGAATATCGATATCTTTACCGCCGACTTTCAATGGAATACGACCATCTTGGGGTAAACGTTTTTCCGCGATATTTAAATTCGCCATAACTTTGATACGAGACGTGATCGCGTTTTGAAGTTTCTTAGGTGGTTTAAAGATATCAAATAAAATACCGTCGATACGAAAACGAACAACCATGTCTTTTTCGTAAGGCTCCATATGAATATCGGAAGCTTTTTCTTTAACGGCGCGGAATAAAAGCGAGTTCACAAGTTTAATCACCGGAGCATCGTCTTCTCCGGCTTCAAGTAAGTCGATGATCGGATCTTCAAGATCCATTTCGTCTTCATCGATTTCATCCATTCCGCTTAAATTCGCCGTACTTTTTTCGTACACGCGGTTAATAGCGTCTTGAATTTTATTTGTCGTCGTCATGATAGGCTTGATTCGCTTTGTGAAAATCACGCGCAAATCATCTAAAGCTTTCGTATTGATCGGATTCGAGGTTAAAACCCAAACCACATCGCCTTCCTCACGGAAGGGTAGAACCCCTTGAGTTTTAGCGTAGTTGATTGGAAGGTTGCGAACTAAATCAGAAGAAATATCATTGGCGGGAATTTCTTTTAAAAATTCAATTCCGATTTCGCGACACAGATCGGCCACAAGTTCATCGGCAGACGTGTAGTCTTTTCTTGATAGAGTTTCACCTACAGAAACGGGCATCGACACCGCTGCGTTTTTCAGAACAGATTTGATTTGATCTGTTGAAAGCGTGGTTGCCTTTGCTAATACAACTGGAATATCGAGTTGTGCCATCTCTGTCCTTTTCCTTAGTCTCTATTTTCTAATCGGTTGTTGTTCCAAATTTAAATCATCGCCACCTGAAGCCGCGGCTGCGTTTGGTTGACGCATATTCTGAGGAATGCGAGCCTCTCGTTTCAGTAATTTATCCATTGTGGTACCATATGGATCTTTTCCGCCCTGCTGCTTTATAAATTGCAAACGCTCTTGAGCTTTGTTCGTTAAAAGATTTCTTTGATCATCGTTTGAACGAATTATTCGAGGAGTTAAGAAAACCAACATATTGATTTTATTTTTAGTTACGTCTTTTCCTTTAAATAACCAGCCCAATAAAGGTAAGTCGCCTAATAAAGGAACTTTTTTAGTTATCTCGCTATCTTCATCACGAATCAAACCACCGATTACAGCTGTATCGCCATTATTGACGTTCACCATCGTTTTTATTTTACGAGTTGCTAAGGCTTGCGCACGGTCAGCAAATTTAGCTGGAACTTTTCCGGCAATCAATTGTTTGATTTCTTGCGAAAACTCCATTCGGATTTTTTCTGAGCTTGGACTAATAAAGGGTTTAATCTTCATTTTGATTGTCGCATCTTCAAAGTTCGGCTTTTCAACGACCGGAGATCCGTTGGCTCCGCCCGTAACATCAGATCCTGTAACTACGCGGTCACCCACTTCAATTTCAGCTTCCTGTGAATCAGTCGCCGTTATTTGAGGTGTAGAAAGAATATTTGTTTTAGCAATACCTTTAACAAATTTTAAGAAGGCAACTAAGTCCGGAAGAACCAAAGATTTTCCAGAGCCCGTCGTGTCGGGTACTGTAACACTACCCTGAGAGAAGGCTAGGATGGCGCTACCGGCGCCGCTCAGCGGATTTAAAACGGCATCTAGGTCGTCTTGCTTAGAAACGAAACCAGATTTTCCTCCGCTCTTGTCAAACTTCACAAAACCGCCACTTGCGCTATTCGTGTCATTCGCAGACATCTCCATAATAATACCTTCGACGTAAACCTGGTCGCGGGGTATATCTAATTTTTGCAAGATGCTAAGAACTTTTTCGTAATCAACTTTACTCGCAGAAATAACTAAAGAGTTTGTATTTTTATCGGCCTTAATTGTTACATCGCCACCGAAAATACCTTCACGAATAGCGGCTTGCCCTTGAATCGCCCCAAAACCCATCGGAGAACCTAAACCACCAGTGGCGCCGGCGCCAGGAGCTTTTGTGCCGCCCGCATCTTTTGCTACGTCAGTTAAAGTTTGCGCCATTTTTTCGGCTTCACCATGCTTAACATAGTAAACGTAAACGCCACCTTGGTTTTCGGCATTGACTTTATAATCTAACTGAGAAATCAATTTTTTAACGCGATTAATGCCTGCACGATTTCCGACAATAATTAATGAGTTTGTTCTTTCATCCGGAAAAACCATGAAATAACTTGTTCCTTGTTTTCCACCAGCGCCGCCTTGGGTGCTTTGATTCGAGGAAAATCGCGGAACACCAGAAGAAAAACCGCCGCCACTGGCCGAGCCAGATTTAGCTCCTTTGTTGACAACTTTATCAATCAAATCTGCCAAATCTTTAGATCGGGTGTATTTAATACCAACAACTTCAAGTTGTTCTTCGAATCCAGGAACATCCAATTGATTTATGATTTTCATGACTCGATCGATGTTTGCACCGAAGTCAGATATGATGAGTGAATTTGTTTGCGAATACGCAGACATCTCACCGTAACTTGAAGTTAAAAGGCGAAGCTGTTGCTGAACGGTTTCAGCCTGGATGTGCTTCAAGTGAATGATCTTTGTGATCATCTGATCTGAATTCGGATAGTAAGATCCTGAGTACGTATCGATATTATCTCGTTGAGCTGAACGAGCATTGCGAATCTTCAAGAATCCACCACTTGGAACAACTGTGAAGCCATTAATAGCCAGTGCAGACAAAAAAGCTTTGTAAGCTTCGGCAACCGTTATTTTGCTTGGGGCAATAATCGTGATTTTACCACGTACAGTTGAATCGATAATGAAATTTTTCCCAGTTAATTCACTAATGGCCTTGATGACGTCCGTGATTTCAACATTCGGAAAATCAAACGATTCGATAGTTTCGGGAAAGTTTTCATTCGTGATGTCTTCTGGGCTAGCTTTAGCAAACTTACTTTTTTGAGAAGAAGGAAGAACGCCACTCGACTTGCTGTCACCCGAAGGTTTAATCACCGTTTCGCCACCGCTTCCAAAGCTGGGTGAGCTCGAAGGTGAGCCGAAGCGAGGTGCCGAATTTGATGAAGGGCGAGACGGAGCCGAATTGAAATCATCTGCCGAGGGAATGACGGGTGGAGGAGGCGGCATCTCTTCAAACTGGGCCGATGCGGGAAGAGCTAAAAGCAAGCTTGTGCATATCAATAAAGAGCTTGCGCTTCGCATGGCTGAGAACATTCTTTTTTGAAAGGTCATTCCTAAACCTCGTTTGTTATTTCACATCGTATGTGAAGGTATCTGATTTACCTCCACGTTCGATTTGAAGTTTGACTTGATTTCCATTTTTTAAAGTATTGTACATTTCCATGGCTTTTTGGATGCTATCAATGGGTTCACCATTGACGCCTTTAAGCACGTCCATTCTTTGTAAACCCAACTGTTCGTAGATGCTACCCGGTTGCATGTCTAAAATACGAAATCCGTTGATTTCGCCCGTATTTGGGTCGCGATTAGGTACGGCGCGAGCCTGCATTAAAACGCTTGAAAGATCGTTTGTGTACTTTAATAGATCGGCGCGTTTGATTTGAAACTGATTTGTTCCTGTACTAACGACTTCGCCGCCAGCCTTAGCAGGGGCGGTAGGTGTCTTCGCTGTGTCGAATGAAACTTTATTCGCCGATTTCATTTCAATATATTCCATTGCGCCAGTGTTGCTATTGCGAATATAAACACGATTGCGCTCGACTTTTTCAACCTTAGCTAAGTTTTCAATTTCTGCGCCGGTGATATATGAACCCGTCATGCTTTTGCTTTTGACTTCAATCGCAGCAATTGATTTTTCTGGATTTGAGTGAACAAGTGTTCCAATTAAATTTAACGGTAAATTTGAAGGTACGGGATCAGCTTCTTTTTTCTCGCTGGTGCGATTAGCCGTAATAGCATCAGGAATGATTCCTAACGACGAAAAAAGATTGCGATTAGTAATCGCTGAAAACTGACTACGATCTACAAAATTTGGAGGGCGCATTAAAGATTGTTTTTTTGGCGGCGCTTGAGTGGGTAGCATTCGATCACGAAAATAAATGATGGTTAGATCTGCAACTGTAAATGCAGCGAAAGCGATCGCGGCATAAAGTAAAATCTTTGCAATTTTTGTAGATTCCGAGATGTTCATTTTTCCAAGCCGCATATCCCTTTAAAGATACCAATAGGCCTTGGTCCCGTGGAGCGCTAATTGTATAGAGACGTAAATCTAGACCCCAAACTAGACCTTTGACTATTTTTACAGACGAAAGGGTGGTTTCAGTATGAAACGGGCTCTTTGTCTTGCTATCCTTTATTCTAGATGAGTAACAAAGTGACCATGACGGTCATCTACTTCACGGACGGAGCACTCATAGAGGATTTGCATGTGCGCAAATCTCTGTTGCGTATTCCTGATATCATTCAGTGCCTTCGTGAAAATCAGAAAGAGTTTTTGAACTGTGATCTGTTCATTGCAATGATGGATCAAAAAGTTTTTTCGCAATTAAATTATCATCAAAAATTAAGACTTAAATTTCTTTTGCAGCAGGCATTGTTTCAGCGATGGGCACGTCAGGGAGTTGAGCCAGATTTAATTATTCGTCGTCAAGACTATATGGATTTTGCACAGTTAACTTCAACATTCGTAAAACTTTCAACAATAGAAACTATGCAGGTCGTTACAATCGGGCCTGGATTCGATGAGCTTGAGGCATTTCTAAGATTGAATTTAAAGCTTAAGAGTTGCCCACTTTACGATATGATTTCTCAGGACCCCAATTTGGGGTGGTTTTGGGAAGATGTAAAAAACGGCATCCAGCTGCATTCTTAGCTGATTTTTGACACCTTTTTCACAATTAGAGTCTAAGCTCTTTTGGCGCTAGACAAATCCCCCGGTTTTGTGGTTTTCTCGCCCAGCAATTAAACAAACAGAATAAAAACAACCCGGGGGGGTCAATAATGAAATCTGTATTATTTTCTATGGTTTTAGCTTTAGGCTTGTCGACTCAAGCTGCTCTTTTAACTTTTGAACAAGGCACAAAGCAAGTTGAAGGCGTTAATTTAAGTCCGGTTGCTAAGATCAATGATGCTCAAGGTAAACCAAGCAATATCAGTCTTGATTTATTGGGAGCTGGTCTTCGTTCTAAAACTGTTCTTTTTGTTGCCGCTAAAGTTTATGTGGCGCAAATGTTTTCAGACAGTAAAGCGACATTTCAACGCGATCAAAATGCTTTAACATCATTAACTAAAAACGCAAAATCGATCGCTATGAAAATGACGATGTTAAGAACAATCTCGGCTTCTTCATTGGCTGATTCTTTCCGTGAAGCTTTAGAGCACAACGGTTATGAAATTACTGGCGATTTAGAAAAAGTTTTAAACTTAATGGAAACGTCTGCAGATGCTGAGCAAGGTAAAAACTTGTCTATGTTGATGGTTCGCAATGCTCAAGGTGGAACCAATATTTATTACGAAGATGCAAAGGGTGTTCAAAAATCTTTAGTTGGATCGCCTGAATTAATGACTCAGATCATGTCGATTTGGTTAGGTCAGTCTGCAGATAAAGGATTAGAGGCTTTAAAACAAGCTTTATTGGTTCCAGTTTACTAATTTATTTAAAAATAAAACAAAAAAAAGCAGCCCTTAAAAGCTGCTTTTTTTGTTTCTGAAATTTGAAAAAGGAAAAAATATGAAACTATTCATTTTATGTGCGACTTCTTTAGTTTTGTTTTCTTGTGGAAAATTAGACAGCGTTTTGGATAAAGCCGATAACGTCATCCCAAACCAATTAGACAAAACAAATTCAAGACTTTCTGAAGTTGAAAGAAAAACTGTTTTGGCAGCTATGAAGCCTGAACTTGAAGATTCTAAAAACTACCAAATTTTATCTCCGGTTCCGTATGACCTTATGGCTCCGGGTAAACTATTTGGTGAAAACGTTACGGCTCAAGAAGTTATCGAGTGGACTTACAATCACATGAGCAAAATAAATAATGCTCGTTACGATGATAATTTCGGTAAGCCAGTCGATGCGAATGATTCAGAAGCTATTGCTTATGAAAGAAAAAAATTGGGATTATTCAATGCTTTATGTGTTGTCGCAACTTTTTTACCTGAGAACGTTGTTGATCAATTAATATCTAAAGTCTACACGTCAGAAGAATACGCTTCGACGACGATTATGAATATTTTAGCAATGCGTGCTTATTTCATTCAAAAAGTAATGTTAAAAGAAAAATACGCTCCGTCAAAATTGACGGATATTGGGGCTGTGGAAGCGGCAATTGGATACAATCAATCTTTGGAAAAAATTCTAAAATTATCTTTTGCTGGTTACGTACATTCAGATATTTCTGGTTTCAATTTAATGACAGACTTGAACTCGGAACTTACATTTGATCTTAAGATTGTAGATATGAAAGCTAACTGGAAAAATATTGATCGAGGTATGACGACTTACCTCAAGGTAACTCAGTTTTCTACAAATGCTCAAGATGGCCGTGTAAATGCGGCTCGCGCGACTGTTGCTGCGGGAGTTAAAGCATACGAAACTTCAGTTCCGTAAATTAAATTTTTTATTGATGAAAATGAAAGCCCATTGCCTTTACGCCGTGGGCTTTTTTTATGTTCGAAGTAAGGGTAATCGCGCAAAATTGGCGGAAATAATTGTCACTGTTTTGTCGAACTTTTTGACGATTGTCGTTAAGGTTCTGTTAAAAGGCGTATATTTAAGCCTATACCTACTTAGAGCGGTACCTAATTTGTAAAGAGAGAAGTGACCAAGTTGAAGTTCATTCTCAAGTTCCAGTTGTTTTATCTCAAGTTCTAGTTGTACGTCGTCGTGGGATGGTCAGCGGGCAGAAAGTAGAGGTCGAAAGACCTCGCTTTCTGAATGCGTTTTTTAGAACCAAAACATATCTAGCCATATCGGCCTTGTATTGATCAAACTCATTTCCGGTAAAATTTCGTGCCCGGTCGTCTCAATTGAGTAAAGTCCATGGGGCATTTGCGCCACAATGCTTCCCTTTGGAGGACGTTTTGTGAAGTCGGTTTTTTCGTGGGCGTAAATTATGAATTCGTTTTGTTTTGAAGTTCGGTAGCTTTCAAAAATCAAAGCTTTTAGAACCTCTGCGTGGTTTGCGCATAAAAAATGCAGCAATCGAAAATTAAGGCCCTCTTGTTTTTGCGTCCGCGAAAATGGGCGAGTCAATCTGCGGCCAAAGCGAAGAAGTTGCGCCATTTTTAAAAACTGCCGAAAGTTATGTGCTTGAGCGTTGTACTCTTGAGGTAAGTAATCTTGAAGTAGGCTTGAGCTGATAGGTTGAACGCAGCCGATTATATTTTCTTCTGGATCGAATGCTAAAACAAATTGGCTCCAAGAATATAATATCGAACGATTGATGTAATCTTCAATGCTTTCTCGCAGAGTGATCGGAACGAAATCATAGTGGGTCAATTGCTGTTGTAAGAATGCAATCAATTTTGCTTTGTCAGAACTTTGGTAGTCGCGAATGTGAATATTTTTATTCGGTTCGGGGTTCCATGGGTAAAAGCCATGAACTGAAACTAAGTTGTAACTTCGGGCCAGCGAGTACAAAGGTAAATGACCGCGTCTCAGTTTGGGGCGAATAAAGGCGTTCATGGCTTGGGTTTCGGTTTGATTAATCGAAGTTAGGAACCCATCGCAAAGTTCTGTTTTGCGAATCTCTTCAAGTAAGGGATGAAAGTACTTAGTCCATGATAATATTGCTTTGCGGTTCGGTGAAATTCGAAGATCGCAAGCTTGCGCTAATCTTAAGGCGCGCGATTGAAAATTCAATTCGCGAAATAGAAAGCTAGCGGTACCGACAATTGAAGTTTCATCTTCTAAAATGTATGTTTTGTTGGGAATTCCAATACGTTGATAGAAAGAGAAAAAATGATTTTCTCTTTGAACTTTAAAGTCGATTGCGCCAAGTGTGGGAATTGAAGTGAAAAATTCATTGAGCTTTTGCGAATCATCAGGGGTGGCTTCGCGCAGTCTTAGCTCAGTTTCACTCATTTAGTTGCTTTTCCAAAGTGTTTCGGGATGATTTGATTTCACATTTACCCAGCGTGCCCAGGTGAAAAATAAATCACTCAAGCGATTGAGGTAGATCAAAACATTTTGGTATTGATGTTCGGCCTTATAGATTTCGCTTGAG
>JACCDQ010302802.1_pt1 | contig 10678 bp, 7 predicted proteins | sample 7446031 | NCBI WGS metagenome assembly JACCDQ01 (sample SAMN15323442, study PRJNA562643) | freshwater metagenome | isolation source: river surface water | place: USA:Blue River Watershed | collected 2017-08-17
CAACAAAATATCTTGGATGCTGGTAAACTCATTTATTGCATTTTCAGGATTTACATTTTGTAGTTTTACATAGGATGCTTCTTTTCTTAATCGTGTACCTAAGCAATCTGGACAAGTGGTTTTTCCACGATAACGAGCTGCTAAAACGCGATATTGAATTTTATAAAAATTCTCTTCCAGGTGTTTAAAAAAATCATTGATTCCTAAAACAGAACCTTTTCCTTCCCACAATATATTTTTTTCAGATTTGCTTAAATCGAAATATGAGCGGTGAATGGGAAAATCTAATTTTACGGCGCGCTTAATAAATTGTTCCTTCCACTCATTCATTACTTCTCCCCTCCAAGGTGCTACACAACCTTCATACACACTTAACTGGGGATCTGGAATAACTAAGTCTTGATCTATACCTAAAACGGATCCAAAACCTTCGCATTTTGGACAAGCACCATAAGGGTTATTAAAACTCAAAAAATCTTTGGTTGGAATTTCAAACTGTATTCCATCCCGTTCGAATCGATTGTTAAATTGATAGAGCGTTTTATTGGAGTAATCTAAATAGGAGCAATTCCCTTTTCCTTCCCAAAAAGCCGTTTCTATGGCATCGAAGAGTCGAGATTCGAGATCTTCTTCCCTATTTAAAATATTTAATCGATCAATTACGATATAGCTTTCATCTTCAAATTGAATGGTTTGATTATTTTCAAGTAGGTCTTCTAATTTTAATAAAGATTGCGAAGGATTATGCCAAATTCTACTAAATCCCTTTTGAATTAATGATTCAATGGTAATTGGAATGTTTTTGGTCCATTCAATAGGCGACAGAATTAATACGAGTTCTAATTGATTATGATTTATTACTTCATTAAATACATCTTCCGGTGTATCTCGTTTTACTTCTTTTCCAGAAATAGGCGAAATCGTTTTACCAATTCGAGAAAATAACAATTTCAAATAGTCGTATATCTCGGTAGATGTTGCAACGGTACTGCGGGGATTGTGTGTATTGACTTTCTGCTCGATAGCAATTGCGGGGCAAAGTCCATCAATACGATCCACAGCGGGCTTTTTCATTCTACCCATAAATTGGCGGGCATAAGAACTCAAGCTTTCAACATACCTGCGTTGCCCTTCGGCAAACAGTGTATCAAAAACCAAACTGGATTTACCGCTACCGGAAACACCGGTTACTACTGTAAATGAGTTTTGTGGAAAATCAACATCTATACCTTTGAGGTTATGTTGGTGTGCATTAATTATTCTAATTACAGGTTTTTGATCGCTATTCTTACTCACTTTTTTATTAAAATTTGATTTTGAAGATTATACAAGAATCGTTGGTTCTATTTTATGGTGTCTCTTTGAACACAAGCTCCTGCCGCAATTCCTACACCATTAATTATATTATTAAATACAGGTATGGGATCGGAAAATGCACCTCCTTGCACTTGATAATCTTCTAAAGATTCAAAATATTTATAATAATCTTGACTTAGACTTTTGATTACTACAAGATACTTATATTGTGATCCAGCTGATCCAAATGGAGTGGAAAATTTAAAGGATTTGCGCTCTCCGTTAAAAGAAGCATCATCGACTAACAACGCCCCTGCTTTATTAAATTTTGGATTTTGTGATAATTCAGCATCCAGTGGTAATATGGGCATTTCTAAAAAATCAGCCGCAATGTCTTCGTATCTAAACAAGCCAATTTCATAAAAATTTCTTTGAGAAGCATCATCCTGAATTTCAAATGAAAGAGTACCAATGGGAAAGCCCGATGCATCAACACCGGTATTATCTTGCCAAGTTGATTTTGCGCCAGAGATGGGTGAAGGCATGATAAATCGCGAGTAACAAGTTGGTAATCCAGTAGCTTCAACTTGGATGCTGTAACTTTTACCTGGTTTGGGTTTGAAATTTGAAACGTATTTACCTCCGTTTATAAACGAAAATGTTAACACAGACGGTGAACCACCTTCCTCTGTAACTGTAACTTTAGCGTTTTCTATAATGGTTTCTGCAGCAGAATCAAAAATAGGAAGCGTTTTAGCAACGTGTACTGAAAGAACTTGATCGTTATTTGCCAATAAATTCATTACAATTCTATCTTTGTAGTTTACTTCATTCGCGGGCAAATCCATTTCGCAGGAAGTGCCTAACAAAATAATGGTTGAGAGTAGTGCACTCTGTATATAATTATTCAAATTAAACTTATTTTTCATTGGGCTCTTTTGTATTATTTGTTCTAATTTTATTTATCGTTTATATCACTTTTAGTTGTGTTCCAACATCTTTTTAATATCCGTTTTACTCTTCTATATTATAATTTAGTTGATTAAACTCTTTAATTTTTTTACATATTTACGAAAAGGACATTTATTCTTTTTCTTCACTGTAAAGTGTTTAATGGATCTGAATTGTATTGTTTTTAATTGGTATTATGTTTGAACTACATTAAAATTCGATTCTATAAAATGCAGAAGGTACGAATTGAAAATAATAAACTCCTTTCAATCCCGACCCAACCGTAGGTGCAAATGTTGAGGTATATCTCGCTACTAAAGGATTTGCAAAACCCAAAGTATTATAAATATTTATCCCCCAAAAACGACGATAATCAAAGGCCATTTCGGGATGAATCTCTTTTGTAAAACCAATATCCAATCTACGATACAACGGTAATCGGTAATTGTTCTTTTCACTGTAGTCAAAAACCAATTTGCCATCTACTGTATAATATTGTCCAGTTGGCACCGTTACGGGATTTCCACTCATTACCACTCCTGTAAAATTCAACACCAAAGATTCAGAGGGTTGATAGGTTAATTGAAGTGCTGCTTTATGCGTTCGATCCCATCGGAAATAAAAGGACTCACCCCGATTAATTAAGTCGAATTTCCTATTTGTAGAACTCAAAGTGTATGAACCGATTAGATTTAATGCACCCGTTCTTTTTGAAATTAATACTTCCAAACCTTGTGAATTTCCGGTTCCTTGAAGTACCATATTTTCCCAATAATTTTTAGACAATCGCTCATCGCGCGACTCTTCCACTTCTGTAATTCCCGAAAAATATTTATAATACCCTTCAATGGTTAATTCGAAACCTTTCTTCAATGGTTGAATATAAGCAGCAGAAATTTGTGTAGTTTGTTGTGGACTTAAAACACCCGTTGTTGGAAACCAAATATCTGATGGAAGTATACCTGTAACTCTGGATAATTGATGTATACCTTGATTTGACATAGAGAATCCCACTTGTATTCTTTTTTTGCCTACCAACATTTGATTTAATGTAATTCGCGGCTCAAAACGAACATAGGATTTTGCGCCTGACAAAAAGGTCCATAATCGACCACCAATATTCAAACTTAAATTCATATCTGGGTGGAATTCAAGTTCTGCATAATTAGAAAATTCATGAACTAAAGAGCTATTTTCAGTACCGTATGTAGTGTCGGTTTGAACGGTACCGCTAATATTCTCGTAATTCTTAATTAATGAAGGTCTCATATCATGAGTAACCCAATGACTTCCGTATTTTAAGTGTGTTTTGGGACCCAATAAATAATCAAAATTCGCATTCAAATTATAATCAGTTATGCTACTAACTTCAGCGTAATTTCCTGTATTGGTTTGCGTACCAGTGTTGGTGGTTAATTTGGAAGTTAATTCCAGATAATTATTATAGGTATATCGAGACAATCCCGCTCCCAGATTCATAAAATGCCTTTTATTTATTTCATGGGAATAATTAAATCCAGAAAGGGTGTTTTGCCATTTCCAACCAAATTCAAACGCAATTTCTCTATTTTGACCTAATGAATCGACGAAATCATCGGCTAATTTGAAACCGTATTTATCACGACCATTATAAATCCAGAAATCCCAATGAGTTCTGGAATCCTGTTTAAAATCTAATTTAAAGTTAATATCGTGTACGTTTCCGATAACAATATCATTAAAACCGGTAAAAATAGTGGAAAACATTAAATCCCAGTAACTTCTGCGAATTCCAAGTGAAGTAGTCCACCGCCCAGCTTTATCTAACGGACCATCCACGGCAATATTGGCGGTGGCAAAATCAGCATGAATAATACCTCTCCATTCTTCTGCATTTCCACCACTGGTAATAATGTCTAAAACACCTCCGCCCGCGCGATTTCCATATCTTGCTGGTGCTACACCGCGGTAAAACTCAGCGGATTTGATAATTTCAGGGTTGTAGTTGGATAACAATCCCCAAATATGCCCGTTACCATAAAGTGGTAAACCGTTCATCAACAATAAATTTTGATCGGCATTGCTTCCACGAATGAATAATGATGATAAACCCTCAAAACCACCAGAAACGCCGGGTAAATTTTGCAGTAGTTTAACGGGATCTGCAATAGAAAACATAGTTTGATATTGCACCATTTGGCGTTTGAGCGGTTTGTAATAACTCGTTTTAGAGGTGTAAAGTGATGTAAATTCTGCGGTAGAATCGTCTTGATCAAAATCTACGGGAATGAGAAACACATTTTTATTGGTAACACCATTTACATCTACTTGAATCTTTACGGCTTTGAATCCAGCTGCTGCAATTACTAATTTCTGATTGCCATTTTTTGTTAAAAGTTGATAATACCCTTTTGCATTGGATTCTGTGTAAAGTTTTGAACTGTCGTCGATAATAATAGCTGACGGAATTACCTCAAGAGTAGTTTTATCAAAAACCCACCCTGTAACGGCTTGATTTTGTGCATTTAACGTCTGAAAAATCAGCATTAAACTCATGCACATTTTTAGAAATTTCATCATAGCAAATCTAATTCTGGAAATTCAATATTTTTTCAATTTACAAACTTTTCGACGAAAATCTGATGATTCAAATTATTGCTATACGATTGTAAAATTTGAGGTTTAGTAATTTGAACACTAATTTTATATAAATCAAACAGTTTAAAAGTAGTTTCTAAATCGGATATGATGTTTTCAGCGAGCGTTTCAAGAAGTTTGATTTCATGATTACTTTGTTGGAGCAATATTTCATCAATTAATTGATAATCAATAACATTATTAAGATTATCTGATATTTGATTTCGATTGTAATGAATTTGAATATCTATGTATATTTCGGTTTTAATTTTTCGTTCTTCTTCATAAAATCCAACGGGTACTTTTAGTCGAAATTGATTTACCTTTACAATGATTAACATACTGTTTATTAAAATTTCTCACACAAAGAAACATAGAATATTACTTTTGTGTACATTGCAATTATGTCTTCTAACGAATTAAACGACTTATTTGAACGTAATCGAGGAAAAGATCGATACACGCAACCCGATTTTTATGGAATCGATGATTTGTTAACTGAAGAGCAACTATTAATTCGATCTTCAGTTAGAGAATATGTAAAAAGAGATTTATCTCCGATTGTTGAACATTTTGCTCAGCTCAGTGAATTTCCACAACATATTGTAAAAGAACTTGGAAGCATAGGTGCTTTTGGGCCTCAATTGCCAGCCGAATACGGTTGTGGAGGAATGGATTATACCACCTATGGAATCATCATGCAGGAATTAGAACGGTGTGATAGCGGAATACGATCAACTGCCTCTGTTCAAGGTTCTTTGGTGATGTACCCAATTTTTAAATTTGGTAGTGAAGAACAGAAAAGAAAATTTTTGCCCAAATTAGCATCAGGCGAAATGTTGGGCTGTTTTGGATTGACTGAACCTGATCATGGTAGTAATCCTGCTGGAATGACTACCCATTTTGTTGAAGACGGAGATCATATTATACTTAACGGTGCAAAAATGTGGATCAGTAATGCACCTTTTGCTGATGTAGCAGTGGTTTGGGCTAAAAATCCTGAAGGCAAAGTTCAAGGTGTTATAGTTGAACGAGGAATGCCTGGATTTAGCACTCCTACTACACACAATAAGTGGAGTTTAAGAGCAAGTGCAACGGGTGAGTTGGTTTTCGATCAAGTTAGAATTCCCAAATCGAACATATTACCAGGAGTAGTTGGTTTAAAAGGGCCTTTAACCTGTTTAAATTCAGCGCGATACGGTATTGCTTGGGGCGCATTAGGAGCTGCAATGGATTGTTATGATACGGCCAAACGTTATTCCTTAGAACGTCAACAATTTAATAAACCTATAGGTGGTTTTCAATTGCAGCAGAAGAAACTTGCGGAAATGTTAACCGAAATCACCAAAGCACAACTTTTAGTTTGGAGATTGGGACAATTAATGGACCATGGAAAAGCTACACCTGCTCAGATTTCTATGGCCAAACGCAATAATGTTGAAATTGCTTTGAATATTGCTCGTGAAGCTCGTCAAATGTTGGGGGGTATGGGTATTACTGGTGAATATCCAATCATGCGACACATGATGAACTTAGAATCGGTTGTAACCTATGAAGGTACGCACGATATTCATTTATTGATTTTGGGAATGGAAATTACAGGAATTAATGCTTTTGAATAATCCCGAACAAATAACAAATTAAAATTTAAAATCGAAATAAACATCCCCCGAAAAAGGGAAAACTATATCAAATTATGTATCAAATTAAATTCGGAACAGACGGTTGGAGAGAAATAATCGCTGATAACTTTACTTCAGCAAACGTGAGAAGGGTTGCATTTGCAACGGCTCAATGGTTAAATTTACACAATTTACCTAAGTTAGTGGTTTTAGGACATGATTGTCGTTTTGGCGGTGAAATGTTTGCCAAGGAAACTGCAACGGTTTTAGCCGGACAAGGAATTCATGTTGTAATGGCTAAAGGATTTGTTTCAACTCCTATGATTTCTTTGGCTGCTTATCAATTGAATGCTGGATTGGGAGTAATTATTACTGCATCACACAATCCTCCATCGTACAATGGCTATAAACTAAAAGCGCATTATGGAGGTCCCGCTACACCCAATACTGTGGCCGAGGTAGAAAGTATGATTCCAGAATTGGAAATTACTTTAGAGATGGGATTTGAAGTTTTTGTAGAAAACGGATTAATTACTTTCGACGATTTTGAGGAGCGGTATTTACAACACTGTAAAAACAGTTTTGATATGTCTGCATTAGAACAAATTTCACCTCAATTGGCTTATGATGCTATGTATGGAGCTGGACAGCGTTTGGTTAAACGTTTGCTTCCAAAAGTTAGTATATTGCATGGTATTCACAATCCGGGATTTGAAGGTAGAGCACCTGAACCCATTTTAAAAAATCTACCAGAAATTTCTGAAATGATAGCGCAAAATCCTGAATTCACTATGGGATTAGCTACTGATGGTGATGCAGATCGTATAGGTTTCTTTGATGAGCATGGACAATTTGTCGATTCACATCATTTAATCTTGTTATTGATTGAGTATTTGACAACATTCAAAGGTTATACAGGAAAAGTAGTAAAAAGTTTCTCGGTAAGTGATAAGGTTGAACGGCTTTGTGAAATCAAGGGATTAAAATCCATTACCACAAAAATTGGATTCAAATACATCTGCGAATATATGGTTACTGAGGATGTGTTAATTGGAGCGGAAGAAAGTGGTGGAATTGCCATTAAAGGACATATTCCTGAACGAGACGGTGTTTGGATGGGCTTGGTTTTAATGGAGTATGTAGCTAAAACGGGCAAAACCATTTCGCAGTTGATTCAAGATATGTATAACCAAGTTGGCACGTTTGCAGTTGAGCGATATGATTTGCATATAAATAATGAATTGAAACAACAGATTATTGAAAACTGTAAATCTGGGACTTACAAGAATTTTGGTTCTTATCAGGTTGAATCTATTGAAGATATTGATGGTTTTAAATTCAGACTTACTGATGGATCTTGGGTAATGATACGTCCATCGGGCACAGAACCCGTATTAAGAGTATATTCTGAGTCACATTCCTCGCAAGAAGCATTTAACATTTTAGATGCAACTAAAGCGGCAATTTTGAATTGATTATATTTGCCCCTTCAACTACGGAAGGGGCACTTTATTTAAACGGTCCTTTTTTCGGAATTGATTAACTAAATTCTCTTAAAAATGTCAAACAACACATTGATTCAAATCGATCTTGAAGGGATAATTGGAAATAAAAACCCTAAGCTTTTGAAGCGTATACCCCGTTTTATTTTAAATTGGTTTAAACGATTTATTCACCAAGATTATATCAATGAAATTTTAAAAAAGGGACACGGCACTGAAGGTTCTGAATTTATACAAACCGTTTTCGATGAGTTGGGTGTAAAAACTCAATCCATTGGTTCTCATAATATCCCGAAAACGGGTGGTTGTATTATCGCAGCCAATCATCCTTTGGGGGGGATGGATGGCATGGCTATGATGTTGGAAGTTTCCAAAATAAGAGAAGATTTTCTATTCCTTGCTAATGATATTTTGCTTCACATAACGCCATTGAAAAAGCATTTCTTGCCCGTAAATCGCGTAGGTAGTTCAGATAGAAAAAGTCTATCGCTTATTGCCGATGCATACAATTCAGGAAAAGCAATTCTAATTTTTCCATCGGGATATGTTTCACGAAAAATTGATGGTAAAATTCAAGATTTACCTTTTCAAAAAAGCGTTATTAAAAAAAGTATAGAACATCAACTACCTATTGTGCCTGCATTCATAGGTGGACAGAATTCTAAACGCTTTTATCGCATTTCTCAGTTCCGAAAGGTTTTTGGAATCAAATTGAATTTTGAGATGTTTACTTTACCCGATGAAATGTTTAAACAAAGGGGTAAAACCATTCATATTACATTTGGGCAAATTATTTCAAGTGATTCATTCAAAAATCACACACATGTAAGTTCTGCAGAAAATTTGCGGAAATTAATTTATCAATTAGCAGAAAATCCTGAATCGAAATACGTTTCTTGAGTATTTGCGATTTTCATTTTTTTACTCTTAATTGTGAGTCTTATTTACTATTAACACATTCCATTTTATGAAAAATATTATTCCAGCGATAGACAAAGAAATTCTTAAATCCGAATTGACCTCCGATATTTTTATTCGTCCAACGAACAATGCAAACAATCAAATTTATATTTTTAATGGCAACCTAAAACCCAATTTATTAAAGGAAGTTGGTCGATTGCGTGAAGTTTCTTTTCGTTTGGCTGGTGGTGGAACCGGAAAAGAATTGGATTTAGATGAATTTGACACGGGTCGCTATGCATATAAACAATTAATAGTTTGGAATCCAGAAGACGAAGCCATTGTTGGGGGGTATCGATTGGCTTTTTGTCGAGATAATCGCGACGAAAACGGAAATTATATATTGTCTACATCCGAAATACTTCAATATTCAGAAAAATTGAAAAGTGATTATTTCCCATTTACCATTGAATTAGGTAGAAGTTTTGTACAGCCCGATTATCAACCTTCACAAAACAGCCGTAAAGGAATTTTTTCGTTAGACAACTTGTGGGATGGTTTGGGTGCTTTGATCATTGACAACCCAGAAATTCAATATTTCTTTGGTAAAATTACAATGTATACCAATTTTAATCGTGAAGCACGCGATTTAATTTTAGGATTTATGGAGGAATTTTTTCCCGATCCTGATCAGCTAACTCGTCCTATTCATACCATAACTAAAGAAAGCAACATTTCTGATTTTATAAATGAAATCAAAGGCTTGGATTATAAAAGTGCTTATAACCTATTATCACAAAAAGTACGCAATCTAGGTGAAAATGTGCCCCCATTATTCAATAATTATATGAGCTTAAGTCCTACAATGAAAACATTTGGGACATCTATTAATGATCATTTTGGAAGTGTTGAAGAAACGGGAATTCTCGTAACGATTTCGGACATTTACGATAATAAAAAAGAAAGGCATGTTCAATCTTATTTGAACTGGAAGGAAGAAAACGCTAGTCAAAATTGACCAACTTTACTCCAAATCGTTGCTCAGAATTGAATATTTCAATGAAATACATGCCATGAGGAATTTGATTTTTGAATTCAAATTTTCCGGATTTAATGGATCCCAATGCCAGGGTTCTACCCGATAGATCCAATACGGCACAATTCCATCCCTCAAATGATTGATTGGAATTGACTGAATATCCCAGAATCCTTAATTCACGAGAAGTCAAATAACAAATGGGTTTTTCAAAATTACCAATTCGGTAGCTAGAACCGAATTCCAATGCTTTTTTAACGCATTCGAATGCATCAATTTTTCCAGCTCCCCAGATAGTATTTTCATTGAGTCCTGTGAATTCATCGCGTTTTGCGGTTTCTTTGATAATCTGCATAACCTCGCTGTAATCCAAATTGCCACGAGCAGCTTGAAGCATGAGTGCTACAATTCCCGTAACGTGTGGCGCTGCCATAGAAGTTCCACTGGACATTGCATAAAATACGCTATCACTACCAAAAGAACCGCGAAAAAGCACAAAAGGTAACAGCCATTGGGGTACTAAATCTTTATGATACGATGAAGCAATATATTGTCCTGGAGCACTTATGTCCGGTTTAATTCGTCCATCTGGAGTTGGACCTCTGCTTGTAAATCGGGCATAATCGCCTTCTTTTACGGCAGAATCTACTCGGTAAATACCTTGAAAATTAGTCCATGAAATACGATTATTATAGGCCCCCACGCTAATTATGGATTTCGAAGTCCCCCCATTTTCACCCATACAAAATTCGGCA
>JACCDQ010482145.1_pt1 | contig 10678 bp, 13 predicted proteins | sample 7446031 | NCBI WGS metagenome assembly JACCDQ01 (sample SAMN15323442, study PRJNA562643) | freshwater metagenome | isolation source: river surface water | place: USA:Blue River Watershed | collected 2017-08-17
GGATATTTTGGCCCGCGACTCATCGGGCGCATCGGTTGCCATCGAGCTAAAGCGCCGCGGCGACATTGATGGCGTTGAGCAGCTGACCCGTTATTTAGAGCTGTTGAATCGCGACCCGCTGCTGTCACCGGTGCGTGGCATCTTTGCTGCACAAGAGATTAAGCCGCAGGCTCGCAAACTGGCCGAGGATCGCGGCATTGAATGTTTGGTGCTGGATTACGACGCAATGAGAGGCATAGACGATGGCAAGCCGCGACTTTTTTAAGCGGTTGGGTCCTGGCATCGTGACCGGTGCTGCCGACGACGACCCGTCTGGTATTGGAACCTACACCTCAGTTGGTGCTGCTGCCGGTTACGGGTTCTTATGGAGTGCGCTCTGGTTGCTGCCGCTTGCCTTTGCTGTGCAAGAGGCGTGTGCTCGTTTGGCGCTGGTTACCGGCAAAGGTTTAGCTGCAATCATTAAGGCGCGCATGCCTCGGTGGGTGTTGGTACTGGCAGTGATATTGGTTGCCGTTGCGAACACCGTAAACATTGCAGCTGATCTTGCCATTATGTCTTCGGCGCTTGGTTTGCTTGTGCCAGTGGATCAATGGATTGGCGTAGTGATGTTTGCGCTGCTTTTGGCTTCTACAGAAATCGCAATTCCGTATCACCGCTACGCTAAAGTTTTGCGCTGGTTGTGTCTTTCGTTGCTGGCGTATGTTGCGGTTTTGTTTGTGGCCAAGGTTGATTGGTCACAAGTTGCTGTTTCAACTTTGATACCGGCTTTTGATTTTTCACGCGTGAGTTTTGAGTTGCTGTTGGCACTTGCCGGCACAACTATCTCACCGTATTTATTTTTCTGGCAGGCCGCCGAAGAAGTTGAAGAGCGCAAAAATGTTCGTACCCGCCGAGTGCGACTTAGCAACATAGAGGCAATGCGCGGCGATGTCTTTAGCGGCATGTTCACCGGTGTCTTCATTATGTTTGCCATCATGGCTACTGCCGGGGCCACGTTGCACGCGCAGGGCTTGACCAATGTGGCAACCGCGGCCGATGCCGCACAGGCTCTGAAACCAATTGCGGGAGAGTTTGCCGGGCTACTGTTCTTGCTTGGAATTTTGGGTGTTGGCTTGTTGAGCATTCCGGTGCTTGCTGGATCAACCGCTTATGCGGTGGCCGAGACTTTTGGTTGGCGCGAATCACTTGAGCTAAAGCCTCGACAGGCAAAAGCTTTTTACGCAGTGATCGTTGTGTCAATGCTTGTGGCATTGGGATTGAATCTAATTGGCATTGCCCCGGTGCACTTCTTGTTCTTGGCAGCGGTGCTTAATGGTCTAACCGCACCCACTCTTATGGTCGTGGTTTGGTTGCTTGCTCGCGATAAGAACCTGCTGGGTAAATGGGTCTCACCGCGCTGGTCGCAGATTTTGCTTGGGGTGGCCACGATTGCCATGGCCAGCTTGCCGGTGTTCTGGTGGTTTGCCGGCTAGTTAGCCCTGTTTAGTTCGCCTAGGCGAAGTTTCCTTGTGCCTTCAGACCGGACTTTGGCACACTTGACCCATGGGAATTTTTGACCGCAAGGTTTTAGTCGTTGAAGACGAGCCTCTTATTAGAGGTCTGATTTCAGCAAACCTTGAGGCCGATGGCTTTGTGGTTCGCGCCGCTGGCTCAACCGCAGAGGCTCGCAAAGTAGCCGAAGATTTTGACCCCGATATTGCCATTCTGGATATTGAACTTGGCGATGGCCCAACCGGCGTTGACCTAGCTTTGATCTTGCGCCGCAAGCACCCAGAAATTGCATTGGTGTTCTTGACTCACATTCCAGAGCCTCGCGTGGTTGGAATCGACAACCGCTCAATTCCGCGCAACGCTGCCTACCTGGTTAAAGACCGCATGGCAGACCCAGGTGTTTTGCTTCAGGCAATTGAGGCGGCTGTGCGCGACAGAGTATCAAAAGATTTCCGTGATGACAAAAATGTTGAGCACTCACTTTCTGAGGTTTCACGTTCACAGCTTGCAGTGTTGCAGATGGTGGCACTTGGCATGAGCAACCAGCAGATTGCTGCAGAGCGCGGCACCACTGTTCGTGCGGTTGAAAACTTGGTTAAGCGTGCTTTTGAAGCTGCCGGCATTGATGTTGAAACCAGCAACAACCCGCGCGTTACCGCGGCCCGCGAATTCATTAAAGTCGCCGGCATGCCGCACGGTCGTTAATTAGTTTTTTAGATGAACGCATTCGGCAGATCTCTAAGGGCCTTTGGTCGCAAAGAGATTTGGAGTTGGCCACTTTTTTGGTTTGCCCTACCAATTTATTTAATTCTTTCTTTCAGCTTTGACGTGGTGCTTGCCAAGAGCTGGCGCATTGAATGGCTCTGGATTGCAGTGATTTCGTTTGGGGCAGTCACCTTCCTAGCGATTGCCATGAAGTTTCTAATTATTGAAAGATTCTTCAAACAAAGAAATGCAGCGCTTATAAATCTAGTTTTGATCGCAATTCTTGGCGCACTTAAAAACGTCTTAGTTGGCGAGCTATCGATTGTTTTTGGTCTTGTTGATTCGGCCGACTGGCTGTTTAGAACCTATGGCGGGGCGGGCCTTTCAATTGGTGTTCTGATTGGTTATGTCTACATCTTGGGCTCCAGAATTGACCACGCTGCAACTATTGGGCAACTAGAAATCGCTAGACAACGCCTTGTGGCACATCGCTCACAAGCTGGCTCTCTTTTGACCGATGAACGTGATTCCTTGTTGCAGCAAACCCAATCTGCTTTGCTACCCAGGCTTGATCAAATACAGTCGGCCCTTTCTAGCAGTGCTGAAAGAACTGCAACCATAGATGCCTTGCGTGACCTTATTCAAAATGAGGTGCGCCCACTTAGTGAGTCACTCAGCACTGCAGCGCAGAGGCTCACGGCTGCTAAAGCACCAAGGCCACCAAAGACTCCCAGGGCAAGAATGTTGCAGAATACATTTTTTATGAAGCCATTGCTTCGGCCTGGTTCCATGCTTTTACTGTTTTTGGCCGGCAATTGGTTTTTGAGTTATGTAATTCTTGGGCTAGAAGCAGCCATGTGGAGCCCACTTTATTCGCTAGCCAGCTGGTCTGTGATTGTGATCATTAAGTTGCTTATTCCAGAGAACTTAAAAGTAAAACGCGGGCTAGGTATTTTTCTTTTTGTGGTGATTGGTTTCATTGCCGCGAATCCAACTTTTTGGGCGCTTAGAGAGTTCAGCCAGAATTTTGAGCAAGACTTGCTTCTTCTGTTAGTGGTTTTAAACATCATTGTTTGCGTGGTTAGTTTTGCTTATTCGGGAAGCTACGAGCTTGACCGCAGAGAAGCAGTGAATCAAATGACCCGTGACAACGACTCACTGGCCAGAGAACTTGCTTTGTTTGAGCAGCAAATGTGGATTGACCGGAGAAATTGGAACTTTGTAGTTCATGGCACTGTGCAGGCGGCGCTAACTGCAGCAATCACCAGATTGAGTGCCACGGAGCATCTTGAGCAGTACCAGTTAGACCTAGTGATGCAGGATTTGAACAGGGCAAAAGAAGCTCTGACTAAATCTCCTGAGTTAGAGGTTGATCTAGCAGCCGCAATGTCGGCGCTAACTTCAACCTGGAAGGGAATCTGTAACGTTCAGTGGCAGGTTACCGAGCGAGCAAACCGGGCTCTTGTGCGCGACCTCAATGCCCGCATGTGCGTGAATGAAATTGCTAAAGAAGCCGTATCAAATGCTGTTCGTCACGGCGAGGCAAAGAACATCTTGATTGAGGTTGATCGTAGTGATGAAGAGATCTTGATAATTCGCGCCAGCAACAATGGGCGATTTCTTACCACCAAAGAATTTACCGGCGTTGGTTCGCAAATGTTAGACGGGCTAACCCTTGATTGGTCACTTACCAATAATCGAGCACTCGGCCAAGTGGTGCTTGAAGCGCATTTGCCTTTGTCTATGATTTCGGCGGGCAGACTATGAACATTAAGTCCAGAATCTTTTTAGATCGCTTAGCAAACGTGCACCTGTTGACCTGGGGCTACTTTGGCTTTCACCTGTTTTCTATGGTCACAATGCGCATGTTCCTAAACGCAGACAGCATCGTCAAAGAGTTTGACTTTTGGCTGTGGATCTTTGCGCTGGAACATGTTTTTATTTTTGGCATCTATGCAATAGCCAGGCCATTCATCAAGAGATACACAGTTTGGCTTATTTTGCTAAGCACTCTGGTTATTGGTTTTTTTAGAACGGTTCTTACTACCGGCCTGGCTATGCAGTTTCACATCGGAGAGCGATACGAGTGGGGTTTTCAGCTTGTAACCGGAGCGCTTTTTGAAGTTGCCATGGTGGTGGTTTGGGCCAGTGTTAACGGTTCCTACCGCGACCATAGAGAAGTTGTGAATCTGTTGAATTTCACCAGAGATCAAGTTCTTGGTTATCGCGAGAATGCTGAAGCGATTCTTACCGAAGAGCAAGAGAAGCTACAGGATTCAACTCGCGAAAGCCTTCTTCCACAGATTCAACTAATTGAACAGGCAATCGGCCAGGCAAGTTTGGGTGAGTCGTCCCGTTGGTCTGCGGCTGAAAATTTGAAGTCGCTAATAAATAATCAGGTAAGACCGCTCTCGGCCTCGCTTCGCGAATCGGCCAGGCAAATGGCCACCCCAACCGTGAAGGCACCAAATCATTTCTTTTCTGTGGTGGCCTTGCCTAGGCGATTCAAAATCACAAAGTCCATTTTTCCAAATGCTACCTACGCTCTTTTATTGCTGAGTTTCGCTGCTGCGCCATTTTGGACTCTCGATCAAGGCTGGATTCCTTTTAGTGTTGCGGCATCGATTTTTTACTGGTTGATTTTGGCCGGAATTAGGCGAGCTACCAGTAACTGGCCAGCACTGCCAAACTTTATCGGCGCACCACTTCTAGTCGTTATTGCAATTTTGGCTGTGCTTCCCAACTATGCTTTGGCTGTTTTAATCTACCCAGATACCAAGGCTGCGGTGCTCTACGGACTCACAATTATGTGGGCTTCGACACTCATGGTAGTTTTTCTAGCTCTGCTGGATTCCTTTGATTACGGAAGTCGAAAGTATCGCGAGATTCTTGAACACCAGAACAAACAATTGAGCCTAGAGATGACTCTCTTCGAACAGCAGGTTTGGGCAGCTCGCAGAAGTTGGTCGCTGGTTGTGCACGGCTCGGTGCAGGCCTCGCTCACTGCTGCGCTTACACGCCTCAGCGCCGCCGAGGTTACCGCGCAAACTCGCGCTCAGGCTAAGAAGGATCTTGAACGGGCAATCACTGCGCTTAGCAGCACACCACAGTTTAATTTGAAACTTTCTGGTGCACTCAAAGATTTGGTTGATACCTGGCAAGGTGTCTGTGATATTGAAATTGAAATTGAAACCGCGCTGAAGCGTCAAATTTCCAAAGATTCCAAGTTAAGCATGTGCATAAACGAAATCTTGAAAGAAGCAGTTTCAAATGCGGTTCGTCACGGCAACGCCAGAAGTCTATCGGTTCAAATTGCTGAGCTTGAAAAAGGTCTTCTAGTGATTGAGGTTGCCAATGATGGGCGACCTCCGGTCTTTGATCGCCGCCATGGGCTGGGGTCTTCGATGCTTGATGAATTGACCCTAAAGTGGCAGCTGGCCTACGTAGAAAACCGTGACCAAACTGTGTTGTTAGCGCATCTACCTTTTTCTGGGTCACAGGCGTAGCATTGCTCGCACGGGCCCTCAAAGGTGATGGCCATAAGTGAAGGGTGCATCATGATTGACGATGAGTTCGTTTATGCAATAGTCCCTGACCACGTGTCTGGTGATGACCGATGGGACAAGATCCTTTTGAAAGCCGATGGCAAAACGGCCCTCGAGCGAGTGGTGCATCACATTTTTGAAACCAAAATCGATACCTCTGTTGACGTGGTTATCGTGCTGTCTTCGAATGAATCGGTGCTTGATGCCGCGGCTGAACTTGGTGCTGTTTCAAACCTGGTGCCAAGCTTTTTCAACGTTGAGACAATGCTCAAGACCTACTTTGAAGACCCCGGCGTCTCAATTGACCCCAACGATGACCCTTGGATTATGGTCTTTGACCCTTATACCCTCGAGCATGATGAACCTCGCCAATTGAGCGAGATCATGCAGGGCTAGGAATAATCGGCCCCAGGTCTGGTTGAATTGAGGTATGACCTCTAAACCAGCTATTACTGCCGCGCCCATTCTTGAAGTTCTACAGGAACGCTGGAGCCCACGATCTTTTGACGGCACCTACGAAATCTCTGATGCTCAGGTTTTGAGCATTCTTGAAGCAGCCCGATGGGCCCCATCAGCCAACAACGTTCAGCCTTGGAGATTCAGCGTTGCCAAGCGCGGTTCAGATGTGTTCGGCAAGATTGCCGCGCACCTGAGTGGTTTCAATGCTGCCTGGTCGCCAAAGTCAGCGGCCTATGTTGTGGTTTCTGCGTTTGTGAACGGCAACGATGTTGAACACGGCACCACCACTCAGTTTGATGCCGGCCTTGCAACCTCACAGCTAATGATTCAGGCTCACGCACTTGGTTTGCACACACACGTTATGGGTGGTGTTGATCACCCTGGTCTTGCCGCTGAACTTGGCTACCCAGATAACCTGGCGGTTTTGGTTGTCGTAGCGATTGGCAAGGTTGCACCTGCCGATGAGCTTGAGGGCCCGGCTCGCGATCGTGAACTTGCTCCGCGCACTCGTCTTGAACTAGATGAGATTGTGCTGCACGGTCTAACCGAGTAGTTTCGTGTCAGCTGTAATCCACTTCGCCATCTCTGACCAGATCACTGGTTGGTATGACCAGATTGGTCCTTGGCTTTTTTATGGTGTGGTGTGGGGCTTGGTTTTTGCCGGCACCGGTTTATTTATTGGCGCCTTCATTCCTTTTATTACCGGTGACTCGCTCGTTTTTGCAGCTGGTTTGGTTGCGGCCTCTGCTGGTTCGCAGGTAAACATTTGGCCCATGGCAATTGGTGTTGGTGTTGCTGCGTGGTTGGGTGATCAGGTTGGTTACACACTTGGTCGGCACTATGGCCGCCCCTACCTTGATAAGCGCCAGGGTCAGTGGCTTCGAAACGCCATTGAGAAGTCAGAAAAGTTTTATGCGGCTTGGGGTTGGTGGGCTGTTGTGATTGCCCGCTTCATGCCTTGGGCTCGCGTTTTGGTTCCGGCCATCGCCGGCATCTCGCACATGAACTACTACAAGTTCTTTAGCGCCAACGCGGTTGGTGCTTTGGCTTGGGGTACCGGCCTTACTGTTGCCGGTTACTACGCCGCTTCAATTCCTGCGGTTAAGAATGCTTCTTACGCGATTGCGATTTTCTTTATTCTTGCTTCGCTTGCAGCTGGTGTGCGCACCTGGATAAAGAATCGTCGCTCCGCTTAGATTTTTTTACTCTGAATTAACAGGTCTAGATTTAGGTCTTGATTTAGTCTTACCCCACTTATACACTGATTTTGTAAATCAGGAGAGGGGCCTCTGAGTGGAAGTAATACTTACCGATATGACAATCAGTATTTCCGAATTCAAAGCAAACCCCAACCAGGCGGTTAAAGATGCAAATGGTCAGCCTTTTTGCGTGCTCACTAACAATGCCCCTGCGTTTTACGTTATTGACCCTGCTCGCTGGGAGCGACTTCAAGATTTACTTGAAGATGCTGCCCTCGCACCACTCGTTGCTAAAGCAATGAAGAAGCGAAAGTCAGCTGTTAAGGTCTCACTCAAAGACCTGTAAAAATGGGGTTCTCGATTGAATTCGAGCCTGATGCCCTAAAAGACTGGTACAAACTTCAAACCGCACCTCGAGAGCGCTTCAAGCGCATGCTTGCAAAACGACTCGACAATCCAAGGGTTCCCAGTTCTTTAGTTTCAGGTTTCGATGGAAACGTATACCGATTGAAGCTATCCAGTGAAGGGCTGCGCCTTATTTATGTAGTCATTGAGCAGGAGCAGGTTATCTATGTGGTTGCAGTTGGCAAGCGCGAAGACTTGGTTGTTTACAAGAAAGCAAGTCGCTTTCTAAATTAGCTTGTCGGCAAGCTCGCTAGATTTTTCGCGCGCATAGAATTCTTCTTCTTGGGCGGCCCATTCGGCCCAGTGTTCGCTTGAACCTTCGCGCTCTAGCCAGCGTTGGTGGCGAATTTCTTGAGGCACCTCTAACCAGATCTTGATGTTGGCAACCTGCGCACTCAATTGGTTTAGCGCTCCGCAGCCTTCAATAATTAGGGGAGTGCCGCCGGCGAACTCGCGCCACTCTCCGTTGCGCGCTTCGTAGCCCGGCTCGCCAGGGTTAGCCCAATCAAACTCTCTCCACTGAGCAATGTAGGAATCCGATAGCGGTTTCAAGATGAAGCGGTTTAAATAGTCCGCACCAGCTTGCAAGCCGTTCCAGCCAAGGTAGAGATCATCCATGTGCACCACGCGCGGAGCAGATTCGCCGTTTTTGAAAATTAGATTCTGCACCTCGCCGGCCAGTGTGCTCTTACCCGAGTTGCTTCGCCCATCAATCAAAACAATCGGCATTGAGTTGCCGCGATCAACCAGTTCAAGAACCTGCGCTGCAATTTTCTCGGCTAGTTCGCTTGGGCCGCCGCCGCTCGTGTCAATACTCATTAGATTTCGTAGATCACTTCAGGGTGTTTATCAAAGCGATAACCCCCACCGCGCACAGTGCGAATGATGTCTTCGTAACCCGCAATCTTGGCGCGCAGGCGACGAATGTGAACGTCAATGGTTCTGTCATTCGGAATCTCGCCTTCGCCTTCGTTCCAAATCACATCAATGATCTCGCGGCGAGAAATTGTCGAGCCCTCGTGCTCAATCAGATACTGCAGCAACTCAAATTCTTTATAGGTAAGGTCGGCGTTCTCTCCGTCGGCAAAAACCTTCTTACGGCTTGGGTCAACCACAATTCCCTTTGGCGCCTCAAGCGGGTCATGCACCTCTTTGGCGGCGGTCAGTTTGTCTAGAGCCCTAGGGTCACGCAGTGCGGTTCTAACCACATCGATAGGTTTGCCACCAATACCCTTTGGCGCCAGTGCTACTGCGGCGTAGGTTTCGGTGGCTGCGGCCGGAATTAGCTCGGCAACGGTTTTGCGAAGTGCGGTTACAAGTTCTGAGAGTGAGACCCCGGCCTCTGCCGCGGTTGTCTCGTCAACGCCAACATAAAGTGCGAATCCGCGCGCTTCAGTTTCTACTGGGGTGTTGGCGTCTGGGGTGTTGTTTGAATTTGTCATTATTTAAGTCCTTTGTGTGGGTATGCGAAAAATGTGGCGGCTAATTAGCGGCACATTCGCATACACATGGTGCAAAGGGTTTTTGACATAGCCAAAAGTTTAGCGGCTTATCCCCAGATTTGGGCAACCCCGATATTTTGGGCAGCCCGCATCCCAGCATTGTGGTGTGATTGAAATTGATTTTGTGGCCCTGATTGAGAACTGCCTATCAGTTGTTGCTCCCCATAGTGGTCGGCTGTTTCGTAGCCGACTCTCACTTGTTACTCCGCTTAGTGACTCCATGATTCGGCACACTCACATGCCGGTTTACGGAAGGAAAGTCCCCACCTCGCCGAGGGAGTCTATAAGGGTCCAGACGAGACTAGATATAACTAGTGCAAAAGGATTCAAAACTGAGCTAGAGCTGCTGCAAGAATTCCAAAATTTGCACCACTTTTTGCTAGTCACTAAAACAGTACCTAAAACCAAGATCCCCAAACTCATGGGGGCATTGAGCAAATTTCCGGTTATCAGCATTACAACTCTCGCCAAAGAAATAAATATCTCTAGAGATACCGCGAAGCGCTGGATTTACAGTTTGGAAAGCGCCGGAAAACTTCAGGCCCGCGATTTCAACGGGATGAAGCAATACGCCTATGCAGAACTAATAAATATTCTTGACCGGTTTGTTCGCTACTCGGCAATTCCGTAAAGACGGTCACCGGCATCGCCAAGACCAGGAACGATGTAGCCCTTTTCATTTAGCTTCTCATCAAGGGCGCCAAGCACAATGTTCACCGCGTGCCCTTGGGCAATGTACTTTCCAACGTGAGCCTCAACTGCGGCCAGACCCTCGGGGGCACCAAGCAGGCAAACGCAGGTCACATCGGTTGCACCGCGCTCAAAAACGTAATCAATGCTGTCCATCAGGGTTCCACCGGTAGCGAGCATTGGGTCAATGATAAAAACCTGGCGGCCGGTTAGGTCATCGGGTAGGCGGTTTGCATAGGTATAAGGCTCAAGCGTTTCTTCGTTGCGCTTGATGCCCAAGAAACCAACCTCGGCGGTAGGCAGCAACTTGACCATTCCCTCCAGCATGCCCAAGCCAGCGCGCAGCACCGGAATGATAATTGGGCGAGGGCGAGCAAGCTTCACACCTTTATAAGGAGCAACCGGAGTCTCGACAACAACCGCGTCAACGCGCACATCGCGAGTTGCCTCATAGGCAAGCAGAGTCACCAACTCTTCAACCAGTTGGCGAAACACCGGGCTAGGGGTGTTCTTATCGCGCAGCACTGTGAGCTTGTGGGTGATTAGAGGGTGATCGGCACTGTGAACTCGCATACGGCAAATCTATCGCAGGTAATCCCTGCGGTAAATTGGGCCGTATGGACTACGAAGCTCTTATGGAACAGGCACTAGCCGAGGCTGGTAAATCTGGCCTAGATGTACC
>JACCDQ010880469.1_pt1 | contig 10675 bp, 9 predicted proteins | sample 7446031 | NCBI WGS metagenome assembly JACCDQ01 (sample SAMN15323442, study PRJNA562643) | freshwater metagenome | isolation source: river surface water | place: USA:Blue River Watershed | collected 2017-08-17
GCGTATGCGGTCGCCCAGCAGGGCGCCACCGCTCTTGCGGCGTGAGGGGTCGATGCTGATCACCGCCACCCGCAATTCGTCGTCCTGGTCCAGCCGCAAACGGCGGATCAACTCGTCGGTCAAGGAAGACTTGCCCGCGCCACCTGTGCCCGTGATGCCAAGTACAGGCACCGAGCACGTTGCGGCCATGCTGCGCAATTGTGGCACCAGGCTGAGGTGCGGGGCGTGCAGTCCATCTGCGCTTTGTGGTCGGTTCTCCAGCGCCGTGATCAGTTGTGCCAAGGCACGCCAGGCCGCCTCGTTTTGCCCCTGAATGGCATCAATGTTGGTGGGTGCATAGGCCGTCAGGTCTTTGTCGCAGCGCATGACCATTTCGCCAATCATGCCGGCCAAGCCCATGCGTTGCCCGTCTTCAGGGCTGTAAATGCGGCCCACACCGTAGGCTTGCAGCTCGCGAATCTCGGCCGGCACGATCACCCCGCCGCCACCGCCAAACACCTGGATGTGTTCGCCACCGCGTTGGCGCAAAAGGTCCACCATGTACTTGAAGTACTCCACATGCCCGCCCTGGTAAGAGCTGATGGCGATGCCCTGGGCGTCTTCTTGCAAAGCGGCCGTGACCACCTCGTCCACCGAGCGGTTGTGCCCCAGGTGAATCACCTCGACCCCCATGCTTTGCAAAATGCGGCGCATGATGTTGATGGCGGCGTCGTGCCCGTCGAACAGGCTGGCAGCCGTGACAAAACGCACTTTGTGGGTGGGGCGGTAGTTGGCCAAAGCTTTGAATTCGGCGGACAGATCGGTCATTTGAGAGTGTCTCCTGGCAGGCCATCGGTACTGGGCATTTTGGCCCTGTATGGTTGCTTGACGTTTACGTAAACGTTAATTCTTCAGCATATTAACCGGATTCTGGCTGGCGTACAAAAAAGGGCGCACGAGGCGCCCTTGGGTGAGTCGTTTCACAACGATCAGCGGTAGAGCACCTGGGGCAGCCACATGCCCACTGCCGGGAACCAATACAGCAGCACGATAGCCAACACCTGTATCCCCATAAAGGGCAGCATGCCTGCAAAAATCTGGTTCAGGGTCACGTGCTTGGGGGCCACACCTTTGAGGTAAAACGCACTCATGGCCACCGGTGGGCTCAGGAAGGCGGTTTGCAGGTTCAGTGCCACCAACAGGCCAAAGAACAGCGGGTCCACCCCAAAGTTGTCCAGCAGCGGGATGAAAATCGGCATGAAAATCACGATGATTTCGGTCCACTCCAGCGGCCAACCCAAAATAAAAATAATGACCTGGCTGAGAATGAGGAACTCGGTTTTTGACAAGTTCATGCTCAACACCCAGGTCTCCACCAGCTCTTGCCCACCCAGCAACGCAAAGGCTGCCGAGAAGATGGCTGAACCCACAAAAAGCCAACACACCATGGCGCTGGTTTTGGCGGTCAGGAACACCGATTCCTTGACCACGTTGAAGGTGAGCTGCCGGTAGGCCGCAGCCAGCAAAAACCCGCCCAGCGCCCCTACAGCCGCGGCTTCGGTGGGCGTTGCCAAGCCAAACACAATGGAGCCCAGCACAGCCAATATCAGCACCAGCAGCGGGAAGAAGCTGGAGAGCAGCATCTTGAACACCTCAAACCGGGTGAAGCTCAGCAGGCCGTAAAACAGCGCCATGGCCAAAGCGCCCACGCCCAAACCTATCCAGTAGCCGGTGGGGGCGGGTTGCGTGGCAGGGCTTTCGCTTGTTGCGGGTTGTGGTGTATCAGTGGCCGCAGCAGCCGGCGCTGGAGCGCTCGCAGCGGGTTCGCTGCCCGGTGGGGCGGTCACTGCGTCCGCTGGGCCCTCAGCGCCCATTTCCTTAAGGGGTTCTTCTGCCTCGCCGGGGGGCGCTTGCAGGCCACCTTCGGTGTTTGACGGTTCGGCCAAGCCTTCCCCCTCACCCGAGGTGCCTGCATCGCCGTCACCCATCGATTGCAGTTCGGTGTGGGCTTCTTCCACATGCACGGTGGTCACGCTTTGGTAGGTGGCCAATGACACCGCCACAAACAGCACCAAAGGCCCCATCAGCATGAGCAGTTGCTTGAGCAGGTAAGCGGTGGGCACTTGTGAGTTGTTGCGGCCCTTCAAGGCCTTGAACACACCGGTCAAAGCCGAAGCAGCATGCTTGACACCCAGGCGTTCAAACTCGGGCGGCAGGGGCACAAAGCGCTGTGCCTCCGTCAACGGCGGGGCCCAATCGGGCCGGAGCTTGGCCACAATGATCACGTACACGATGTACAAGCCCGCGAGCATGATCCCAGGGAAGAAAGCACCCGCATACAGCTGAACCACCGACACACCGGCAGTGGCACCGTACACAATCAGCAACACGGACGGGGGAATCAGAATGCCCAAGCAGCCGCCCGCCGTGATGGCGCCGGCGGTCAGGCGTACGTCGTACCCGGCACGCAGCATTTGCGGCATGGCCAGCAGGCCCATCAATGTGACCACTGCCCCCACAATGCCGGTGGCCGTGGCAAACACGGCACAGGTGACCAAAGTGGCCACGCCCAAAGAGCCAGGCACCCGGGCCAATGCCAAATGCAGGCTCTTAAAGAGCTTTTCAATCAAGTTGGCGCGTTCCACCAAATAACCCATGAACACGAACAACGGTATGGATATCAGCACATCGTTGCTCATGACCGAGTAGGCGCGTTGCACCATCAGGTCGAGCGTTTGCTTGACCGCGCCTGCAGCGGTTTGATCGCCCGAGTGGTAGGCAAAAAAGGCAAACATCATGCCCATGCCCATCAGGGTGAAGGCCGTGGGAAAGCCCAACATGATAGCCACCACCACCAAAGACAACATGAGCAAGCCGTAGTGGCCGTTGGTCATGGTGTCCACACTCACCACCATGGTCAGCGCGGCCAGCGAGATCAACCCCATCAGGCCGAAGCCGAACCAGAGTTCTTTGCGGATTTTCATGCTCGTCCCCCTTGTGGGGTGTCTTGTTTTGTGATGAGGTGATCCAAGGCTTCGATGTCGCTGTCTTTGACATGGACCATTTGTTTGAGCTTGTCCACGTCCACCTCTTCCACGTCGCCGTCACGTTTGGGCCACTCGCCGGTTTGCAGGCACATGACGCAGCGCACCATTTCCACCAAACCTTGCAACAGCAGCATGCCACCGGCCAGCGGGAGCATGAATTTGAAAGGGTAGACCGGCAGCGCGTCCGCCGAAAAAGTTTGTTCGCGTATGGCCAGCGAGTCCTGGGCAAAACTCCAGCCGGCCCAAGTCAGGGCCACCACGCCAGGCAAAAAGAAAATAAAGTACAGCACCAAATCCACACCGGCCTGGGTGCGTGGCTGGAAAAAACCGTAGAGCACGTCGCCACGCACATGGCCGTTTTTGGAGAGGGTGTAAGCGCCTGCCAGCATGAACAAAGTGCCGTAGAACATGATTTGCATGTCCAGCACCCAAGCGTGTGGCTCGTTCAACACATAGCGGGAGAAGACCTCCCAAGAAATCAGCAGGGTCAGCAGGGCAACTGTCCATGCAGCCGCTTTGCCCACCCAAGTAGACATGCGATCGACCCGCAGCAGTAGATTTTGCATCGAGAAACACCAGTCACATTGAACAAAAAAGCAGGGGACTCAGCGCCCCCTGCTTCAGCGAGACCTCAAAAATCAGCCTTGCTTTTTGGCGCCACGGCCAAAGTAGTGGTTGTAAGCCATCTTGAAGTCGACCATGTAGTCGTTTTGCCACTGCCCGGCGCGCTGGGCAAAGGCCTTTTGCGATTCAAGCACCTTCTTGAACAAAGCGTTTTCAGCAGACTTCTTCTCGATGGTTTTGTCCCAGGCAGCCAATTGGGCCCGCAACACGGCATCGGGGGTTTTGTAGAACTTGATCCCCTGCTTCTTCAACTCGATGTAGTCCTGTGAGTTGCGCTGAATGGCCTTCCAGCTCATGTCGGCGCTGGCCGCTTGCACGGCGTAGTCGATGATGGACTTGAGTTCGGCCGGCAGGGCGTTGTACTTGGGCCCGTTGAACAGAATTTCGAACTGTTCGCCGCTTTGGTGGAAGCTTTGCAGCATGCAGTTCTTCACCACGTCGGGGAAGCCCAGCAGGCGATCGGACGAAGCGTTGTTGAACTCAGCACCGTCGATCAAACCACGGTCCAGCGCCGGCACAATCTCACCGCCGGGCAGCGGGTTCACCGCAGCGCCCATTTCGGTAAACACGTCCACCGCCAGGCCCACGGTGCGGAACTTCACGCCTTTGATGTCCTCGACCTTGGCAATCGGCTTTTTGAACCAGCCCAGTGGCTGCGTGGGCATGGGGCCGTACAAAAAGGTCTTCACATCCATGTTGATGCTTTTGTAGATCTCCTCTACCAGCTCTTTGCCGCCGCCGTAGTTGTGCCACGCCAGCACCATGTTCGGGTCCATGCCAAAAGCGGGGCCAGAACCCCACAGCGCCAAGGCCGAGTTTTTGCCGTAGTGGTAGGCGATCACGCCATGGCCGCCATCCAGCGTGCCTTTGCTCACGGCTTCCAGCAACTGAAACGCCGGTACCACCGCGCCCGAGGGCAGCACTTCAATTTTCAAACGGCCGCCGGCCATGTCGTTCACCTTTTTGGCGAAGTCCAGCGCGTATTCGTGAAAAATGTCTTTGGATGGCCAGGTGCTTTGGAAGCGCAGGGTGGTGGTTTGTGCCGATGCGATCATGGGCGCCGACATGGTGCCGGCGGCAACTGCAGCGCCTTTGAGCATGCCACGGCGGGATGTGGAAGATTTCTTCTCGGTCATTTAAAAGGGCTCCGTTGTCGTTTGAGGAAAGGTAACGCGTCCGAATAGTCCGTTGAAATGGAGGGTTGTGACCATCGGGTTTTCACCAGTACCCGTTCACTTAGGTGACTCAAAAACGCCCCAAAAGCAAAGCGCCCTCTCTGGGGCGCTTCAAGTTGAAATAAATTCAAGGCGGCTTTGTATATTTTGTCGGGCCCGTTTTCAGCCCTTTTTACCGGGTTTGGCGGCGTGCCAGCCACATGCCCGCCAGCATGGCAGGCAAAAAAACCAACAGGTCCTGCCCACCCACCAGCAGCGACGCGATGGCGGGCCCTGGGCAATAACCGGCCAAACCCCAGCCCACACCAAACACCGCAGCGCCCGCAATCAGTTGGACATCGATTTTTTCTTGGTGGGGCAGGTGGTACTCGGTATCAAGCCAAGGGGTGCCACTGACCAGGCCGTGTTGCGGCTTCAAAAGGCCAAAGGCCAACAGGGTCACCACCACGGCGCCGCCCATCACAAAGGCCAATGCGGGGTTCCAGCCGCCAGGAAAGGGGCCATCCGCCATGGCGGCCAGGTCCAGAAAACCCAGAACCACGGCGGGCTGGGTCATGCCAGACACGACCAGTCCCAACGAAAAAACGACGCCCGAAGCAAAGCTCAACAACAGGGTTTTTTGGTGGCGGTTCATGGGTTTCTCACCAGGTAAACGGTCAAAAACGCGGTGGCCATGAAGGTGGCCACCGCCGCCACCGAACGCAGCGAGCGTCGGCCCAGCCCGCAAACCCCGTGTCCACTGGTGCATCCGTGGCCCAAAACCGTGCCATACCCCACCAACAGCCCCGCCAGTGCCATCAGGGCCGGCGACTTGGGCTCGGCGTTCCAGGTTGTGGTGCCCATCCAATGGGCAAAAACGGTGCCGCCCAACACCAATCCGGCCAAAAAGGCCCAGCGCCAGCGGTCTTGCGGCAGGTGGTCCAAGACCGCAGAGCAGGTGATGCCGCTGATGCCAGCCACACGGCCCAAACCCGCCAACAGCAACCAGGCGGACAATCCAATCAAAACGCCGCCCAAAGCGGCCCATACATAAGGGTGCACAGCAACTCCCAAGGTGACACGTTACAAAAGGGGCGGTTCAGCCATCCCACTTGTTTTGAGTTGCGTTGAGATTTAAAATACCCCATTGGGTATAAAAATGCCCGCCGCCACTTGCGCTATTTTCTCAGGAAGCCGCCATGATTTCTGTTAACGACCCTGAACGAAAGCGTGCATTGTTGTTGCGCCTCAAGCGGGTGGAGGGCCAGCTGCGTGGCATACAACGCCTGATACAAGACGACACCGACTGCGAAAAAGTGGCCCAACAACTGGCCGCAGCCCGCAAAGCGCTGGACAAATCCTTCTTTATGATGGTGGGCTGTGTGATCGCCCAAGGCGATACACCCGCCGATGACGTGGCTGACATGTTGGCCCGTTTTTCCTGATGGTCTCGACTTTCTCGAATGCTTCGCCATGCAACCAATACAGCTGTTTGACCCCGATTCCAGCACTTACACCTATGTGTTGTTCGATCTGGCTTCGCGCGAGGCCCTGATCATTGACCCCGTGGATTTGCAACTGGACCGTGACTTGGCCACCCTGCGCCAGTACGGCTTGAAGCTGGTCTGGACGGTGGAAACCCACGCGCATGCCGACCACATCACCAGCGCGGGCAAATTGGCCGAGCACGCCGGAGCCAAAACCGCGGCCCCTGCGGGGTGCGGCATCACCACGGCTTCGCGCCAGCTGCAACATGGCGATGAACTGGTGTTCGGTGCGCACAAAATACGTGCCCTGAGCACACCGGGGCACACTGCTGGCAGCATGTGCTTCACTTGGGAAGCAGGCGATCAGCGGCATGTGTTCACCGGCGACACCCTGCTCATCAACGGCTGCGGTAGAACCGACTTTCAATCGGGCAGCCCAGAAGCCATGTACCACAGCCTCACCCAAGTGTTGTTTGCCTTGCCCGACGACACCACGGTGTGGCCGGGGCACGACTACCAAGGCCGCACCCATTCCAGCATCGGGCACGAAAAAGCGCACAACGCCCGCATTGCAGCCAAATCGCTGGACGAATTTGTGGCCATCATGAATGGCCTGAATTTGCCCAAACCGCGCCGCATTGACGAAGCGGTGCCTGCCAACCTCACGTCCGGAATTCGCCACGACGTTGATGGCGCTTTGTTGATGCAGCCGCGCCCGGTGGCGGGTTACGCCGGCGATGTGTCAGCCCAGTTGGCTTGGGACTGGGTGCAGGCCGGCGAAGCCGTGTTGGTGGACGTGCGCACCGACGCCGAACGTGAATGGGTGGGTTTTGTGCCTGGAGCGGTGGGCGTGGCTTGGAAGCAATGGCCGGGCATGGCCATGAACCCGCAATTCGACACCGCCCTGCAAGCTGCTGCCCAAGGCAAAGCCAAGGTGGTTTTGTTGTGCCGCAGCGGGGTGCGTTCAATTGCCGCAGCCAAGCGCGCCACAGAGCTTGGGCTGGAGGCCTACAACATTCTCGAAGGTTTCGAGGGCGACCCCGACAGCCAAGCCCACCGGGGCCGCAAGGGCGGTTGGCGTTTCCACGGTTTGCCTTGGCGGCAAAACTGAGCTTTTTTGGGCCACTCCTGTGAGGGAAATCCCCATGCCCTGTGTAGCTATGATGCGCGCATGACTTTTTTGGCACTGGATGTGGGCAATACCCGCCTGAAGTGGTCGTTGTACGACGCACCCCGCGTGGGTGCCAACCTGCTTGCGCATGGCGTGCAGTTCCTCGAGAACATTGAGAAGCTGGCCGATGGCGACTGGCGGCACTTGCCCGTGCCCACACAGGTGGTGGGCTGCGTGGTGGCTGGCGATGCGGTGAAGCGCCGCGTTGAAGAGCAGCTGGAACTCTGGGACACGCCTGCGCAATGGGTGGTCTCCAGCGCGGCAGAAGCGGGCGTTACCAACGGCTACGACCACCCAGCCCGGCTGGGCTCAGACCGCTGGATCGCCATGATCGGTGCCCGCCAACGCTTGGTGGGTCGGGGGCAGCACTGCCCCTGCGTGGTGGTCATGGTGGGCACGGCCGTGACCGTAGAGGCACTGGACGCAAGTGGCAAATTCTTGGGCGGCATTATTTTGCCTGGGCACGGCATCATGCTGCGGGCGCTGGAGTCGGGCACGGCCGGCTTGCACGTGCCCACCGGCGATGTGCGCGATTTCCCCACCAACACCAGCGATGCCTTGACCAGTGGTGGCACCTTTGCAATTGCAGGGGCTGTGCAGCGCATGGTGGACAACCTGCGCCAGCATTGCGGACAGGAGCCCGCTTGCATCATGACCGGCGGCGCTGGCTGGAAAATGGCCCCCAGCATGACCGTGCCGGTGGAGTTGGTGGACAGCCTGATTTTTGACGGACTGTTGCAGGTGGCTGCCCACCGGTTTGTGAGTGCTTGAACCGGGTCAACGCTGGTTCAGCCAGCGTGTGGCCAGTTCGACCCAAAAGGTGCCTCCCAGCGGGATCAGTTCGTCGTTGAAGTCGTAACGGGGGTTGTGCAAGGTGCAGGGGCCCACGTCGTGGCCGCCGCCTTCGTATCCTGTGCGGTGCGCGCCATCGCCGTTGCCAATGAACACATAGGCCCCGGGTTTTGCCTGAAGCATGTAGGCGAAGTCTTCGGCACCCATGGTGGGTTCCTGGTTCAGCACGCCCCCGCTGCCCACATTAGACGCCGCCACTTCGCGTGCAAATGCCGCCTCTGGGCCCGTGTTGATCGTGGGTGGGTAGTTGCGCTGAAATTCAAACGCGCAGCTGGCACCAAAGGCCAAGCAGGTGTGTTCAGCTATTGCCCGCATGCGGTTTTCTATCAGGTCCAGCACTTCGGTGGTGAAGGTGCGTACCGTGCCCTGCAGTTCGCAGCTGTCGGGCACCACGTTGGTGGCTTCCCCCGCGTGAATCATGGTCACCGAAATCACCCCGGCGTCGACCGGTTTCTTGTTCCGCGTGATCACGCTTTGAAAACCTTGCACCATTTGGCAGGCTACCAGCACAGGGTCTGTGCCTGTGTGGGGCATGGCCGCGTGGCCACCCTTGCCAGTGATGGTGATTTTGAATTCGTTGCTCGAGGCCATGACCGGCCCAGCGCTGACCGCAAAAGTGCCCGCTGGGTAACCGGGCCAGTTGTGCATGCCAAACACCGCCTGCATGGGAAAGCGTTCAAACAACCCATCGGCGATCATCTCGCGGGCGCCGCCGCCGCCTTCTTCTGCGGGCTGAAAAATCAGGTACACCGTGCCGTCAAAGTCACGGTGTTGGGCCAGGTGTTGTGCGGCCGCCAGCAGCATGGCGGTGTGGCCGTCGTGGCCGCAGGCGTGCAGTTTCCCGGGGTGGGTGCTGGTGTGGGCAAAGGTGTTCAGCTCGGTCATGGGCAGGGCGTCCATGTCGGCGCGCAAGCCCACGCCTCGCCCGCTTGCACCACCATCGCGCCCATGCACCACCCCCACCACGCCGGTGGTGCCCAGGCCCCGGTGGGTGAGAATGCCCCATTCGCCGAGCTTTTGGGCTACCAGGTCGGCGGTGCGCACTTCCTCAAAACACAGTTCGGGGTGGGCGTGCAAGTCGCGTCGCAACTGCGCGATCTGCGGGGCTTGGTTCACGATGCTGGGGTTGAGTTTCATGGCGCGCTCCAGTGCTGATCCCGCTCATGGTACCCAAATGGCGCTTCATTTTTTGAGCGCAAGCCCGGCTTGGGTAAATAATAGGCAGATGACCCTTGCCCCACCGCTGCCCACCTCCACCACCACGGTTCTCGGCGCTTGCCCGCACGACTGCCCCGACACCTGTTCATTCGTTACCACCGTGCAAAACGGTGTGGCGGTAAAGGTGCAAGGCAACCCTCACCACCCGCAAACGGCAGGCGCGCTGTGCACCAAGGTGTCGCGCTACACCGAGCGAACCTACCACCCTGAGCGCGTGTTGCAGCCGCTCAAACGGGTGGGCCCCAAGGGCTCTGGCCAATTCGAGCCTGTTTCCTGGTCCCAAGCGTTGGGCGACATTGCCCAGCGTTTGCAGGCCATTGCTGCCACAGACCCCCAGGCCATCTTGCCCTACAGCTACGCAGGCACCATGGGCCTGGTGCAGGGGGAAAGCATGTCGGCGCGGTTTTTTCACCGGCTCGGTGCGTCCCTGCTGGATCGAACCATTTGCGCTTCGGCCGGCGCAGCGGGTTTGGAAGCCACTTTGGGCACCAAAACCGGCATGCGGGTGGAGCAGTTTGCCCATGCTCGGCTGATCCTGATTTGGGGCAGCAACTCGGTGGGCAGCAACCTCCATTTCTGGCGTTACGCCCAAGAAGCCAAACGCAACGGGGCCCGCCTGGTGTGCATAGACCCCCGCCGAACCGAGACCGCCGACAAATGCCACGAACACCTGGCCATCTTGCCCGGAACCGATGCCGCTTTGGCTTACGGCTTGATGCACCAGTTGATTCAACACAATTGGTTGGACCACGCCTACATTGCCCAGCACACCTTGGGTTGGACTCAACTCCGCGAGCGTGCCCTGGAATGGCCCCCCGAGCGCGCCGCCCAACACTGCGGCATCGCCCCAGAGCAGATCATGGCCTTGGCGCAGGACATGGGCCGCTGCTTCGAGCAAAATGAACCGATAGCGATACGTTTGAACTACGGCATGCAACGCACCCGCGGGGGTGGCAATGCCGTGCGCGCGGTGGCGTGCTTGCCGGCCTTGTTGGGGGCTTGGCGCAACCCGGCAGGTGGCCTGCTCTTGAGTGCTTCGGGTGCGTTCCCGGTGCAGCGGCAGGTTTTGCAACGCCCAGACCTGCTGGCCTCTTCGGGGGTTGCGCAGCCCCGCACCATCAACATGAGCACCATTGGCGATGA
>JACCDQ010025962.1_pt1 | contig 10673 bp, 6 predicted proteins | sample 7446031 | NCBI WGS metagenome assembly JACCDQ01 (sample SAMN15323442, study PRJNA562643) | freshwater metagenome | isolation source: river surface water | place: USA:Blue River Watershed | collected 2017-08-17
GCGCGGCGAGGACGGCTTCGGCGAAGGCAATTTCAAGGCGCTGTTCGAGAGCATGGAGCGCGACCAGCTGAGGCGCGGGCTGCTTTCCAACTGAGCATGAATCCGGGAAATTTGACCGGGATCATATAAATTCCAGACCCAAGTACCTACATTCGAAGCGTCAGCCCCCGACGGAGACCCGATGTCCGGCCCTTCCCTGCCCCGCCCGCTGCTGTCCCGGATCGCACTGTTGGCCAGCACCGCTGCTGCCTTGCTCGCCGCCGCCTTCGCCGACGCCGGCCAGCCAGCCGCGCCCATCGCGCCGAACGAGGTCTACCTGCAGCCGATGGAAGACCTGTCGAAGGACGAGCTGCTGCGCTTCCGCGCCGGCGAAAAAATGTTCCGTACGGTCTGGCTGGTGTTCCCGTCCATGCCGGTACAGAACAACTGGCAATACGTGCGTCCGCCGGGCATGTTCGCCTGGGGACTCGGCCCGACATTCATTGCGAACTCGTGCGCGGCCTGCCATGTCCAGGCCGGCCATGGCAAGACGGTCGACAAGCCCAATAGCACGGTCTTCCAGCAGTTGCTGCGGATCTCGGTGTCCGGCGAGAACCCGCACGGCGGCCCGAAGCCGCATCCGCACTACGGCGACCAGCTGCAGGTATTCGACGTGATCTCGGCCGACCGCCAGAATGTGCGGCAGGGCGAGGCCGATGTATTCGTCGACTGGGTCAGGCAGTCGATGAAGCTCGACGACGGGTCCGAGGTCGAATTGCGCAAGCCGTCCATTCGCGTCGCCAGCCTGTCGTTCGGTCCGCTCGGCGACGACATCATGACCTCGCTGCGCAATGCGCCATCGATCTTCGGCCTTGGCTATCTGGAGGCGGTCAGCGAGGAAGACATCCTGCAGATCGCCGCCGCGCAGCAGGCGCAGGGCCTGAACGGCCGGCCCAACCGCGTGCGCGACGACGTCAATGGCCGCACCAGCCTCGGCCGCTTCGGCTGGAAGGCCAACCAGCCCAGCGTGCGCCAGCAGGTCGCGGCAGCCTTCCGTGGCGACATGGGCATCACAAGCTCGCTGTATCCGACGCAGAACTGCCCGGATATCCAAGTCCACTGCAAGGCCGCGCCGCCGGGCAACCAGCTGCCGGAGCTGTTTCCCGACGAATTCGACAACATCAGCTTCTGGGCGCTGGCACTCGACGCGCCGGAGCAGCGCAATCGACACGATCCGGCAGTGCAGCGCGGCGCGAAGCTGTTCGCGCAGGCGCGCTGCGCCCAGTGCCACCTGCCCGAACTGAAGACCTCGGCCAGTGCGCCCTTCCCCGCGCTGGCCGGCAAGACCTTCCACGCGTATACCGACCTGCTGCTGCACGACATGGGCGACGGCCTCGCCGACGGCCGGCCCGACTTCAGGGCCGGCCCGCGCGACTGGCGCACCGCGCCGCTGTGGGGCATTGGCCTGTCGAAGCAGGTCAATGGCAGTACCAACCTGCTGCATGACGGCCGCGCGCGCGACGTGCAGGAAGCCATCCTCTGGCATGGCGGCGAGGCGCAGCCCGCGCGCGACGCGTATGCCCGGCTGCGCCGCGAAGACCGTGAAGCACTGCTGGCTTTCGTGAATTCGCTGTGAGCGCCACCGAAGCCGCCGCGCCGGTGTTCGTGGCGCGGTCGCTGTGCAAGACCTACCGCAGCGGCGCGGGCGAAGTGCAGGCGCTGCGCGACGTCGACCTCGACATCTTCCGCGGCGAGTTCATCGTGCTGCTCGGCCCGTCCGGCAGCGGCAAGTCGACACTGCTGAATATCCTGGGCGGCCTGGACCGGCCGTCGTCCGGCAGCGCGCGCTTCGCCGACCATGAGCTGGCCGGCGCCAGCGACGACGACCTCACCCGCTACCGCCGCGAGCATGTGGGCTTCGTTTTCCAGTTCTACAACCTGATTCCCAGCCTGACGGTGAAGGAGAACGTCGAGCTCGTGACCGACATCGCCGAGCAGCCGATGCCGGCCGCCGAAGCGCTTGCGCTGGTCGGGCTCGAGCAGCGGATGGACCATTTCCCCGCGCAGCTGTCCGGCGGCGAGCAGCAGCGCGTTGCCATAGCGCGCGCGATCGTGAAGCGGCCCGAGGTGCTGCTGTGCGACGAGCCGACCGGCGCGCTCGACTACCAGACCGGCAAGCGCGTGCTCGACGTCATTGCGCGCATCAACCGCGAGCTCGGCACGACGACCATCGTGATCACGCACAACGCCGCCATCGCCGCGATGGCCGATCGTGTGCTCTACCTTGGCGACGGCCGCTTGCAGCGGGTGGAAAGCAATGCCCATAAACTCGCCCCTTCCGACCTGTCGTGGTGAGCGGCGATGAGGGCGCTCGACCGCAAGCTGCTGCGTGACCTGGGCCAGATCTGGAGCCAGGCACTGACGCTGGCGCTGGTGGTCGGTGCCGCAGTGGCCGGCTTCGTCACCACCTTCAGCGCCTATGACTCGCTGCAGTGGTCGCGCGACCGCTATTACGCCGAAGCGCGCTTCGCCGACCTGTTCGCCGACCTCAAGCGCGCGCCGGACAGCGTGGCAACCCAGCTCGCCCGTCTGCCGGGCGTCGCGCAGGTGGATGTCACCGTCGTGCGCGATGTGCAGGTCAGTGTGCCCAATGTCGCGGACCCGATCATTGGCAAGATGATCGGTCTCGATCCGCGCCATCCGCCGGAAATCAATCGCGTGTTTGTCCGCAGCGGCCGCCTGCCGGAAGCGCACCGCGGCGGCCGCATCGAGGCAATGGTGTCCGAGGCCTTCGCGACCGCGCGCGGCCTGCTGCCGGGCGACCATGTGGTCGCGCTGCTCAACGGCAAGCGCGAAGAACTGCAGATCGTCGGCATCGCACTGTCGCCGGAATTCATCTTCGCCGGCTTTTCGGGTGCGCCGGACTTGAAGGGCTTCGGCGTGTTCTGGGTCGACCGCGAGGCGCTCGCCAGCGCCTTCCAGATGCAGGGCGCGTTCAACCATGTGAACCTGCGGCTCGCGCCGCAGGCCTCGGTCGAGGCCACGCTGGATGCCATCGACCGCGTGCTGCAGCCCTGGGGCGGGCTGCGCGCCTATGGCCGCGACGAGCAGATGTCGCACAGCCGGGTCGAGTCGGAAATCAAGGAGCAGCGCGTGCTCGGCACGATATTGCCGGCGATCTTCTTAGCGATCGCGGCCTTCCTGCTGAACGTGGTGCTCGGCCGCCAGATCACGCTGCAGCGCGAGCAGATCGCCGCGCTGAAGGCACTCGGCTACGACGACCGCAGCATCGGCTGGCATTACCTCGCGCTGGCGCTGCTGATCGTCGCCGTCGGCCTGGTGCTCGGCCTCGGCGCCGGCGCATGGCTGGGCGAAAAACTGACCGTGCTGTACCGCAACAGCTTCAGTTTCCCGGTGTTTTTCTACCGCATCCGCGCCGAGCTGCCGCTGGCCTCGCTGCTGGCCACCTCGGGCGCAGCGCTGGCTGCGACCTGGCAGGCGGTGCGCGACAGCGTACGCCTCGCACCGGCCGAGGCGATGCGTCCGCGCGCTCCCGGCGTCTACCAGCGATCGTTCGTCGAGACGCCGGCGCTGCGCAAGCGGCTGTCGCCGGCCACGCGGATGATCGTGCGGAACATGCAGCGGCATGCGCTGCGCGCGGTGCTGACGGTGCTCGGCGTCGCCGCGTCGATCACGGTGCTCATCAGCGGCACCTTCTGGGGCGATGCGATCGACCTGCTGCTGACCACGCAGTTCCGGCAGGTACTGCGCGGCGACCTGGTGGCCAGCTTGATCGAACCGCGTGCGGCGCGCGTGCTGCATGAATTCGGCACCCTGCCCCATGTGTCGGCGCTGGAGCCGGCGCGCGTGGTGCCGGTGCGCCTGGTCCATGGGCATCGCCACTGGCGCGGCCAGCTGCAGGGACGTCCCGCACTGCCGCAGCTGAATCGCGTGGTCGGCCTCGACCACCGCAGCCACACGCTGCCGCCCGATGGGCTGCTGCTGACGGACCGGCTGGCGCACCGGCTCGGCGTGCGTCCCGGCGACCTGATTGACGTCGAGGTCGAGGAAGGCAGCCGCGAGCGGTTCGCGCTGCCGGTGGCCGGCACGGTCAGCGAAATGATGGGCATGAATGCCTACATCGAGCGGCGCGGACTGAACCGCGCGCTGAAGGAAGGCGATGTGCTGAACCAGGTCACGCTGGCGGTCGATCGCGGCAGCGAGCCCGAACTGCTGGCCATGCTGCGGCAGCGCCCGGCCGTCGCTGCGGCCTTCAGCAAGGCGGCCATGCTGGCCAACGTGCAGGGCATCACCGCGCGCAACCTGAAGATCATCAGCGGCGTGCTGACGGTATTTGCGTCGGTGATCGCCGTCGGCGTGGTGTACAACCAGGTTCGGATCGCGCTGACCGAGCGGGCGTGGGAGCTGGCCAGCCTGCGCGTGCTCGGCTTCACGCGCGGCGAGGTATCGCGGCTGCTGCTGGGCGAACTGGCCATCGAGATCCTGCTGGCGATACCGATCGGCATGCTCGGCGGCCTCGCGCTGGCCAAGGGCATCGTCGCGCTGGTGCAGACAGACGAATTCTTCTTCCCCGCGCAGATACAGCCGCCGACCTATGCGTATGCAGTGCTGTGCGTCGTGATCACTGGCGTAATCAGCGCGGCGATCGTCAACCGCCGGGTCGGCCAGCTGGATCTGGTCGGCGTGCTGAAGACGCATGAATGACATGACTATTCCTGACTGCCCCGTACTTCCGAGCCCATGAAAATCCCATTGCGCCTCGCGCTCGCGCTGATCGCCTTCATTGCCCTGATTGCCTGGGCCTTCTATCCGAAACCGACCGCGATCGATGTTGCCGAGATCCGCAGCGGCCGCTTCGAGCGCAGCGTCGAGGAGGACGGCCGCACGCGCCTGCGCGACCGTTTCGTGGTGTCGGCGCCGGTCGCCGGGCGGCTGTCGCGGCTGACGCTGCGCGAAGGGGACCCGGTGCGCGAAGGCGAACTGCTGGCGCAATTGTGGCCGGCCGCGCCGGCGCTGCTCGACGAACGCCGGCTGCAGGAACAGCGCGAACAGGTATCGGCCGCCGAGGCCGGCGTGCAGCGCGCGCAGTCGGGCGTCGAGCGAGCCGAGGTCGCGCTGGCGCAGGCCGAGGCCGACCTCAGGCGCAACGAGTCGCTGGCCACGCGCGGCTTTCTGTCCGCGACGCAGGTCGAGAACGCGCGGCTGGCCGTGCAGCTGCGCCGCCGCGAACGCGATGCGGCACTGCAGGACGCCGACGCCGCGCGCCACCAGCTGGCGCAGCTGCGTGTGGCGCTGCGGCAGGCCGGCAGCCGCGAACCGCTGGCCAACCGGCCATGGCCGGTGCGCTCGCCGGTGGCCGGCAAGGTGCTGAAGCTGCGCCAGCAGAGCGAGGCGGTGGTCGCGGCCGGCGCGCCGCTGATCGAGGTCGGCGACCCGGCGCAGATGGAAGTGCTGGTCGACCTGCTGACCGAAGATGCCGCGCAGGTGAAGCCCGGCGCGATCGCGACGCTGGCGAACTGGGGCGGCCCGGCCGAGCTGCAGGCGCGCGTGCGGCATGTGGAGCCTTCAGCGTTCACCAAAGTGTCGGCCCTCGGCGTCGAGGAACAGCGCGTGTATGTGCTGCTCGACATCGTGTCGCCGCCGGCGCAATGGGCGACGCTCGGCGACGGCTTCAAGGTCGATGTCAGGATACCGGTGCAATCGGCCGATTCGGCGCTGCTGGTGCCGGTCGGCTGCCTGTTCCCGCGCGGCAGCCGGCAGGCGCTGTTCGTGGTTGATGGCGGCCGCGCCCGCCTGCACGAGGTGGAGCTGGTCGCGCGCAACGGGCGCGACGCCTGGATCCGCACCCGCCTCGCGCCGGGGACGAAGGTCATCGCCTATCCGCCGTCAACGCTGGGCGATGGCGACCGGGTCAAGGCCAATCGGGGCTGAGCGCCGGCCTGTGCCGCTCGCGGTTCCGTACGAGTCCGGCCGGAAAGTCTTGTTACTGGTTAAAATTGAGGCACATCATCAACGGCCTTCGTCGCGGCCCCGTGCCATGCCCACCCGTCCCCCGTCCCGGTGCCACATCGTGATCACCCGGCTCGGTGCCGCCGCCTGCGCCATCGCGGCGATCTGGGCGCTGGTGGCGGCCGACGTGCGGCAGGATCGCGCACTGGTCGAACGCGAGGCGTTGATAAAAGTCGAGGGCGAGGCGATCGGCTTCGCGGAAAACCTGCAGAAGTCGGTGCAGCAGATCGACCAGATGTCGCTGACGCTGGTGAAGCTGCACGAGGGCGGCGCGCCGCCGGCGATGCTGCAGTCGGCGTACCGCGACATCCTCGACGGCCTGCCCCTGTATCCGATTTTCCTCGACGAGCACGGTATAGCGCGCTATACGCGCACGGAACTGCACTTCACGCTGGACCTCTCGCAGCATGAACTGTTCCGCTTCCACAGGTCATCCACCTCCACCGAACTGAGGATCAATCCGCGCGAGGCCGGGGTCGGCATGTTCCTGCGGCAGGACATCGTCCGCGTGTCCCGCCGCGTGAACAAGCCCGATGGCAGCTTCGGTGGCGTGGTGGCGATCACGATGCTGCCGCGCTTCATGAATGCGTTCAACGATGCCTCCACGCTCGGCGACAACGACTTCGCGTCCGTCTGGCTGACCGACGGCCAGATGCTGACCAACCGCACGCGCGGCTGGGGCGACCGCATCTTCCAGCACTACAGGTCGCAACCGCTGCTTCCCGGCGAACTCGGCGCGCGCCGCGAGCCGGTGGACCGGTTTCATGACGGCGGCGCGCATTACATCGGCTGGCGGCGGCTGAAAGGCTATCCGCTGATTGCGCTGGTGGCCCGCACCGAAGCCAATGTGATGCAGCCGCTGCATCACAACGAGCTTGTGCGCCATGTGGCCGCCGCGCTGGGAAGCCTGCTGGTGATGCTGCTGGCGCTGTCGAGCGCGCGTTCGGCGTTGCGGCGCAGCGAGGCGCAGCAGAAAGTGCTTCAGGCGCAGGCGCGCTATCGCCATGCAGTCGACAGCGTGCGCGAGGCGGTGTTCGTACTGGCGCCGGCATCGCACGCCGATGCCGGCGTCGATTTCCGTGTCGAGGACTGCAATGCACAGGCGCTGCGGCTGGTGCGCGGCACGCGCGACGTGGCGATCGGCCGCGGCTTGGCCGAGCTGTTCGGCAAGAATGACGCCGCGAGGCTGGGCGACGTGGTGCAGGAGGCCCTGCGCGCCGGGTCGACCGAGGCCGAATTGAGGTCGGAGCGGCGCGGCAAGCCGGCCTGGTTCTACGCGGAGGCGGTAAGGATCGACGACAGCGTCGCACTGACGCTGCGCGACATCACCGACTTGAAGGCCCGCGAGCAGCAGATACAGGCGATGTCGCTGTCCGACCCGCTGACGCTGCTGCCCAACCGCATCTGGCTCGACCAGCACCTGCAGAACCTGCTGCGCCTCGGGCGCCGAGGCACCGACCGGATCGCGCTGCTGGTGCTGGATTTCGACCACTTCAAGCTGATCAATGACACGATGGGCCACAAGACCGGCGACGAGTTGCTGGTCACCGTCGGCACCACGCTCCGGCAGGCACTGCGTGCCGGCGACCATGTCGCACGCATCGGGGGAGACAGCTTTGCAGTGCTGCTCGCCCATGCCGAACCTGCTGCGCTCGACGGCATCGTGGCGCAACTGCGTGACACCCTGCGTACCGCGCAATGGCCGGTACGGTCGGACGAGCTGGTGCAGAAGCTGTCGATCGGCGTGGCCTGTTTTCCGGAAGACGCCGACGACGCGGTCGGCCTGCTGAAAGCGGCCGAACTGGCGGTGCACGCCGCATCGCTGGCCGGCGCGGGCAGCACCCGTCGCTACGACAGCTCGCTGCTGCATGAAATGGAAAACCGGCTCTGGCTGGAGCAGGCGCTGCCCGACGCGATACGCAACGACGAGCTGAGGCTTTACCTGCAGCCGCGCGTGGCGGCGCGAACCGGACGCCTCACCAGCTTTGAGGCCCTGGTGCGCTGGCAGCATCCGCAGCGCGGCCTGCTGCTGCCGTCGCAATTCATACCGATGGCCGAGGAAACCGGCCTGGTGGTGCCGCTCGGCGCGTGGATGCTGCGCGCCACTTGCCGGCAGCTTGCGCAGTGGCGCGACGCCGGTTTGCCGCTGGTGCCCGTGTCGGTCAACGTGTCGGCGCAGCAGCTGCGGGACGACAGTTGCCGGCTGCTGATCAGGCAATGCCTTGCCGAATCCGGGCTGCCGCCGTCGATGCTGGCCATCGAGCTGACCGAGTCGACGATGGTGGGCGACAACGAGCAGATGATCGGAGAACTCAAGCGGCTGCGCATGATGGGCATCGAACTGCACATCGATGATTTCGGCACCGGCTATTCATCGCTGGCGCAGCTGCAGCGGATCGACATCGACGCCCTGAAGGTCGACCAGTCCTTCGTGTCGGCACTGGGTGCCCGGGGCCAGGGCCGGCAGCTGTGCGAAGCGGTGGTCGGCATCGGCAAATCGCTGGGCGCCACCATCGTCGCCGAAGGCGTCGAGACCATCGAACAATATCTGGCGCTGCGGGCGATGGGCTGCGACGAGATTCAGGGCTATTTGGCGTCGCGGCCGGTGCCGGCCGCTCAGGCAGAGGCGATGCTGAGCGCACCGGCGCTGGTCGATGTGGAGGGAACGCTGGCTGCCGCGGCCTGACGGCAGCGGCTAGCCGTCGACGTCTTTCATGTCGTCGTCAATCGTTCCACCTTCGAACGACTCGCCTGAACCGGGCTCGGTATCGCTGTCATCTTCGCTGTCCCAGAGGCCGGAGGAAAATTCGATGCCCAGATTGGCCAGCACAGCCCGTTCCGACTGCCCGAACGGCGGCCTGATGTCCGGCGTCCTCGAATTTATTCTTAGCCGGACGGGCCGGCGTTTGTCGGCTATTGCATTGGCATTGATCTGTGCAATGGTTTTGGTCAGTGTGCTGATGCTGTCCGGATTATCCCGGGTCAGCTGGCATTCAAGGCGCCTGATGCCTGCGCCATCATTCGATCCCAGCGCAGCCGCCAACCGGGAATAAAAGGCGTCGCCGAGCCGCAAGCCCAGCCTCAGCTCGCACAGCGGGCTCGGGCGCGACAGCATGCTGATGAACTCGTCGCTGCAAAGGAGGGCTTCCGTGGTGAACTCAAGCTGTTCCGGCTCCAACCCATGCCACTGGATGCACAGGCTGTAGACGACCGGATGATCGCGCATCACGCGCAGCGCTTGCGCCAGTTCGTGGGCAACAGGCTTGCGCCGGCCAAGCATGGCGAAGCCACCGAGTATCAGCTTGACAGTGTTCCCGGCCGGTATGGCACGCAACAGGTGTTCGACATCGTTTCTCTCCACCTCCGCCTCTTGTTGCCGCGGACCCAGTTCGTACGGAGAAAACAGGATGGCCTTGTCGCGCAGCTGGCCGAGCGCCGCCGGCAATTGCTTACGCAGCGCATCATCGAGCAAGGTGTGGATGCTGATGCCGTCATGCGCCGGCAGGTTGTCCGAGGCGTGTCTCAATCCCTCCTGCACCGTGTCGAACAGGTCGCACAGGTAGAAGAACGACAGCTTGGCGCTGTTGAGCACCTTGTACTGCCGCGCGTTCCAGTACGCGGGTGTGTAGCAGCGCTGTATACCGACGTAGGCCTTCCCGCGCGGATGCTGTGCAAGGTAATGTCCTGCTACGCGCCTCATCTCCGAGCAGGTCCAGGCCACGTCGACCACGCTGCGATCACGGCGATCGAGGGGCGACAGGAATTGGAGGATCTCGAACAACAGTTCGTGAGGCAGCGTCGACAGCCGGTCTTCCAGCGGCTCGATCGAGCCCAGCGATATCAGCGGCGAGTCGGGCTTCGTTTCCGGATTGTCGGCGGATACCGTAGACAAGGGATAGTCACCGGTTCGGTGCAGCGGCGTCTGGATGTTCATCGGTTTTCCTCGGGGGTAGTTTGGCGGGGCGGCGTTGCGCCCTCGCTGAGGAACCTGAGGGCGATGCCGGTTCACATCCGCATTCGCCCCGGATGACGGGTCGCGCGCATCCGTCGCGCGCCGTGCCGCCGGTAGAACCGCTGCTTGATGAACTCGACCGCCAGCAGGTAAGCCGCGACCAGCAGTACCAGCACGGCAAAGAAAGTCGCGGGCGGCGGCGTGAAGCCGAACCAGCGACCGGCCGGCGTGAACGGCAAGGCGATCGCGGCCAGCACCACCGCGATCGAGGTCGCGGCCAGCAGCGGATGCGGACGGCTCTTCAGCGGATTGCCGCGCGTGCGGATCACGAAGATCACCAGCACCTGCGTGCACAGCGATTCGATGAACCAGCCGGTCTGGAACAGCGACGCATTCGCTTCGAACATGACCAGCAGCAGCCAGAAGGTCAGGAAGTCGAAGGCGGAACTCACGGGCCCGACCGTCCACATGAAGTCGCGCACCAGCGCGATGTCGAGCACATGCGGGCGGCGCGTCTCGGCGGCATCGACCGCATCCAAAGGTATCGGTATCTCCGACAGGTCGTACAGCAGGTTGTTCAGCAGCACCTGCACCGGCTTCATCGGCAGGAAAGGCAGGAACAGCGCCGCGCCGGCCATGCTGAACATGTTGCCGAAGTTGGAGCTGGTGCCCATCATCAGGTACTTCATGATGTTGCCGAAAGTGCGGCGAC
>JACCDQ010905313.1_pt1 | contig 10673 bp, 11 predicted proteins | sample 7446031 | NCBI WGS metagenome assembly JACCDQ01 (sample SAMN15323442, study PRJNA562643) | freshwater metagenome | isolation source: river surface water | place: USA:Blue River Watershed | collected 2017-08-17
AACGGCAGTTTGCAATCTATTCCACTGGTCATTCCTACTGTTATGAATCCGAACTTGAGTCCGCTTTCAAACAGTGGTATTACCCTAGATATGGGGCAAGTTGTTTATTATTTTCCAAACGGAAAGAAAGGAAAAAAAGAAGTGCTGTTTGTGGTCGATGACACATTCAAGGACGGTGAAGTGCTGGAAATTGATCAGTTGATTAAAGCAAAGCAAAAAGAAGAATAAGCAAGCAAATAAAAGCTACATTTGTTTAAAACAACATGATGTTAGCTCCAATTCTCATTGCACTCGCTGCCATTTTCCTTTCAGGCTTAAGAATAGCCCAAGAATATCAGCGTGCTATCGTTTTCAGGCTCGGTCGTTTCCAGGCTGTTAAAGGTCCTGGACTTTATTGGCTGATCCCTTTGATAGAGACGCAACAAAAAGTAGATATCCGTACCCAAACGGTAGATTTAGAACAACAAGAGACCATTACCAAGGACAGCGTCACTATTAAGGTCAATGCAGTGCTTTGGTACATGATCGTAAATCCTGAAAATTCGATCGTTAAAGTTGCCAATTATAATTTGGCAGTTTATCAGTTTGCCGTTTCTGCGCTGCGCAACATAATTGGGCAACATTCCTTAGATGAAGTCTTGAGGGAACGCGAGAAAATCAACGGTACGCTTCAAAAAATTGTGGATCAAACCACAGAACCTTGGGGCGTAAAAATCCAAATGGTCGAAATGAAAGACGTCGAGATTCCGGAAGGTATGCAGCGTGCGATGGCACGTGAGGCTGAGGCCATTCGAGAAAAGCGCGCGCGAATTGTAAAGGCCGAGGCTGAATTAGAGTCTTCAATTAAACTCACGCAAGGTGCCAAAGAGATGGAAAACAGTCCAATTGCACTAGAATTGAGACGCATGCAAATGCTATCTGAAATTGGCATCGATAACAACACCACCACCATCGTGTTGCTGCCTTCTGATATCACTAATGCAGCCAAAAGTTTCACGGAAATGGTGACCAAAGCAAATAAAGAATGAGTTGGCGCTTTTTGTTGTTGTTTTTGCCCTTGAGTGTATGGTCACAACCCGAACTGCATAAAGCCATCTCCTACAACATCCGCTACGACGGCCATTCAGATTTAGCGCCTGATTGGTCGCAAAGAAAAGAACCGATTGTAGGGCAGCTTCAAAAAGAACATCCTACTATTATTGGTTTTCAGGAAGTTTTATACAATCAGTTGAACGATCTTCAAAATGCGTTCACCTCCTATCACCACGTTGGCGTTGGTCGCGATGACGGTAAAACCACAGGTGAATTCGCGCCGATTTTTTATGACACCACGCGCTATCAACTGCTGCAAAGCGGTACGTTTTGGCTCTCCCCGACACCTGAAGTACCATCAAAGGGTTGGGATGCCGCGCTGAATAGAATTTGTACTTACGCCTTGTTAGAAAGCAAATACGACCGCAAAAAACTTTGGGTATTGAATACTCATTTTGACCATATGGGAACCGATGCGCGCTTGCATTCAGCCGAATTGCTTGTCGATAAGTTTGCAGAATTAACCCAAGAGGTGGCTGCACCACTTTTGCTTTTAGGTGATTTCAATGCGGAGCCCGATAGCTATGTGTATCAGTTGTTGAGTCGCCATTTTAGTGATTTATCTTGTTCAATTAGGCATCGAGAACTTTGTTCTGGACCTACTTTTAATGCCTTTACGTTGTCTGAATCCGACGACAAAATCATTGACTATTTTTTCGGGAGCCCCGAGCTCATCGCCACACAATATAAAGTTGTGCAAACATCATTTGACCGTTCCTATCCGTCGGATCATTTTCCGATTGTGCTCTCATTTATCGGTTTGTAGCCAGCTTTCTTAATTGGCTTATCTTTGCAAAAACAAAAACAATGTACAGGCCATTTTTTTTACTGTTTTTTTTGATTTGCACCGTCACTAGACTTTTTGCAGTAACGGATACTTTATACCTAAGAACAAGTCTTCATGTTATTGGAACAACTTCCATTTATAAAACAACACTCCGACAAGATACACTAACCGCTCCTACAAATGCTTACCTGCTTCTGACACCTTCGGAGGAGCTTGTCCTCACAATTGTCAATCTGGATTCGATCTCCCATCAGCTTGCTTGGCACGATCAAGTGAGCAACTACTGGATCAATCCAGGGCAGCAAATTACAATGAGTCGTTTATTTAATTCTGCAGGAGTCTTTGCCCTTTTTGCACAGGATTTTACAGCAAAAAGTTTAGGCTGTTCTTACACCATTTTTGTTGGGGCAGCAAGCGGGCAACAGTACATTTGGAATTTGTGGGAAATGCAAGCTGATCAAAGTCAGTCTCTTGCAACTGCAGCAGCCAATCAAATTTCCATTCCATACCGTCCAGATGTATTTACAATCAATGGATTGGATTATCCTTTGAACATGAACGATTCCATTGGAAATATCATGGCGCATGTTGGAGACTCTATCTATATAGCTGTCATCAATGCGGGAAATATGCCGCATGCGATTCACTTTCACGGTTACCATGTTCAGGTCATCCAATCCTTTCTGCATCCGCTAATGAATAATTGGCGTAAAGATTCTATTCCCATTCAGTCGAAAGATGTTGTTTTATTTTTACTTGTTCCTGATCAGCCTGGCGTTTACCCCGTTCACGACCATAATCTTACTGCTGTTACAACTTCTGGTGGGTATAGCGGTGGCATGATGACTATGATTGAAATCAATCCTTAATTTTTCGCTGTATGAAGTGGCTAGGCTTGCTCGTGTTAATGCTGGTTCTCCGTTTAGGTTACACTCAACCCATTCAAGAATATTGGCTACAAGCCAGGATGAACGGTGTCTATGAATTGGAGAATGGTAGCGATATTGAGTTTTGGGGCTTTGGAGACAACACCCCTCCAAGTCCGGGGAATAAGGTTTTTCTGCCTGGGCCGCTCCTCAGATTTAAGGAAGGAGACAGTGCTGTAGTACATTTTAAAAATAATTCTCCCGAAATGCATACGATTCATTTCCATGGACTCGATGTGCTTACGGCTTATGATGGCGTTCCGCATACTTCTGTCGAAATTGCCCCCAACAATACTTTTGACTACAAGTTTAAATGCAAAAGTCCGGGTACTTTTTTATACCACTGTCATGTACTCACAACACTCCATTTGGCTATGGGTATGTATGGAATGGTCATCGTAGACCCCGCTAGTGGCCCCGGGGCGCTTTATGCAAATGGCCCAAGTTATTCAGCTGAATATCCCTTATTAGCGTCTGAATTTGATTTGGATTGGAATAACAATCCTATTTCACCTGGTCCATTTCATCTTTTTGAAGCCAATTATTTTATGATTAACGGAAAATCAGGGACCCAATTGACAATAGGTGATCAGGATATTGTTGGAGTTGTAGGTCAACCAATGGCATTGCGATTTGCAAATATTGGTTATGGAAAAGTCAGTTTTATTTTCCCTGATTCGCTTGATTTCCAGGTGTATTCCAGTGACGGAAGGCCTTTACCGAATTCATTTTCAGCACATTCTTTGAATTTGTATCCCGGAGAAAGATACGACCTAATCTTCACCCCTACGGACACGTTAAACAACTTTATTACGGTAAACTATTCTGATCTAAGGGACGAGCTCCTGCTCGGCACAAATCTCATTCCCATTAAAGTAAATCTGGTCGCACTTCAAGAGTTTCAAAAGTTTACTAACTTCCAAGTTTCTCCTAATCCAGCAATGGAGTTTGTCACCGTGAATAATCGAACCTCTGAATTGATTTCAATGGCTATTTGCAATCAATATGGCCAACATCTTGCGAATAGCGTCCTGCAGCCAGGGGCAAACAACATTTCGTTAGCACTGCCAACTGGAATGTATTTTCTAAAATTTTCAGAAGGCAGCACCTTGAAATTACAAGTAGTTAGGTAATAGATTTTTTCAATGTCTTTATAGTTAATATCGATTTTATCAAATGAATGTTGTGGTTATTTTTGAACCAAACATTAATCAAATCGATATGAAAAAGGTTTATTTACTCATGAGCTTTGGCTTGGCTTTGAATCTCGCCGCTCAGAAAATGAAAAGAGTCAACACGCCGCCACCTCCACCGCCACCTGCACCTGCAGGGCAATGTCCGGTGCTGCACGGAGCCCCAACGCCGCCGCCTGCCAATGGTGCGCACGTGAATCCAATGTTGAATCCAAATGGCAATGCCAACCGCGATTGGTGGCCTAATCAATTAGATTTGACCGTTTTGCGTCAGCACTCTTCACTTTCCGACCCAATGGGCGCCGGATTTGATTATGAGAAAGCATTCTCAACACTAGATTACTATGCTTTAAAGGCCGATATCAAAAAAGTACTAACGGAGTCGCAGGACTGGTGGCCAGCAGATTTTGGAAACTACGGACCGCTATTTATTCGCATGGCTTGGCACAGCGCAGGTACTTACCGCACAGGCGATGGTCGAGGTGGATCCTCTGCAGGTCAACAACGTTTTGCGCCGCTCAATAGCTGGCCTGACAACGGCAACCTAGACAAAGCACGTCGTTTGCTGTGGCCCGTGAAGCAAAAATACGGCAACAAAATCTCTTGGGCCGACCTCATGGTGTTGGCCGGAAACGTTGCCCTCGAAGAAATGGGCTTTAAAACCTATGGTTTTTCTGCAGGCCGCGCCGATGTATGGGAGCCTGAGCAAGATATTTATTGGGGCAAGGAAACCAAATTTTTAGATGACCAACGCTACAGCGAAGGGCGCTTGCTAGAAAACCCACTTGCTGCTGTTCAGATGGGGCTCATTTATGTGAACCCAGAAGGCCCGAATGGAAACCCTGATCCGTTGGCCTCTGCCAAAGACATCCGCGAAACTTTTGGCCGTATGGGGATGAACGACGAAGAAACCGTAGCACTCATTGCCGGTGGACACACTTTTGGTAAAACACACGGCGCTGGCCCAGCTTCGCATGTAGGTCCTGAACCAGAGGCAGCACCTATTGAAGAGCAAGGCTTCGGCTGGACTTCGAGTTACAAGTCTGGAAAAGGAAAAGACGCGATTACTTCTGGCTTAGAAGTTACTTGGACCACCCAACCTGCTCGCTGGACGCATTCTTATTTCCAAATTCTATTTGGTTACGAGTGGGAGCTCACCACTAGCCCTGCTGGCGCCAAACAATGGGTAGCCAAAACAGAGGATAAAATCATACCAGACGCATTTGACCCGAATGTGAAGCATAAGCCAACCATGCTTACTACAGATCTCGCCTTGCGTTTTGACCCAATTTACGGCCCAATCTCTAAAAAATTCATGGAAGACCCAAAAGCATTTGAAGAAGCATTTGCCAAAGCTTGGTTTAAACTGACCCACCGCGACATGGGTCCAATTACGCGTTACGTTGGTCCGGAAGCACCAAAAGAAGCGCTCATTTGGCAAGACCCTATTCCGGTGCTCAACCATGCACTTATAGACGCCGCAGATATCGCTAACTTGAAGGCACAAATTTTAAAATCAGGTTTGAGCACAAGCGAGCTCATTGAGACCGCTTGGGCCTCGGCTTCAACCTACCGCGACTCTGATCGCAGAGGTGGTGCAAATGGCGCGCGCATTGCGCTTGAGCCACAGCGTTCTTGGGCAGTAAATAACCCTGCTCAATTGACAAAAGTTTTGGCGATTTATACCCAGATTCAAAAAGACTTCAATGCAAAAGGTGGCTCTAAAAAAGTTTCTATGGCTGACTTGATTGTACTTGGTGGTGCAGCAGCACTTGAGCAAGCGGCTAAAAACGCAGGGGTGAACGTGGCGGTGCCTTTCACGCCAGGGCGCATGGATGCTACACAAGAACAAACAGACGTCAATTCTTTTGCAGTATTAGAGCCAATGGCAGATGCCTTCCGCAACTACAAAAAGAAGCAATATACTTTCACGACCGAAGAGTTAATGGTCGATAAAGCGCAATTACTTGGCCTTACCGCACCTGAAATGACGGTATTGGTTGGCGGCATGCGCGTGTTGGGTACCAACTTTGACGACTCCAACAAAGGTGTATTCACCAAAAATGTAGGTACACTTTCCAATGATTTCTTTGTGAACTTGCTCGATATGAACATCGTTTGGAAGCCAATTGACTCCACACAAGAGCTTTTTGAAGGCCGCGACCGCAAAACAGGTGCTGTCGTTTACACCGCGACACGTGCTGACCTCATTTATGGTTCAAACTCTGAATTGCGCGCCATAGCTGAAGTATATGCTAGCTCAGACGCGAAAGAAAAATTCGTGAAAGATTTCGTTGCCGCCTGGACAAAAGTCATGATGGCAGATCGCTTCGATATCAAATAAGCGCAGCCTCTTTCAGTTTTAAAACGTCAAAACCCCGCTTTTAGCGGGGTTTTTTGTTGATTCAAAAAGAAATAATTGAAATGATTTATAAAATCAAAGGGTGTTGAAATCAGATCACTAAATCTTTACAAAATAATTTGATTTCTTCCCTTACCCTTCTAAATGCTTCGCGAATCTCTTCTTCTGAACCTGTTGCTTTTGCCGGGTCAGAAAAGTTGTGGTGAATGCGCTTTGCAGTACTTGGAAAAATCGGACAGCGTTCGCTGGCGTGGTCGCAAACGGTGAGCACGAGGTCAAAAGGAATCTGTAGGTATTCATCGACATGGTTAGAGGTGTGTGCAGAAATATCGATTCCATCTTCTAACATAGTATGAATCGCTCTCGGATTCACGCCATGCGTCTCTACTCCAGCGCTATAAATATTGGCTATGTAGCCGTGAAAGTGGCGCAAATAACCTTCAGCCAACTGACTTCTACAGCTATTGCCGGTGCATAAAACTAAAATGTTTTTCTTTTCCATTAAAAATATTTTTTCAAATACAAACTAGCTTTAACCAGTAAAATTAAGGCCGGTACTTCTACCAAAGGGCCAATGACGCCTGCAAAGGCCTGGCCTGAATTGAGTCCGAATACGCCAATGGCAACTGCAATGGCCAACTCAAAATTGTTGCCCGATGCCGTAAAGGCCACGGTGGCCGTTTGGGCATAAGTTGCGCCACTTTTGCGCCCGACCCAAAACATCAAGAAGAACATGATCAAAAAGAAAATGACCAACGGCAGTGCAACTTTCAAAACGTCAAAAGGCAATTGGGCAATCAGTTGCCCTTTCAAGCTGAACATCACCACAATGGTAAAGAGCAAGGCATAAAGCGTAAATGGTGAAATGCGCGGAATCAATTGGGTTTTAAGAAAGTGTTCACCTCTATTGCGAATCGTCCCATAGCGGATCAATAGCGCAATTACAAATGGTAGGCCGAGATATATCCCCACTGTTTGGGCTACATCCCAAAAGCTCAAGTCAATTTGAATTGAAGCAAAGCCAAATAAAGGCAGCATGATTTCCAAATAGAAATAAGCATAGGCCGAGAAGAAAAAGACTTGTAATAAGCTATTGATGCCCACCAAACCCGCGGCAAGCTCTCTATTGCCACCTGCAAGTTCATTCCACACGAGTACCATCGCAATACAAGGCGCAAGGCCAATGATGATGAGTCCGGTAAGGTAGGCTGGCTCGTTTTGAAGAAAAGTGATGGCCAGTGAGAACATCAAAAAGGGCCCAATAATCCAGGTAATGAGCAAAGAAAGACTCAGGAGTTTTCTATTTTGAAAAACGACAGGAATTTGCTTGAAATCGACCTTTACCAAAGGTGGAATCATCATGATAATCAAGCCAATAGCAAGTGGAATACTCGTGGTGCCGACAGCAAACTGATCGATAAATTGATCCATTTGCGGGAAAATATTTCCCAACGCTACACCTACACCCATAGCCAAAAAAATCCATAGGGTGAGGTAGCGATCGACGAAGTTGAGTCTGCGATTTTTCATCATGATTTTTTTAACAACAGCCTGAATTTGGTGCACAACATGAACCCTTTTTCAAATCTTCTGGAAGTTGCTCATTTGGAATACCGCAATGATCGGGTGCCAAGCAGGTGGTTTGTTTGGCAATGAACTGAAATCCGAAATCTTGAATGGCAAGCCCGTAGTGCTCAATGGTTTGACCTTGATATTCAATTTCTAATTCCTCTTCTTTTAAGCCAAATAATTGCTCAGATTTTTCTATGATCCCCAGTAGTTTTTCAACGCTCAATCGGTGTTTAACATCCTGCGCCAACCAAATTTGCATGGTGGCTTTTCGTTCTTGCCGCACCACTCCGCCGCAATCGACAAAGTTCTTCAATACCAAGCCAATCTCAGTGATGTGGTAATGTGCTGCAACTGGAAGACCGGAAAGTTGAATAAAAGATGGATTATCTTGTGGCTTCAATAAGAGAAGCGCACTTTTGAATTTAGAAATTTTCATGAGCAACAAGATTGATTGGTTGGTGTTTGAAGTTGTTGTATAAATGTGTTGATCAATGGAAAATGCGTCTCATTGATGCAGTAACAAACTGAGGTGCCGCTGATGGTTCCTTTGATCAGGCCTACCTCTTTGAGTTCTTGGAGATGTCTAGAAATACTCGCCTGTGAAAGCGGCAATTCGGCTACGATCTCGCCGCAAATGCAAGTGGTTTGTTTGGCTAAGAATTCGAGAATAGCAATTCTAGCTGGATGACCGAGTGCCTTGAAAATACTTGCAACTGCTAAGGTTTGGTCAGTGTATGTATCGGTTTTGGTAATGCCCATATTATTTAACTATATCGCAATATTACGATATATATTTTGGATAGAAACCACTTCTCGATCATTTAACATAAAAATAAGATATCAAGTTACCTCAGGCTCCCCGCATCGTTCAGGCCTTTGTTCCAGGCTTGTGCGTTGTGAATGGCGGGTAAGACCTCTTCTGGGGAGTCTACGATAGTGAATAGTTGCTTTAATTCATCTGGCATAAACCTTTCTTCTACAGCTTTTTGCATGAGTAAATGAAAGGCGTCAAAATAGCCACGTGTATTTAAGATGACAATTGGTTTGGTAAACTGTGCCAGTTTTTTCAGGGTGATGGCCTCGAATAATTCTTCAAAGGTGCCGGGGCCTCCAGGCAAAGCAATCAATGCATCTGTGCCTTCTAGGAACTTGGCCTTGCGCTCGTGCATGGTTTCAGTATAAACGAAGTCCGAAACGCCGGTGTGCCCCCACTCTACTTCGTTCATGAACTGCGGCATGATGCCTTTGATCTGGCCACCTGCGGCCAAAACGCTATCGGCTAATTGACCCATAAGCCCCGACGAACCGCCTCCAAACACAACTTTAACCTTGTTTTCGGCCAACAAATGCGCCAATTGCGAGGTCGCTTTAAAATAATCCGGATGGATATGCCCACTTGAGGCACAGTAAACACATACTTGCATGTTCAAAAATAGCGAGAATTTTGATTCAAAAAGAAAGCTTAATTTTACTTCACATCAACAACAAACACATGAAACCTGAAAGTTTAATGATGAGCCATGGTTATAAGCCAGCGCTCAGTCAAGGCGCTGTCAAATGCCCTATTTTTTTAACCTCAACCTTTGTTTTCAATACCGCAGAAGAAGGCAAGGATTTTTTTGAATTGGCCTACGGCCACCGAGAAAGCCGTCCAAATGAAGAGCTTGGGCTCATCTACAGCCGCATCAATAACCCTAACCTTGAAATTCTAGAAGACCGCCTCACGCTTTGGGACAACGCAGCGGGTTCAGCTGTTTTTGAATCGGGCATGAGCGCCATCTCAACGGTGCTATTGGAATTTTTAAAACCGGGCGCACTATTGCTTTATTCCGCACCTGTTTACGGCGGAACGCATCACTTTATTCATCATGTCTTGCCTAAATTTGGTATAAGCGCTCTAGAATTTGGTGTCCACGATACCCTTGAAGCCATCGAAAAACGCATAGAAGACAGCGGTAAGGGCAAAGATTTGGCGCTTATTTATGTTGAAACACCAGCCAACCCCACCAACGATTTGTTTTCCATCAAAGAGATGGTCGAATTGGGTGCGCGCTATTCACAACAAAATCAAAATAAAGTATTTGTAGCCGTAGACAACACCTATTTGGGGCCGCTTTGGCAAAAGCCTTTGGAGCTAGGAGCCGACATCGCGCTGTACTCAGCTACCAAATATTTAGGCGGGCACTCTGACCTCATTGCTGGCGCAGTGATGGGTACGGCCGAAGTCATTACCCGCGTCAAGACCCTTCGCACCTTTTTGGGCAACATGATTTCACCACACACGGCTTGGATGCTGCTGCGCTCTTTAGAAACGCTCCAAATTCGCATGGAGCGCCAACAAGCCAATGCGCAATTGGTGGCCGCTTTCTTGCAGACACACCCCAAAGTAGAAAAAGTATTTTTCCTAGGCATCAAAGAAAACCTAAACCCGAGAACAGAAGCTATTTATCAAGAGCAATGCCTCGGGCCAGGCGCCATGATCAGTTTTGACATCAAAGGCGATGAAAAAACGGCATTTGCTTTTCTCAATAAACTGAAGCTCTTTAAATTAGCAGTGAGTTTAGGGTCTACTGAAAGTTTAGCTGAGCACCCAGCCACCATGACCCATGTGGACATTCCGCCAGCCGACAAAATGCACATGAACATCACAGAAAAATTATTGCGTTTGAGCATAGGTGTGGAAGATCCACAGGACTTAATAACAGATTTACAACAAGCATTGGGATAAAAAAAAGAGGAGC
>JACCDQ011076781.1_pt1 | contig 10673 bp, 10 predicted proteins | sample 7446031 | NCBI WGS metagenome assembly JACCDQ01 (sample SAMN15323442, study PRJNA562643) | freshwater metagenome | isolation source: river surface water | place: USA:Blue River Watershed | collected 2017-08-17
ATACGCCAATTCGGCAACTTAGTCGACCTGACCGCGCCTCCTCACCTCGCCCTCAACCTCCCCACCCACCAGTCCCCCGCGAACTGCACCAGGCTGACCAGCGCGACCAGCACCACGATCACGGCGATCATCACCGTCGTGTCGAAGCGCTGGTAGCCGTAGCGGATCGCCAGGTCGCCGAGTCCGCCCGCGCCCACGGCACCGGCCATGGCCGAGGCGCCGATCATCGACACCAGCGTGATCGTGAAGCCGCCGATGATGCCGGGCAGCGCCTCGGGCAACAGCACATGGCGCACGATATGCCAGCGCCGGCAGCCCATGGCCTGCGCGGCCTCGATCAGTCCGTGCTCGACCTCGCGCAGGCTGACCTCGGCGATGCGCGCGAAGAAGGGCGTGGCGCTGATCGACAGCGGCACCACGGCGGCCCAGATGCCGATCGTCGTGCCCGTGATCAGCCGCGTCAGCGGGATCAGCGCCACCAGCAGCACGATAAAGGGCGTGGCGCGAAAGGCATTGACGATGCCGCCCGCGATGCGGTTGAAGCGCGGCGCTTCCAGCACCCCGCCGGGCGTGGTCAGCACCAGCAACACCGCCAGCGGAATGCCGGCGACCAGCGCGATCAGCCCCGAGGCGCCGACCATGAGCAGCGTGTCCAGACAAGCCTCCCAGAGGCGTTCATACATGATCGGCGACATATCCGAGCTCCTTGGCGTGATGGCAGAGTTGTTGTTGGACCAGTTCGGTGGCGGCGGGTCCCTGGGGGCCGCTGGCGATCAGCAGCCGGCCGTGGGTATGGCCCTGGATGCGGTCGACGCCGCCGTGCAGCAGCCGCACCCGGCTGCCCAGCAGGCTGGCGATGCGGTCGAGGTCGGGTTCGATCCGGCCCTGGCCGGTGTAGACCAGCTCCAGCACCCGCAGGTACGCTCCGCTGGCGGGTGCCTGCCGCGACAGCCGCTGCAACAGGTCCTGCGGCAGGTCGTGCTCGAGCGGGCGCAGCAGGGCGCGCGTGGCGTCGTGCCGGGGTTCGCCGAACACCTGCCAGACCGGGCCGGTCTCGGCGATCCGGCCTTTTTCCAGCACCAGCACCTGGTCGCAGATCTCGCGGATCACGCCCATCTCGTGCGTGATCAGCACCACCGTCAGGCCGAGCTGGCGGTTGATGTCGCGCAGCAGCGCCAGGATGGACTGCGTCGTCTCGGGGTCGAGTGCCGAGGTGGCCTCGTCGCAGAGCAGGATCTCGGGGTGGTGCACCAGCGCGCGCGCGATGCCCACGCGCTGCTTCTGTCCGCCCGACAGGCGGCCGGGATAGGTGTGCTCCTTGCCCTGCAGCCCGACCAGCTCCAGCAGCTCGTTGACGCGCTGGCGCACCTGCGCCTCGCGCACGCCGGCCACGCGCAGCGGCAGCGCCACGTTATCGAACACGGTCTTGGCCGACAGCAGGTTGAAGTGCTGGAAGATCATGCCGATGCGCCGGCGCAGCGCGACCAGGCCGGTCTCGTCGAGCTCGGCGATGTCCTGGCCATCGACCAGCACTCGGCCTTCGGTCGGACGCTCGAGCCGGTTGATGGTGCGCAGCAGGCTGGACTTGCCCGCGCCGCTGCGGCCGATGATGCCGAAGATGCTGCCGGCCGGGATCTCGAGCTCGATCCCGCTCAGGGCCGCCACCGGCCCGGCCGACGAGTGGTAGGTCTTGCCCACGCCCTCGAAGCGCACCGAGCCGGCCGCCGGGTGCGCGGACTCGGTGCTGCCAGCCGGCTCGGCCTGCGGGAGGCGTTGCGCAGATGACTGAGGCGAGACAAAGAAGGACTTGGTACCCAAGGTCAGATCGATCGCGCTCATTCCACTTTCCCCTTCAGCCAGGCCAGCGTGTAGAGCTTGGCGTCACCGGCAAACAGCTTGTGCACCTGCTCGCGCACCGCCTTGGACTCCTGGAAAATCTTGACGAACTGCTTGATGCGCGGGTCGTTGGCGTTGTCCTGACGCGCGACAAAGCGGATCGCGTAGTAGCTGTCGGACGCGCCGGAGTAGATCAGGCCAGCGCTGGCGAACTGCGGCTTGCCCGCGCTGACGAAATGCGCCGGAATGCCCTGTGCCAGGTCCACGTCGTCGATCGCTCGCACGAGCTGCGGGCCCTCGACTTCGACGAACTTGAGCTTCTTCGGGTTGCTGACGATGTCATTGACGTTGGCCTTGGCGCCCGCGCCGTCCCGCAGCTTGAGCAGCCCGGCTTTCTCGAGCAATTGCAGGCCGCGCCCCTGGTTGACTGGGTCGCTGGCCACGGCCACTTTGGCGCCTGGCTTCAGTTCGTCGAAGCCCTTGATCTTGTAGGAGAACAAGCCGATGTTGGGCAGCACGCCGATCCCGGCGACGGCGAACTTGTAGCCGCGCTGCTGGATGGCGTTGTCCAGGAAGGCCTGGTGCTGGAAGTAGTTCAAGTCCAGGTCGCCTGCGGCCACCGCCTCGTTGGGCGTGGTCCAGTCGGTGAATTCGATGATCTTCACGTCCAGGCCGGCCTTCTTGGCATCCGCCACGGCGGCGGCCAGGGTGTCGGCATGCACGCCGGCCGAGGCGCCGATCTTGAGGGTTTGGGCCTGGACCATGCCGACCAGCAGCAGGCTGGAGAGAATCAGTGAAATTTTTTTCATGTTCGTAATGTCTGGCTGCCAGGCAGCCGATGACGTCAATGGGTGTTTGGAAGAGTAGGTAGCGGTCGATGCCGGTGGCGGGTCGCTTACTTGTTCAGCCAGGCCAGCGTGTAGAGCTTGGAGTCGTTGGCATTGGACTTGTGCAACTGGTCGCGCACGGCCTGCGATTCCTGGTAGATCCTGACGAACTGCTTCAGGCGTGAATCACCGGCCTTGTCCTGCCGCGCCACGAAGCGGATCGCGAAATACTCGTCGGACACGCCCGAGTACAGCAAGGCGGAGCTGGCGACCTGCGGCTTGCCGGCACTGACAAAGTGGGACGGATAGCCCAGCGACAGCTCGACGTCGTCGATGGCGCGCACCAGTTGCGGGCCTTCGACCTCGATGAACTTGAGCTTCTTCGGGTTGGCGACGATGTCCTGGATCGTGCCGCGCCAGCCCTTGCCGTCGCGCAGCTTGATCAGGCCCGCTTTCTCGAGCAGCAGCAGTCCGCGTCCCTGGTTGACCGGGTCGTTGGCGATGCCGACGCGCGCGCCTTCCTTCAGCTCATCGAAGCGCTTGACCTTGTACGAGAACAGGCCGATGTTGCTGAGCACGCCGGTTCCGATGCTGGCGAGCTTGTAGCCACGCTCGCGGATCGCGTTGTCCAGGAAGGCCTGATGCTGGAAGTAGTTCAGGTCGATGTCACCGGAGTCGAGCGCGGCGTTGGGCGTCGTCCAGTCGGTGAACTCGATGACCTTGACTTCGAGTCCCTGTTTTCTGGCCTCGACGGCCGCCACCTGTACCGAGTCCGCGACGGAGCCCGGCGTCACGCCGATCTTGATGGCCTGGGCCTGCGCCAGGCCGCTCAGCAGCAGGGAGGCCAGGCTGGTCAACAGCAATTGGGTCAGTTTCATGATGAGGTCCTTGGGTTCTCAGGGTGGGAGGTCAGCCGAGCTGGCGGAATTGAGCGGCGGCATGTCGGGCCGGCAGCCGGTCGCCCTGGCCGAACAGCTTGTGGCGCAGGCTGCCTTCGGCATAGGCGGTCTTGTAGCGGCCGCGGTTCTGCAGCTCGGGCACGACGAAATCGACCATATCCTCGAAGCTCTCGGGCACGACGGTGCGCGTGATGTTGAAGCCGTCGATGCCGGTCTCGTCGACCCATGACTGCAGTTCATCCGCGACCTGGTTCCCGTCACCGACGATGGCCGGATAGCGCCCGCCGAGCCTGAAATGCTCGAGCAGCTTGCGTCGGGTGCCGCCGAGCTGCTGGATCACTCGAACAGTGGACTGGATGGAATTGGTCTGGCCGAACTCGATCGGCTCGTCGAGCCCGTAGCGCGACAGGTCGAGGCCGGCGCTCGACGAAAAATGCGCCAGTCCGGCTTCGGGGCTCGCGTAGCGGAGGTATTCGTCGTGCTTGTCGCGGGCTTCCTGTTCGGTGGCCGCCGGCACGACCGTCACGCCCAGCACGATCTTGAGGTCGTCGGCATGCCGGCCCGCCTTGACCACCTGTTGGCGCAGCTCCTGCACCGTCTTGCGCACGGCGGCCTTGTCGTTGCCGCCGATGAAGACCGCTTCGGCGTGCCGCGCGGCAAAGACCTGGCCCCGGCCCGAAGTGCCGGCCTGGAACAGCACCGGCGTGCGCTGCGGCGAGGGTTCGCACAGGTGGTAGCCCTCGACGTCGTAGTAGCGCCCGTGGTGGCGCACCGGGTGCACCTTGGCGGGATCGGCGAAGACCCGGACCGCCTTGTCCCGCTTGACCGCGTCGTCCTCCCAGCTGCCCTCGAGCAGCTGGTAGAGCAGGTCGAGGCATTCGTCGGCGCGTTCGTAGCGCTCGTCGTGCTGCAGCTGCTGGTGCTGGCCGATCGCCCGCGCGGCGCTGTCGAGGTAGCCGGTCACGATGTTCCAGCCGAAGCGCCCGCGCGTGAGCTGGTCCAGCGTCGAGAAGCGCCTGGCCAGCAGATAGGGATGCTCGGACAGCGGGTTGACGGTGACGCCGAAGCCGAGATGCTGGGTCACCGCCGCCATCGCCGAGACCAGCAGCATCGGGTCGTTGACCGGCAGCTGGACCGATTCCCTGAGCGTCAGATCGATATTGCCCTGGTAGACGTCATAGACGCCCAGGATGTCGGCGATGAAGATGCCGTCGAACAGGCCGCGCTCGAGCGTGCGCGCCATGCCGGTCCAGTACTCGAGGGTGTTGTATTCGGTGGTCCGGTCGCGCGGGTGGGTCCACAGGCCATGGTTGATGTGGCCGACGCAGTTCTCGTTGAACGCGTTGAGGATGATCTGTTTCTTCTGGGTCATGGTATTCGCAATGGAGGGCAGGGCGTTGCGCTGGCTTGGGGCTGTCAGTCCACCAGCGCCGCGAGCGGGGTTTCCTGGACATCAACCGCCGCCGGCTCGGCTTGACGCGAGGCGCGCAGTTTTTCGGTCGCGGACTTGGCCAGGTTCGCAATCACCATGTCGTGCTGGGGCGGGTTGTAGAGGCCGCATTGCACGTCGCGGAAATAGCGTTCCAGCGGCAGGTCCTTCGACAGCGCATGTCCGCCCACGATGCCCATCGCCAGCTCGACGATGCGGATCGCCTGCTTGGTCACCATCTGCTTGGTGATCGCGACCTCGTGGTCGAGCCGGTGCTTGATCGCGTCGTGGCGCTCCCAGCGTTCGGCCAGGCCATAGAGCTGGGTCTTGGACGCGCCGATCAGCAGCTCGATCTCGCCGAGCTTTTGCTGCACCTGGGGCGCGTCGAGAATCGATCCCCCCAGGCTGTGCGAGTGGTAGCGGTCGGCGAAGTCGAGCGCGAAGTCGCGCGCCGCCGTCGCGATGCCCAGGTAGACCGCGGAGATTTGCAAGCCGAAGGCACGGCTGCCGGTCGTGAAACTGCTGGACTTGCCCTGATCGATGTAGCTCAGCAGCGCGTCGTGCGGCACCCGCACCTGGTCGAATTCGATGTCGTGGCTGCCGGTGCTGCGCATGCCGAGCGTGTTCCAGTTCTCGATCACGCGCACGCGATCCGACCTGGGCACCAGGAACTCCGCCACCCGTCCCTCGTCCTCGACCAGGGCGTAGACGATCATCTGTCCGAGCCCGGGCGCCGCCGAGCAGAAGGCCTTGCGGCCCTCGATCAGATAGCCCTGTTCGGTCCTGCGCGCCACGGTGGTCGGCTTGGAGCCGCGCAGCAGATTGCCCGCCTCGCGTTCGGTCACCAGCACGTTGATCAGGTCACCGCGCTGCACCACGTCCCGGCACAGGCGCTCGAAGGTCGGGCGCTGCCACTTGAGGTCGAAGCTCAGGTAGCCGAAGGCCATCAGGTGCCAGCCCAGCGCCAGCGCGGTGGAGCCGCTGCCCCTGGCCAGGCGTTCCTGGAACAGCAGCAGCTGGTAGAGCGAGATCCCGCCGCCACCTTGCGCCTGCGGCAGGGTCAGCTTGAGCGCGCCGCGCTGGCGCAGCAGTTCGAAATGCTCGTGCGGGAATTGGCCCGACAGGTCGTACTGCTGCGCGGTCTTGGCGATCTCGGCCGCCAGTTCGTCGGCATAGGCGGCTAGTGCGATATCGCTGGCATCGCGAAGGGTCACGTCGACGGTCGTCATGGGTGGGGTTCTCCTGGGTCCTGGGTGGAAGGCGGGGCTGGGCTGGACGCGAGTCATCGGGTCAGAACAGGCCCGATAGCGGCGGCTGCGTTCCCTTGAGCCGGTAGGCTCCGACCACTGCCGCCTTCCAGTGCCGCGGGTTGTGGTTGGCCACGGTGCGGGCGTTGCGCCAGTGGCGGTCCAGGTTGTGCTTGCGTGCGGTGGTCGAGGCGCCGCCGACATCGAACAGCAGCTCCGCGGCCTTGAGCGCCGCTTCGGCGGCCATATACTGGGCCTGTGCCACGTCGATGGCGGCCTGGGTGATCGAGGCTTCCTCGAGCCCGGACGCCCAGGCGGCGTCGATGCTGTCGGCCGCGCGCAGCACCACCGCCTCGGCGGCGAAGGCGCGGGCCGAAATCTCGCCGACCGAGAACTCCACATAGGGGTCGTCGACCGAGCGGCTGGCGCTGCTGTGCTTGATCGGACGGGCATGGTCGCGGGCGAATGCCACCGCATCGTCGAGCGCGTTGCGCGCGATGCCGGCCTCGACCGCGGCCAGGAACAGCTGCGCGTAAGGGGTCACGATGCTGCGCTGGCCGCGCCCGCCTCCGTACAGGTTCTGCGGCACGATGTCCTCTTCATCGACCCGCAGGTTGTTGAGATGGGTGGTGCCGCTGGCCGTCAGGCGCTGGCCCATGGCATCGAAGTCGTCGACCAGCTCCAGCCCCGCGCGGTCGCGCGGCAGCATGAAGCGCCGCTCGCGGCCCGCTTCATCCACCGCGACGGCGCTGACCCAGTCCGAGTACAGCGCCCCCGTGCTGTAGTACTTGCTGCCGTTGGCGCGGTAATGGTCGCCTTCGCGCACCAGGCTGGCGCTGATGGCGCCGTTGGCACCGCCCACTTCCCAGCCCGCGTTGCCGAACAGCTCGCCGTTGAGGTAATGCGGCAGCCAGCGCTGGCGGGTCGCCTCGTCATCGCTGGCGAGCAGGCCTTCGAGAAACAGGAAGCTGGGCCGCAGCGCCTGTGCCACGTTCGAGTCCACCGAGGCGACATCGATGACGAACTGGATCACGTCGCGCACCGAGGCCCCGCTGCCGCCCTGGGTCTGCGGAACGCGCCAGGTCAGCAGCTTTTCGGCACCGATGCGGCGAATCGGTTCATGCGGCAGGATGCGGTGGCGCTCGCGCTCTTCGGCGCCTTGGCGCAGTTCGGGCAGCAGCAAGGCGGCGCGGCGCTTGAGTTCGGTCACGCTCAGGCGGATTCCCGCATCAGACGGAGCGGGCGATTTTTCAATGGTGATGTCAGTCATCGTGGAACTTCTCTGCTGGATGGCGCGAATGGCGCCTTCGGGCGCCGGATTCGAGGTGGCAAGCGGGTGACTTGAACCCTTTGTGTCCCTATCGTAGGAAGCCCGGTTGCAATCGGGAAGGAATGGATTGGAATAAGATCCAACTCAAATGATTTCCGAATATCCTTATTCGGAAATCTTCATTGAATCGGTTGGAGTTGCCGAGTTCGATTGCTTGCTCGGTGTGTGGTCTGTATTGAAGTTTTGTCCTGGCCTGTCTTGAGAAGGAAATCGAATAAGGAAATTTGAAATCTTTCCTTGTTCGCGGTGATAGCGCTCCATACAGTTCATGCATTCACAATCAATTGAGACACGCGCATGAAATTTGCCTTCAAGACCCTGTGCGCCGCCGCGCTGCTCACCGCTGGCCTCACTCACGCCCAGACTGCCAAGGAGGTCCGGCTGGACTTCGCCTACTACTCGCCGCCGAGCCTGGTGCTCAAGAAGTTCGGCTGGCTCGAGCAGGACCTCAAGCCGGACAACGTGCCGGTCAAGTGGGTGCTGAGCCAGGGCAGCAACCGGGCACTCGAGTTCCTCAACAGCGGCAGCATCGATTTCGGCTCGACCGCCGGCCTGGCCGCCGTGCTGAGCAAGGCCAACGGCAACCCGATCAAGGGCGTCTACATCTTCTCGCGCCCCGAATGGACGGCGCTGCTCGTGTCCAAGGATTCGCCGATCAAGTCGATCAAGGACCTCAAGGGCAAGAAGGTGGCCGCGACCAAGGGCACCGATCCGTTCCTGTTCCTGCTGCGCAGCCTGCATGCCGAAGGTCTGCAGAAGTCCGACATCGAGCATGTCTCGCTCCAGCATGCCGACGGGCGGGCCGCGCTCGAGCAGGGGCGCGTCGATGCGTGGGCCGGGCTGGACCCGCTGATGGCGGCCAGCGAGATCGAGGCCGGCTCGCGCCTGATCCACCGCAACGTGGCGTTCAACACCTACGGCTTCCTGAACACAAGCGAGAAGTTCGCCCGGGAGAATCCCGACTACGTCAGGAAGGTCATCGCCGCCTACGAGAAGGCGCGCAAGTGGATCATCGCCAACCCCGAGGAAACCGCCAGGCTGGTGGCCGAGGAGGCCAAGCTCGCGCTGCCGGTCGCACGTCTGCAGCTCACGCGCAACGACTTCCGCAACCCCATCCCCGGCGAGGAACATGCCAAGGCCCTGAAGGCCGCGGCTCCGATCCTGCTGGAGGAGGAACTGGTGCGCAAGGGCACCGACGTCAACAAGGTCATCGACGATCTGATCGAACCCAGTTTCGCCAAGTCCGTGGTGCGTTGAGAGCGGTGACCGACATGACGCAGACATCTTCTGCTGCGCTGGAGCTGGGTGATGCATCGCCCCAGCTGCGCCGGGCGGTCTGGGGCCGCAAGGCCCAGGGCCTGATCGTCCCAGCCCTGGCCCTGGCCTTGTGGGAGACCGTGGTGCGGCAGGGCTGGGTCAGCGCGCATCTGCTGCCGCCGCCCAGCGAGCTGGCAGCGACCCTGTCCGATCTGGGGGCCAGCGGCGTGCTGTTCGAGCATATCGGCGTGAGCAGCTTGCGGGTTGCGGCTGGTTTCGCGATCGGTGCCGTCCTGGCCTTGCTGGTGGGGGCGGCCGTCGGCCTGTCACGCCGCACCGAGGCGTTGCTGGACCCGACCTTCCAGGCCCTGCGCGCCATTCCCTCGCTGGCCTGGGTGCCGCTGCTGCTGCTCTGGATGGGGATAGACGAGTCGCCCAAGATCACGCTGATCGCGATCGGCGTCTTCTTTCCCGTCTACCTGAACTTCGTCTCGGGCGTGCACAACGTGGACCGCAAGCTGGTCGAGGTCGGCGACATCTATGGCCTGACGGGGGCGCGACTGATCGCCCGCATCTTCCTGCCGGCTTCGCTGCCCAATCTGTTCACCGGCCTGCGCACCGGCCTGTCGCTGGCCTGGATGTTCCTGGTCGCAGCGGAGCTGATCGCGGCCACCAAGGGGCTGGGCTATCTGCTGACCGACGGGCGCGAGACCGGACGCGCCGACCTCGTGATCGTTGCCATCATCGTGCTGGCCCTGCTGGGCAAGTTATCGGACAGCCTGTTGCGCGGACTCGAGCAGCGGCTGCTGCACTGGCGCGACGTATTTGACAGCCGACAGGCCTGAAAACCATGACCTGCCATCTGCTTGAACTGGCCATCGAGGCCAAGCACTTCAACCGCCATCGCGTCATCGACCAGCTGGATTTCCGGCTCGAGCGCGGACAGATCGCGAGCCTGGTCGGGCCCAGCGGCTGCGGCAAGAGCACCCTGCTGCGCATCGTCGCGGGGCTCGACACCGCCTACCAGGGCGATGTGCGCATCAAGGGCCAGCCGCCGCGGCTGCACTCGCGCGAGGTCGGATTCATCTTTCAGGAGCCCCGCCTGCTGCCCTGGCTGACTGTCGCCGAGAACGTGGGCTTTGACGGCGGCAAGGCCGGGGCGCTCGACCCGCGCGTGCTGGAGCTGCTGGCCGAGGTGGGACTGTCCGATTTTGCGCAAGCCTATCCCAAGCAGCTGTCGGGCGGCATGGCCCAGCGTGCTGCGATCGCACGCGGGCTGTTCACCCAGCCCGCCTTGCTGCTGCTCGATGAACCGTTCAGCGCGGTCGATGCCTTCACGCGCATGCGGCTGCAGGATCTGCTGCTGTCGGTGGCCGCGCGCCACCAGACCACCCTGCTGCTCGTGACGCACGATGTCAACGAGGCGGCCTATCTCAGCGATCGCGTGATCGTCATGGCCAGCCGGCCCGGGCGCATCAGCGGCGAGGTCGAAGTCGCGCTGCCCAGGCCGCGCGACCGGCGCGATCCCGCGCTGGCGCGCTACGAGGCGGAGATCCTCACCCTGCTCGATGACGGCGAGACCTCGTTCCGCGATCCGGTGCAGCTGACGGCGAACGAGATTACGCTCGAGTTTTCCCGCCTGGCCTTTGCTGTCTGAAACCCGGCGCGGTGATAGACAATCGGTCCATCATGCCTATTCCACAGATCCAGACCCGTTTCGAGGTGCTCGGCGCCTGCCCGCACGACTGCCCGGACAGCTGCGCGCTGATCACGACCGTTCATGAAGGCCGTGCCGTTCAGGTGCGGGGCAACCCCGAGCACCGGCACACCGCCGGCGTGCTGTGTGCC
>JACCDQ010531117.1_pt1 | contig 10671 bp, 12 predicted proteins | sample 7446031 | NCBI WGS metagenome assembly JACCDQ01 (sample SAMN15323442, study PRJNA562643) | freshwater metagenome | isolation source: river surface water | place: USA:Blue River Watershed | collected 2017-08-17
ATTAACCATTGAGATGCCAACATCTGCCATCTGTCGGCAGGTGTTTGCATCAACCAGATATCAAATTTGTTGCTCGGCAAAATTCTTTCATCAGCATCGATACTCACAAGTGAAGCAAGATATGCAAGCTCTGCAATAAATGCGGCACAACTTTCATCTACACCTAAATGTGCTGCAACCACTTTGAGCTCGCGGACACCTAACCCGCCGGCACGTAATGCGTCAGCTGGTTCATCTGCCCAAAAATTAAGTAGTTCTTCTACCCACCGTAAAACTGTTGATACATTTGCAATCGCTGCAAGATTAATTTGACGTTCATCTCGTTTGCTGCCCGACAACTTTGGCTGTGTCGTGAAACGTTCTTTATGAATCTTTCCGCCGCGAAGATGAATCGCAACTTCTCGCGTCAAAATCACAGTTCTTTGATCAAGAGGAACAAGGAACTTTTTTTCTAAGAGCCAAGCCACACCAGGGCCAGGGTTCTTTATATCGCCGACGCTCCCACGAGGAGGTCCCCACATAAGTCGCTCTAAGACTTTCTTAGCATCTGCAGGAGCATCATCTAATTCAGTTAACTTCAACTTTGCTAATGATGCTGGCCCCAAACCTGCAGGTTCCGCACCAATCACATCACGCAACTGTGTTGGCAAGCGCATCCCATCATCTGATGGGTAGATCAAACCGATCATTACTAAATGCGCCAAGGCAGCTTTTGCTTCCTTTTCAGTCAATGCAATAACTTGTTTTTCAGAGAAAGGCTCATTAATTGATGCGGCAGCTTCTAATACTTGGAACTGCCAGTGATTAAGCGAGTCAATTGCACGAGCGAGGCTTGGCGCAGAGCATGCCCGCACAGCAAGAGATGCAATGTCTGAAGGAACTGGAGAAATTAAATCCGGGCGAGCATTAAACAAATCCAAGAAGGCAGCATCATCAACACTACGTAGGTAGTCGGAGAAGGAGCGCATTTCCATAACTTGCCTACATTACTGGCATATCAACTGTTCTTGTTAATTAGCCTCTTCGCTTACGCGGGGTAAGCCAGGTTCCCAGCGCGGCTAGTCGAACAACTAATGGAGAAATCGCTTTACCAATGAAGCGTGCCTTTCGGAAGTCATGAATTGGCCAACCTTCTGCCATCGCTCTCAGACTCAATAGGGCATCAGGATTAATTGCAGATGGATGTCCAACACATTGAAGTAGAGGTAAATCATTATTGCTGTCAGAAAAAGCAAAGCATTGCTTTAAGTCAAAACCTTTTTCGAGCGCAAGTTCCGTGACAGCGATAGCTTTTTCTTTTCCATGAAGCAAAGGTCCGTTCATTCGCCCCGTGTATGTTCCGTCACTGATTTCAGCTTTGCTTCCTAGAGCACCGGTTAAGCCCAATCGATTTGCAATCACCACTGCCATATCTTCGGGCGCAGCAGTAACTAAATAAACTTCAACACCTTCAGCTACCAAAGATTGCGCGATATCAATTGTTCCCTGCCACATTGCTGGCGAAACGTATTCGTCATAAATCTCTTGGGCAATCGCTTCAATATCTTTAACATTGTGACCACCGATAAAGTCGGTTGCGGCATCCTGAAATCTTTGGATCTCTTCGGTGTTCTCTTTTCCCGTTAAGCGAAATCTCAGGTTGGCTAAAACAAATCGAGAAATATCCTTCTTAGTGAAGTAACCACGCTGATACATACCTCGGCCCAAGAAGTAAATTACCGAGCCTCGAATAAGCGTGTTATCGACATCAAAGAAGGCAGCCCGTTTGCTCGTGAGTGCCATGTCACTACCTTAGCGAGAGAAGTGCATGAGGGACGCTTTATGCTTTCCCAATGAGTTCAACAGTGCATGTAGTTCGCCACGGAGAAGTCCATAATCCAGAGAAGATTTTGTATGGGCGTCAGCCTGGTTGGAGATTGTCTGAGCGTGGGCAAGAGATGGCAAAGACAATTGGCGAATGGTCTAAATCATTAGATCTTGGTGCACTTCACGTCTCACCCCTACAACGTGCGCAAGAGACCGCTGCTCCAATTGCAGCAGCTCACAACATCGCCATCACAACTGATGAACGCCTGATTGAGGCAGCAAATATTTTTGAAGGAAAGCCATTTGGTGTTGGCGATGGAGTTCTACGACATCCCGCTGCTTGGAAGCACCTATGGAATCCATGGAAGCCTTCTTGGGGCGAACCATACGATGAGCAGATTAATCGAATGCTTGCTGCAATCTTTGCGGCCCGAGATGCTGCAAATGGCAAGGATGCAATTTGCGTCTCTCACCAATTACCTATTTGGATTTTGCGAAGTGCAATCGAGAATCGTCGTTTGCTTCATGATCCTCGGAAGCGTGAATGTACTTTAGCCTCAGTTACCAGTGTTCACTTTGATGATGAAGGAATGATTTCAGGTCTTACTTATTCAGAGCCTGCACGTCACCTGTTACCAGAGAAGAAGTAATGAAAAAGTTCATCGCATTTATTGTTCTTGCATTTGCATTAACTGCATGCGGTGGTGGAGGCAGCTCAAGCGCCGAAGAAAGCTTTGTCTCTGGTGATGGATCAACAACTTTCATCAAGAGTTCGGATCGAAAAATTGCACCCGCAATTACCGGTATGACCTTGTCGGGGAAGAATTACACATATGAAAAAGATAGAGTCGCGGTTGTAAATGTTTGGGCTTCTTGGTGCTCTCCATGTCGCGCCGAAGCACCAACACTTGTCGCCTTAGCCAACAAGTACACCGATGTTGCATTTATTGGAATCTTGACCAGAGATAATCCAGCTAACGCGGAGGCCTTTGAACGTCGCTTCAAGATTCCTTATCCAACGGTTATTGATGACTCAATCTTGATTGGCTTTAAAGGCTCATTGCCAGCAAATGCCATCCCTACAACGGTTATTTTAGATAAATCAGGTCGGGTAGCAGCACGTATTTCAGGTGCCGTCACAGTCGCATCTTTGTCAGAATTGATTGAGAAAGTCTCGGCAGAATGAGAGATTTCTTTGTAGATCAAATCTTTTCCGGCTTTGTTGTTACTGCTTTTCCCTTTGCATTTATCGCAGGTGTAATTTCATTCTTGTCTCCTTGCGTATTGCCACTTGTGCCTGGATACCTTTCCTTTGCGGCAGGCTTTTCAGTTAGTCGCGGAAAAGTTTTATTGGGATCGCTCCTGTTTGTTCTTGGCTTTAGCTTGGTTTTTGTTTCATATGGAGCACTTTTTGGTGGATTGGGTAACCAACTATCTGCAAATGAAGAGTTAATCTCGCGAATACTCGGAATACTGACAATCTTTTTAGGTTTTGTTTTCTACGGGCGTTTTCCTTTCTCCCCAACAATACGTCCGAAGATGCGTACGACCGGTGGGTTGCTAGGTGCACCAATGCTTGGTGTGCTTTTCGGAATTGGTTGGACTCCTTGCATCGGTCCAGCACTTGCTGCGGTACAAACTTTGGCTTTTCAAGAGTCCAGTGCGGTACGTGGGGCAATTCTTTCATTTGGATACTGCCTCGGTTTGGGGTTGCCCTTCATTCTTTCTGGTTTATCCATGGACAAGTCAGCAAAGCTTCGTTCACTTATCTATCGCCGTGGCGATGTGATTTCAAAAATTGGTGGAGTCTTCTTGATTACAATTGGCCTATTGCAAGTATTAGGTTTCTGGAGTCAGATAATGAACTCACTTCGAACACTAATCTCTGACTTTATTCCGGTGATCTGATGAGTGAACAAACCCAGATTCCTGAGCTAGATAGCGTTGGTTTACTGCGCTACGCGTGGCGTCAATTGACCAGCATGAGAACGGCGTTGATTCTTCTTTTGCTTGTTGGCATCGCGGCGATTCCAGGCTCTTTAGTTCCCCAAAGAACTCAGAATCCATTACAAGTAACGCAATACTTCAAGGATTCTCCTGATTTAGCCCGCTGGATGGATCGTTTCTATCTCTTTGATGTCTATGGATCACCATGGTTTAGCGCGATTTACATCCTTCTATTTATCTCTTTGATTGGCTGTGTTCTTCCTCGAACTATCGAACATTTCAAAGCCGCCAAAGCTCTTCCACCAGCAACCCCTAAGAATCTTTCGAGATTAGAGCATCACGAATCATGGCGTGCTCAAGGTAATGAGCTCGATTTAGCACGTGCTTGGTTCAAGTCAAAGAGATTCCGCGTGCTTGAAGCTGATGGAACTATTTCAGCCGAAAAAGGATTTATGCGTGAAACAGGAAATCTATTTTTTCACTTAGCACTAATTTTGATTTTGCTGGGAATTAGTTTTAGCTCATTGTTTGGTATGCGCGGCGAAGCGATCGTAAATGTTGGAGAAAGATTCGTTAACACTCCAACAAGTTATGACACCTTGACTTATGGAAAACTGTATCGCGATTCAAATGTCCCAGCCTTTATGCTGACTGCAGATAAGTTTGTTGCGCAGTACAACGTTGAAACAAGCGCGCCAGAGGATTACACACTCAATGTCTCACTTCTTCGTGAAGGTTCTAAGACAATTGAGAAGAAGGTCATCAAGGTCAACAAACCAATGACCATCGGAACCACCCGTGTTTATTTACAAGCTAACGGTTACGCACCAGTTGTAACTGTGAGAGATTCAAAGGGCGATGTTGCATTTCAAGGTCCAGTAACTTTCTTGCCGCAAGATGCAAACCTTCGATCAATCGGTGCCATCAAAGTTCCTGATGCCGATCCGCAGATTGGTTTCTTAGGATCTTTTCTTCCAACATATGTTCGTGATGGAGCAAATGGTGGGGCAAGTGCATTTCCCAAGGCTTTAAATCCACGATTGTTGCTCTCTGTCTGGAGTGGTGATTTAGGTTTGGACTCAGGGATTCCTCAATCTGTTTATCGAATTGATACAACGGAGATGAGGCAGATTGGTTTAAAGGGCCTAAAGCCTGGCGAAAGCTATGTATATGAAGGTGGATCAATAACCTTTGAAGGATATGTGCAATGGGTAAACCTAAACTTTGTCGCTGATCCCGGAAAGCATCTAGCTTTGCTTGGAGGTATTGTTGCGATCCTCGGGTTATTAGCTTCACTATTTACTCGCAGACGACGTATTTGGATTCGCGTAGGTGAAGATGTTGAAGTTGCGGGGCTTGCAAAGAATGCAGCCCCAGGTTTAGAGATTGAAATGCAGGGCTTTGTAAAGATGTTAAAGGGAGAGAAATAGATGTCACGTTCATGGGCTTATGCATCAAACTACTTGGTGTATTCAGCGATGGCTGTCTATGCAATCTCCTTTATCGCGCACGCCATTGAAACCGCTTGGGCCGTAAAGGTTCCAAACGACAAGAACACAACTTTGGATTACAAGCGCACTGAAAAAGTTGCACGAATTGCAACTGCAATGATGATTTTAGGTTTCATCTTGCTATTTGGTGGTGTCATCGCGCGAGGAATCTCTGCTGGCAGAGTTCCTTGGGGAAACATGTACGAGTTTTCAATTACAGGTGCTTTGGCATTTTCTGGTGCTTACTTACTGGCACTTCGAAAGTACGATCTACGTTGGCTTGGATTGCTTGTCTCGGTATCAGTCCTATTAACCATTGGAACTGCAATAACCGTTTTGTATGTACCAAGCGCCCCATTAGTTCCGGCACTTAAATCGGAGTGGCTAGTTATTCACGTATCGGCTGCAATCATTTCTGGTGGAGTCTTCTTACTTTCAAATGTAATTGCTGCGGCGTATTTGTATTTAGATCGAGTAGAAGAAAAGGGGGAGCGTCCTCAATGGGCAAAGCGCCTTCCAGATTTAGAAACGCTAGATCAACTCTCTTATCGATTAGTTGCATTTGTATTTCCACTGTGGACCTTCTCAGTTATCGCAGGTGCAATTTGGGCTGAAAGTGCTTGGGGTCGTTACTGGGGCTGGGATCCAAAAGAGACTTGGGCGTTTATTACATGGGTTGCATATGCCGCATACCTGCATGCACGCGTGACAATTGGTTGGCGTGGTCGCCGAGCAGCATGGCTGTGCCTATTTGCAGGCTCAACCTTCTTGTTTAACTACATTTACGTAAACATTTGGGGAACTGGAAAGCACACCTACTCAGGGCTATAAAGCGTATTTACGAGTTACAACTTTCCCAGGAAATCAGGGTCATCATCTGGCGGAAGAATTCGGCGCTTAGGAGCTTTACGTCCCTTTGGCTTATTTCGTCCAGCGATTAAGTATGCGATAGGTCCAATTGCTGCTGCTTGTGGTCCCAAAATAATAATGAGTAAAAGCCATCCCCACTTTGGAAGATTCTTAATCTGTGATTCATCGGTGCGAGCACAGTCAATTAATGCATAGATTGTTAATCCAAAAACCAAGATAACTGGAATCACTTTTGACATGGAATTAGTGTAGCCCTAACCCAATTGCAAGCAAGATAGAAAAGATCATTTGTAGCTTTGCGGTTCTACCCAGAACAGGAATTAAATCCTTACCTGAAATCCCACTTAAAACTTGCCTTGAAATTGAAAGGCTCATTGGCAGCACGGCTAAGGTAAGTAAGGTTGTAGGTATCAAAGTCACAATTGCTGCCAGATGAGCAAGTAGCAATAGCGCCACATACATTCTGCGAGCGTTGTGATCTCCAATTCGGACAGCAACGGTTCGCTTTCCAACCAATTCATCCTTAGGTCTGTCACGAAGATTGTTAATCGCCAAAATTGCACATGAAAGCGCACCCATAGGAATGGAAACGATAAAACTCAAGAAAGTTAACTGTTCGGTTTGCGCGTAGTAGGTACCCATCGTTGCGATAACGCCAAAGAAAAGAAAAACAGATAATTCGCCAAGGCCCTTGTAGCCATAGGGATTCTTACCACCGGTGTATCCCCATGCAGCTGCAATCGAAATGATTCCAACAAGAATGAGCAATGGGGAAGTTAAGTACGCAAGCCAAACGCCAGCGATACTGGCTATTCCAAAGGAGATAAATGCCGCCGCCTTTACAGACTTGGCCGATGCCAAACCGCTTGCAACTAGGCGAATGGGACCAACGCGATCAGCATCTGTTCCCTTAACTCCATCGCTGTAATCATTTGCGAAATTAACGCCTATCTGAAGCCACACTGCGACTTTGAGTGCGAGAGCAGCCCGAAACCAGTTGAAATCTGCCCCGACAAGAGAGGTGGCAACTACAACTGGTGCGATGGCTGCAGGCAATGTGCGAGGTCGTGCACCAAGTAACCACTTATTCATTTGGTATCGCCTGCGCCAATCTCTTACGGTCAACTTTTCCAATACCGAGCAATGGTAGCGATTCCATCACATGAATACCTTTTGGTTTAGCAAAAGAACCTACTTCACTTTCAAGAATTGAAATCAATCGAGACTCATCAATCTCCCCGACGACTGCAATGTGCAGAGAATGCCCCCATTGAGGATCATCAACTGCGAATGCGGCAATTTGTAATGCTGGAAAATGCTGATTCAAAACACTCTCGACATTGTTAAGAGATAGGTTTTCTCCACCACTAATGATTACATCATCGGATCGACCAATTACTACCAGCTTGTCTTCGACAAACTCACCCAAATCTTTAGTTTCGTACCAACCATTATTTAATTCAAGGCCTAGGGCAAGAATGCTTCCGCGGATAAAAATAGATCCACCGCGTACCTCAACTTGAACACCTTCTAAAATTTCTCCGTTGTAAACACAACCACCAGAAGTCTCACTCATTCCATAAGTTGTAACAACATTTATGCCAGCAGATGTTGCCTGATTTCGAAGCGCTTGAGGCAAGGCTGCACCACCAACAAGAACCTTATGTGCACTTTGTAAATGCTTCAATAAGTTGTCATCCCCATTTAGTGCTCTAAACAATTGCGTAGGAACAATTGCAGTGAAATCAACTCGAGGATATTCACCTGAATGATTTCTAAGATCAACTGGAATAGTTCCTAATTCAAAAGCTCTAACAAAAACATTGACGGCCGCAACATGAGTTAAAGGCAAAAGCAAGGACCAAGTATCTCCAGGCTTAGCTCCAATAAATGCATTAGATGCTCGAGCAGAAGAAACCAAAGCATGAGCTGACAGGAAGATTTCCTTTGGGGCACCAGTACTGCCTGATGTTCCAATGACCACCGCAGCTTGCACTGGGGCGAACTCTGAATGAACCTCTCCAAATCCGAGGGTGGGGCCATTGCCCGCGAGAGCCGCTGTGATGTCCCTCGCTAATTGAGGAATTTCGCATGCAGGGCTGACCCGCAGAATTTTTCGTTGTGACGAGTTATCCATTGCCGTCGTAGGCTATCGCTAGCAACGACGATGGGGGAAATGTGAGCAAGCCGATCAAGCGCGAATTTGGTAGCCGTGAGATTCCACAATGGGTAACTGCACCCGGCGGAGAAGATTTCGTAGATATCAAATATCAAATGGGTGATGGAATCGCCAAGATAACCATCAACCGTCCACAAGTGCGCAATGCATTTCGCCCGCAGACAATTATTGAGTTAATCGAAGCTTTCAATTTAGCGCGTGACAATGAAGAAGTCGGCGTCATCATCTTTACGGGTGAAGGTACTGAAGCCTTTTGTTCGGGTGGAGATATCAGCGTTCGCGGTGATGATGGATATTTGGGTGAAGACAAGTTGGCGAAAAAAGGAATTGGTCGCCTCAATGTTCTAGATCTTCAGGTACAAATTCGCCGTACGCCAAAGCCAATCGTTGCGATGGTCGCTGGTTGGGCGATTGGTGGAGGGCATGTGCTGCATGTTGTTTGCGATTTAACTATCGCTGCAGACAATGCAAAGTTTGGTCAGACAGGTCCGATGGTTGGATCTTTTGATGGTGGTTATGGAGCCGGATTACTAGCTGCACATGTGGGGCAGAAGAAGGCACGTGAGATTTGGTTTATGACTCGCGAATACAACGCGCAAGAAGCATTAGATATGGGATTGGTAAATACCGTTGTTCCGATCGCCGAACTAGAAGCTGAAACAGTTTCATGGTGCCGGGAAATGCTTCGTAACTCACCTATGGCTCTTCGTCTGCTCAAGGCGAGCTTAAACGCTGCGACCGATGGTTTAGCTGGCGTTCAGCAACTTGCAGGCGATGCAACTCTTCTGTTTTACATGACAGAAGAAGGACAAGAAGGCCGTGATGCATATCAACAAAAGCGCAAGCCTGACTTCGGAAAATTTCCAAAGCGCCCTTAATTTATGGATCAACAACTTCTCGACACTTTGCGCGTAATTGCGCTGCCAACGAAAACAAACTTTCGTGGCATTAATGTTCGTGAAGTTGCACTATTCAAAGGACCATATGGATGGGGAGAGTTTTCGCCCTTCCTTGAATACGATGATGTTGAATCGTCGCACTGGTTAGCAAGCGCCATCGAAGCGGCGACTCAGCCAAGACCGAAACTTTTTCGAAGCTCCATCGCGGTTAATGGAACTATTCCTGCAACCAACGATCAAAAAGTAGTTAATGAACTAGTCGCGTCGTATCCAGGGGTAAAAACCTACAAAGTTAAGGTTGGCGATAATCTCAGTGAAGACATCGTTCGTTTAGCAAGAATTCGATCGCTTGGCCGTAAAGTCAATATTCGCATCGACGTAAATGGACTTTGGAGTGTTGAGCAAGCCCTTACCAATCTATATGCATTCTACGAAAATGTAGGACCGTTTGAGTATGTAGAGCAACCGTGTGCGACTTTAGATGAGTTACGTGAACTCAAAAGCAAGATTCGAATTCCATTAAGAATTACAGTCGATGAAGTAATTCGAAAATCACCAGATCCATTTGCACTGGACTTGCAAGGTGCCGCAGACATTGTGATGCTCAAAGTTCAACCACTTGGTGGAATCAAGAGAGCTCGTGCAATCGCAGAACATCACAAGTTGCCTGTTGTGGTTTCAAGTGCACTCGATAGTGCAGTTGGAATTAATTACGGTCTGACACTTGCCGCTTCTTTCCAAGATTTAAACTTTGATTGTGGTCTCGCGACAGGTTCTCTATTGGCTAAGGATGTCGCTCATTTACCAATTGTCGATGGAATGATGCAGATTTCTGAGTTTGAACCACAATTAGACGGATTAGATGTGGCACCAGATCGCTTTGAATGGTGGAAGAATCGGATTATGAGAACCGCGGAGCTTTTGAAGTGAATAACTCAACCTCCTTAGCTCGCGTAGTAGTACGCCAAATAATTGAATCTGGAATCACCGATGTTGTGATTTCACCTGGATCACGTAATGCACCTTTGTCTTTGGCCTTCTTTGCCGCGGCAGAGAGAGGTTTGATCACAGTTCATGTGCGCATCGATGAGCGAACTGCCGCTTTTTTTGCCTTAGGAATTATTAAGGCAACTGCAGACCTGTTCCAGTTGTCTGCACGAGTGGAACTGCTGTCGCTAATTACCATCCAGCTGTTCTTGAAGCACACCACACAAACGCACCCTTGTTAGTTTTGACCGCAGATCGTCCAGCGATGTTGCGTAAGACTGGAGCGAATCAAACAACTGAACAGGCACGAATTTTTGGCAAAGCGGTGCGCTACTTTGCAGATATTGATGGCCCTGTTTATCCGATGGAGCTACCACTTGATAGTTTGCGAATTGGGCCAGTGCACTTAAACCTTCAATTTGATGAACCTTTACTTCCAGATGATTCCTCGGATTGGGTTTCCGAGATCGTAGTAGCTCCAAAAGATTTCGTA
>JACCDQ010095512.1_pt1 | contig 10669 bp, 7 predicted proteins | sample 7446031 | NCBI WGS metagenome assembly JACCDQ01 (sample SAMN15323442, study PRJNA562643) | freshwater metagenome | isolation source: river surface water | place: USA:Blue River Watershed | collected 2017-08-17
GCTTCGATCTTCACTTTGGGCAAAAAGTCGACGACGTATTCAGCGCCACGGTACAGCTCGGTGTGGCCCTTTTGGCGACCGAAGCCTTTGACTTCGGTCACGGTGATGCCCTGCACGCCGATGCCCGACAGTGCTTCACGCACTTCGTCCAGCTTGAAGGGTTTGATGATGGCGGTCACCAGTTTCATGATGGCTCCTTGGTGTGTGAGGGGAAGATCAGAAGGCGTATTTCAGGCCAACGACCACGGCCGCCTTGCCGGTGAACTTGCCGGCGGGCGTGTAGTAGTAGTCCTTGCTGGTGTCTGTGCCAATCACTGCGGCCGTAGCCGACAAGCCATTGCCCAGGTCTTTGCCCAATGTCAGGGCGTAATCGGTGTAGGAATAAGCGTCGTTGTTTTTGACGGACTGGTAACCCACGTGCGGCACCAGGCTGTAACCACCGCCCAGATCGAACGTGGCGCTCAGGTCCACGTAATAGCTGTTCTTGCTGTCAGCAAAACCGAACAGGTTGGACACCGCATGCGAGTACTTCAAGGTGGCTGGGCCATACGTGGCAGCACCATAAACTTCATTGGTGTTGGCACTCACCGCCAGCTTGTTGCTGGGGTACTCATAGCGCAGGAAACCCACGTCATAAGACACGTCGCCCACAGCGCCTTTGTAGCCACCGTACACATCCAGTTCCACATTGGCATCACCACCTGCATCCTTGATCCACTTGATGGTGGAGCCCCAGGTGCCGACATAGAAACCGCTCTTGTCTGCGTAGTCAACGCCACCTTGCAGGGCAGGTTGCAGGCGCGACTGGGAGATGCCGCGGTAACGGTAGTCGGACACCGCGCCGACGTTGAAGGACAGGCTGCTTTCAGGCTCGGCAGGGGCGGTCTGGGCTTGGGCCACAGAAGTCAGGGCACCCACAGCCAGGGCGATCAAGGAAGGAACGAGGATTTTTTTCATGGTGGACTCCGGTCAAAGTGAATAAAGACAGTGGTCTTAAGCAGTTAGCGTGCCAACACCCAAAACCCTCTTTCCACGGGCATTTACCAGTGCCAAGTTCTTTTTGTGCATGTTTCAATGGCATTCAAAACCATCAGGCATGCACTGACAGCGTGCCTACGCACACACCATGCACCAGCATGGGGCAGGGAGGTCCAATGAGTCTGTCTTTGGTGCACAGCCGCGCCCTGGTCGGCCTGCAAGCGCCCGCGGTCACCGTCGAGGTGCATCTGGCCAACGGCCTGCCCAGCTTCACGCTGGTGGGTTTGGCCGATGTCGAGGTCAAAGAAGCGCGGGAGCGGGTGCGTTCAGCCCTGCAAAACAGCGGCCTCGAATTTCCGCACAACAAACGCATCACCGTGAACCTGGCCCCGGCCGACCTGCCCAAGGACTCGGGCCGACTGGACCTGCCCATTGCGCTGGGCATCCTCGCGGCCAGCGGACAAATCGATGCCGGCAAGCTGGCGGGTCATGAATTTGCAGGCGAGTTGTCGCTGTCGGGCGAGCTGCGCCCGGTGCGCGGCGCATTGGCCATGAGTCTGGTGCTGCGCCAGCAACAGGTGCGCACCCGGCTGGTGTTGCCCCCGGGCAGCGCCGAAGAAGCCGCCTTGGTGCCCGATGCCGAAGTGTTCCGGGCGCGGCATTTGCTGGATGTGGTGCAGCAGTTTTTGCCACCATCGAACGAGCCACCACCCGAGCCCGGTGACGGCTGGACCCGCCTGACGTTGACCGCACCCACTGCCCCGCCCCGTTATGCCGACCTGGCCGATGTCAAAGGCCAGGCGGGCGTCAAGCGTGTGCTGGAGATCGCCGCCGCCGGGGGGCATTCCCTGCTGATGGTCGGTCCGCCCGGCTCAGGCAAGTCAATGCTGGCGCAACGCTTTGCGGGTTTGCTGCCCCCCATGTCGGTGGAAGACGCACTGGAAGCCGCCGCCATCGCCAGCCTGCCCGGACGCTTTGATTTGACACGGCGGGCACAGCGCCCGACGGGTCAGCCCCACCACTCGGCCAGCGCGGTGGCCTTGGTGGGTGGCGGCTCGCCCCCCAGGCCCGGTGAAATCTCGCTGGCGCACCACGGCGTGCTCTTTTTGGATGAACTGCCTGAGTTCCCAAGGGCCGCCCTCGAAGCGCTGCGCGAGCCGCTGGAAACCGGCAGCATCACCATCGCCCGGGCGGCGCGGCGGGCCGAGTTCCCGGCGCGCTTTCAACTGGTGGCTGCCATGAACCCCTGCCCTTGCGGTTATCTGGGCAGCGCCACCCGCGCCTGCCGCTGCTCGCCCGACCAGGTCAGCCGCTATCAGGGCAAGCTCAGCGGCCCGCTGCTGGACCGCATTGACCTGCACATCGAAGTGCCCAGTTTGCCCGCGCAAGACCTGCTGAACGCCCCGCCCGGCGAGAGCACCGAAACCATCGCAGCCCGCAGCCTTGTCGCTCGTGAGCGGGCGCTGGCCCGCCAGGGTTGTGCCAACGCCGTGCTGCAAGGCCAGGCCATCGATGAGCAAGCCCGCTTGAGTGAAGCGGCCACCGCCTTGCTGCAAAAAGCCGCCGCCAAACTCGGCTGGAGCGGGCGCAGCACCCACCGCAGCCTCAAAGTGGCCCGCACCATCGCCGATCTGGCGGGCAGCGACACCATCGAAGCACCCCATGTGGCCGAAGCCGTGCAATACCGGCGGGTGCTCAACGAGCAATGAAGCATCTGGACACAGACTTGTGGCCTATGGTTTTCATCCGCACATCCATCGGGTGCATGAACAGCTGGGCCAAGCTGTGAATGTGCAACGCACGCGGCGCAAACCCGATCGAGCGCCGCTTTGCTGCGGCATACTGTTGCTTGACATGCGACCCATCGGCCATTCACCTGTCAGCACGGCGGGTTCATTCCCTTCCAAAGGATCAGACCATGAAAAAAGTCCTCAACGTTGGCGGCAACAGCAAAGCCATTCCTCTGCCCCCGCAATACGCCGGCTTTGAGCATTTGCTGCTGGACATTGACCCCAAAGGGCAACCCGATGTGCTGTGCGATGCACGCGAGTTGTCAAGCTTGCCGCACAACCAGTTCGACATGATTTATTGCTCACACAACCTGGAGCACTATTACCGACACGATGTCAAACGCGTGCTGCAGGGCTTTTGGGATGTGCTCAAACCCGGAGGGGGCGTGCACATCGTGGTGCCGGACATCCTGGCTGTGGTCAAAGCCATGATCGACAAGAACCTGGACATCGACGACGAGTTGTACCAATCGGCCCTGGGACCCATTCTGGTATCGGACGTGATCTACGGCTATGGCAAGCAAATCGAGGAAAGCGGCGTCGAATTCTTTGCCCACAAAACCGGCTTCACCCACAAATCCCTGCTCAAGGCCTTGCTCAACACCGGCTTCAGCCACATTCACTCATCGGAAGGCAGCTATTCGGTGACCGCCGTGGCGTTCAAACAGGAAATGTCCCCGGATCTGGCGGCGCTGTTCAACATCGCGGTTTGAGCCCCATTGCGACACCCCACCAGAAAAGCGGCACCATGTCCCCCGTCATCCTGCAAACCTTTCACAAGGAATTCCTCCACAACCCGATGTGTGACTGGATTCGTCCCATCGGAGTCAACGGTTTTTTCAGCCCCGCTTTTCTCAATGACAACACCGGCGACCACATTTCTGACCTCAACAGTTACTACTGTGAGCTGACGGCCCAATACTGGGCATGGAAGAATTTCAAAGCCGACCACGTTGGCTTCTATCACTACCGGCGTTATCTGAACTTTCTGCCCGAACCGGGCTTTCATGAAAACACCTCGGTGGATACGGAAAACGCCGCCAATGCGATTGCCTTTCTGAGCACCGACGCCCAAAAGGCCGCACTCGAAAAAATGCTGTCCATCTGTGATGTGGTCACTGCGCAGCGCTCGCACCTGATCCCGTCAGTCGAAGCGCAGTATTGCGGCGTGGTTGAAAACGCGCCTTGGCTGGCATTTTTGGCCGAGCTGAAAAACCGGTTCCCCGGGGCCGTGGACCCACAGACCTATTTCCAGGTGGTCAGCGCCTTGCCCATCTGCAATATGTATGTGATGAAAAAACCGCTCTTCGACCGCTACTGCGAAGACCTGTTCGCAGTCATCGATCCGGTATTTCAGAAAATCGGTGCGCCCTACAACGCCTACAACAACCGCTACCCCGGCTTTCTGGCCGAGCGCTTTTTGGGCTACTGGCTGCACATTCACAACATTTGCGCCATCGAAGTGCCCATGATCGTGATCAAGTAACCCTGCAGGTCATGCACTGCCCCGTTTGCACGCCATGACCCACGCACCTCCACAGAACTGACATGAAAAACATCGCCATCGTGGGTGCCGGATTTTCCGGTGCCGTCATTGCACAACAACTGGCCCAGGCGGGTTGCCGGGTCACCGTGTTTGACGCACGCTCCCACGTGGCAGGCAACTGCCACACCGAACGCGATGCACAGACCCAGGTCATGGTCCACGTTTATGGTCCGCACATCTTTCACACCAGCAACGAAAAAGTGTGGAGCTATGTTCAGCAGTTCGATGAGTTCATGCCGTTTGTGAACCGCGTCAAAGCGATCTACAACGGCCGCGTGTATTCACTGCCCATCAACCTGATGACCATCAACAGCTTCTTTGGCAAAACCTTCTCGCCTGCCGAAGCTGCGGCGTTCATGACCGAAATTGGCGACAAATCAATCACCGACCCCCAAACCTTTGAAGAACAGGCCCTGCGCTTTGTGGGCAAAGACCTGTACGAAGCCTTCTTCAAGGGCTACACCCAAAAGCAATGGGGACTGCACCCGTCCGAGTTGCCAGCGAGCATCCTCAAGCGCTTGCCCGTTCGCTTCAATTACGACGACAACTACTACGCCAGCACTTTCCAGGGCATGCCCAAGCATGGCTATACCTACATCGTGGAGCGCATGCTGGACCACCCCGGCATCACGGTGCACCTGAACACGGCATTTGACCGCCAACAAGCCAATGCCTGGGACCATGTCTTTTACAGCGGCCCCATCGATGCCTGGTTTGGTTATGCCAAGGGCCGTCTGGGCTACCGCACCCTGGACTTTGAAGTCGAACGCCACCACGGCGACCATCAGGGCAACGCGGTGATCAACTATTGCGATCCGCAGGTGCCTTACACCCGCATCTCGGAGCACAAACACTTTGCCCCGTGGGAGCAGCACGACCAAACCCTGATCTACAAGGAACACAGTCGTTTGTGCGAGCAAGCCGACACGCCGTATTACCCGATCCGGCTGGTCAAGGACAAGGCACAGCTGACCGATTACATCGAACTGGCCCGCGCCGAGCAAAAAACCACTTTTGTCGGACGGCTGGGCACCTACCGCTACCTGGACATGCATGTGACCATCGCAGAAGCACTGGACGTGTCGGAGCGCTACCTGGCCTGCCTGCAAAGCGGTGAAGCCATGCCCGCATTCAATGTGGACCCCTTGGGCTGAGTCACGCCAGACCTGCATGCCATGGGGCCACCCGATTCGGTCCCGATAATGGGGGCATGACCGTCCGCGCCACCCCTTTGACTGCCCGTACCACTGCGCTGGGCCCCTTCAGCTTCTGGCTGTCGCTGCCGCAGCTGATCACCTGGGGCAGCGTGTTCTACACCTTCTCTTTGCTCATGACGCCGCTCGAGGCCGAGCTGGGCATGAGCCGTGCCCAATCGTCGCTGGCCTTCAGCCTGGCGCTGCTGGCCGAGGGCCTGACGGCGTATCTGGTGGGGCACTGGATCGACGCCGGACATGAGCGGCACGTCATGACACTGGGCTCGGTCTGGGTCGGCATGGGCCTGGTGGCGCACAGCTTCGTGCAGTCCGTCACCGGTTTTTATGCGGTGTGGGTCTGGCTGGGCCTGGGCCTGGCGGCCACGCTCTACAGCCCGGCCTTTGCGATCGTCACCCGGCGTTTTCCGCAAGACTTTCGCCGCGCCATCATCACCCTGACTTTTTTGGGCGGCCTGGCCAGCACCGTGTTCATTCCGCTGTCGAGCTGGTGGATTGCGCTGTGGGGCTGGCGGCAGGCCCTGTGGGCGCTGGCCGCCTTGCAGTTGCTGGTGTGCGCGCCACTGCATGCCTGGCTGCTGCGCGGTGCCGCCCGCACCCGCGATGAAAATCACGCCCACCCTGCACGCCACGTTTCGGTGATCGCACACCTGCGCCAGCCACCGTTTTGGTTGCTGGCGGTGTTCATGCTGCTCATGATGGGCGTCACTTCGGCGCTGCCCGCCCACATGATTGCCCTGCTGCAAGAAGCCCACTTGCCCCCAGCCTGGGTGATTGCCATCCCGGCAGCCATCGGCGTGATCCAGGTGGTGGGCCGTCTGCTGCTGTTTGTTTTCGAGCGCCAATGGGATGTCCATGCCGCCAACCGCTGGATCCCCACACTGATTCCGCTGGGCCTACTGGCTTTGCTGATCGGCGGCCTGAACCCGGGCGCTGCGCTCGTGTTTGTCGTTTTGTACGGCCTGGGCAACGGCATGAACACCATCGTCAAAGGCACGGCCATGGCGCAATACGTCAGCCGCGCCCATGTCGGCCAGCTCAATGGCCTGTTGGGCCTGCCCATCGCACTGGCCCGCTCGGCCGCACCGCTGGCGGTCGGTCTGCTGTGGTCACCCGCACAAGGCTACGCCCTGGCCCTGGTCTGGCTGCTGGCCATCAGCGTGGTGAGCACCGGGGCCTTATGGCTGGCCCAGCGCCTGTCCCTGAAATCCCATTCTTCTTCACCTGCCCATGCAAACCTCTGAACAACCCGTGCTGCGCGACCTGGTGCTGGTCGGCGGCGGCCACAGCCATGTGGGTGTGCTGCGCCAGTTCGCCATGAAGCCCGAGCCGGGCGTGCGCCTGACGGTGATTTGCACCGACATCGACACGCCCTACTCGGGCATGCTGCCGGGCTACATCGCCGGGCATTACAGCTTTGACGAAGTCCACATCGACCTGGGCCGTCTGGCCGCTTTTGCCGGAGCGCGCCTCGTGCACGATGCGGTGATCGGCATCGACCGGCAAAACCAGCGCGTGATCTGCCGCCAACGGCCTGCTGTGGCCTATGACCTGCTTTCGATCAACATCGGCTCCACCCCGCAGGTGCAACAAGTTGAGGGCGCGCAGGCGCTGGCCGTGCCGGTTAAGCCGATTGCGCAATTCAACCAGCGCTGGCTGGCCCTGCTGGCCAAGGTGCGCAACCTGCGCGGGCGCATGACCATCGCGGTGGTGGGTGGGGGTGCAGGCGGTGTCGAGATGCTGCTGGCCATGCAATACCGCCTGCGCCACGAACTCAAGGCACTGGGCCGCAACCCCGAAGACCTGAAGTTTGTGCTGTTGACCTCGGGCACCGAACTGCTGCCCACGCACAACGCCCGCGTGCGCGAGCGCTTTGCCCGGGTGCTGCGCGAGCGCAATGTCGAAGTCCACACCCAGACCGAAGTGGTGCAGGTTTCGCCCGGGTGCCTGCACGCCCGCAACGGCCGCACCTTTGACGCCGACGAAACCCTGTGGGTCACACAAGCCGGTGGCCCGGCCTGGCTGCACAGCACCGGCCTGGCCCTGAATGAGCACGGTTTCATCCGCGTCAATGACCAGCTGCAAACCCTGACCGATCCGAAAATTTTTGCCGCTGGCGACATCGCCGACTTCACTGACCGCCCTCTTGAAAAAGCCGGCGTGTTTGCGGTGCGCATGGGCCCGCCTTTGGCCGACAACCTGCGGCGCAGTCTGCGCGGGCAGGCGCTCAAGGCCTGGCAGCCACAACGCCACTGGCTGTCGCTGATCTCCACCGGCAACCGCCATGCAGTGGCCTCTCGCGGCGCATTGGGTTTCGCGGGCGACTGGGTCTGGCGCTGGAAGAACCACATCGACCGCCGCTTCATGCGCATGTTCAATGAGCTGCCACCCATGCGCCCCCCCGCTGCCGCCACGCCGGCGCTGGCCCTGAGCACCGAAGAATCGCTGCAAGCCATCTCGGCCATCGCCATGCGCTGCGGCGGCTGTGGTGCCAAGGTGGGGGCCGATGTGCTGTCACGCGCTTTGGGCGCATTGCACACCTTGCAACGGCCCGACGTGCTGATTGGCCTGCACGCGCCCGACGATGCCGCCGTGGTGCGCGTGCCCCCGGGTCAGGCCATGGTGCACACGGTCGATTTTTTCAGGGCCTTCATCGACGACCCCTATGTGTTTGGGCAAGTCGCGGCCCACCACGCGCTGGGCGATATTTTTGCGATGGGGGCCGAGCCGCAATCGGCCACCGCCATCGTCACGGTGCCGCCGGGCCTGGAAGCCAAAACCGAAGACCTGCTGCTGCAAATGATGAGCGGCGCGGTCGAAGTGCTCAACGCCGCAGGCTGCGCCCTGGTGGGTGGGCACACCGGCGAAGGCAAAGAGTTGGCGCTGGGTTTTGCCGTCAACGGCCTGGTGGACGAGTCCCTCAAAACCGTGCTGCGCAAAGACGGCATGCAGCCCGGCGATGTGCTGGTGCTGACCAAACCGATTGGCACCGGCACCTTGTTTGCCGCCCATGCGCAAGCGGCCGCCAAAGGCCGCTGGATTGCCGCTGCGCTGCAATCCATGCGCGTGTCCAACCAGCAAGGGGCGCAGATTTTGCGCAGCCACGGGGCCACCGCCTGCACAGACCTGACGGGCTTTGGCCTGCTGGGCCACCTGGTGGAGATGACGCGCCCCTCGGGCGTGGACGCCGAGCTGCAACTGAGCGCCCTGCCCCTGCTCGATGGCGCGGTGGACTGCGTCAAGGCGGGCATTTTCAGCTCGCTGCAGCCAGCCAACGTGCGCCTGCGCCGCGCCCTGCGCAATGCCGACGAGTTTGCGCAAGACGCCCGCCTGCCCCTGCTGTTTGACCCGCAAACGGCGGGCGGCCTGCTGGCCAGCGTGCCTGCGGCACAAGCCGATGCCTGCTTGCAGGCGCTGCATGCGGCAGGCTATGCCCAGGCAGCGGTCATTGGCCGCATCACGGCGCAAGGCGAGGCCATCGAGCCGGTCGTGCTCAAAACCTGAAGCGATGCGCTGGGCATGTCGATGCCCGTCGTCCAAACAAAAACGGGGTGGCTCATGAGCCACCCCGCCAGATCACACAGGGATCAGCTCAGGTCAAACCGGTCGGCGTTCATGACCTTGGTCCATGCGGCCACAAAGTCACGAGCAAACTTTTCGCGGTTGTCGTCTTGGGCATACACCTCGGCGTAAGCGCGCAAGACCGAATTGGAGCCAAACACCAAGTCCACGCGTGAAGCCGTCCACTTGGCCTGCCCTGTTTGGCGATCACAGATGTCGTAAGCGTTGCGGCCCGTGGGCTTCCACTGGTATGCCATATCGGTCAGGGCCACAAAGAAGTCGTTGCTCAGCACGCCCACCCGGTCGGTGAACACACCCTGCCGGGAGCCGCCGTGGTTGGTGCCCAGCACACGCAGGCCACCCACCAACACGGTCATCTCGCTCGCCGTGAGGCCCATGAGTTGAGCTCGGTCGAGCAACAGCTCTTCGGGGCTGACCGCATAACTCTTTTGCACCCAGTTGCGAAAGCCATCGTGGATGGGTTCGAGCACAGCAAATGACTCCACGTCGGTCATGTCTTGTGTGGCATCGCCCCGGCCGGGCATGAACGGCACATCCACCTTCAAGCCTGCGGCTTGAATGGCTTTTTCCAAGCCCACATTGCCAGCCAACACGATCACATCGGCCACGCTGGCACCGCTGTCTTTGGCAATGCCTTCGAGCACGGCCAACACCTTGGCCAGACGTGCAGGCTCGTTGCCTTCCCAGTCTTTTTGAGGGGCAAGGCGAATGCGTGCACCGTTGGCACCACCGCGCATGTCTGAGCCACGGTAGGTGCGGGCACTGTCCCAGGCGGTGGCGACCATGTCGCTCACGCTCAGGCCACTGGCTGCAATTTGCGCTTTGACGGGGGCCACGTCATAAGCGGCGTTGCCTGCGGGCACAGGGTCTTGCCAGATCAAGTCTTCGGTGGGCACTTCGGGGCCGATGTAGCGCACCTTCGGGCCCATGTCGCGGTGGGTGAGCTTGAACCACGCACGCGCAAACACCTTTGAGAAATACGCCGGATCTTTGTGAAAGCGCTCCGAAATCACACGGTACGCCGGGTCCATCTTCATGGCCATGTCGGCGTCGGTCATCATCGGCTGCACACGAATCGATGGGTCCTCCACATCGACCGGCATGTCCTCGGGCCTGATGTTGATCGGCTTCCACTGGTGGGCACCTGCCGGGCTCTTGGTCAACTCCCAGTCGTAGTTCAGCAACATATGGAAGTAGCCGTTGTCCCATTGCGTGGGGTGGGTGGTCCAGGCACCTTCGATGCCACTGGTCACGGTGTCGCGGCCCACACCCCGGCTGGTGTGGTTCATCCAGCCCAAGCCTTGCTCGGCCACGTCTGCACCTTCTGGCTCAGGGCCCAAGTTTTGCGCCTTGCCATTGCCGTGGCACTTGCCAACGGTGTGACCGCCGGCAGCCAGCGCCACCGTCTCTTCATCGTTCATGGCCATGCGGGCGAAGGTCAGACGGACATCGTGGGCTGTACGCAGCGGATCGGGCACGCCGTTGACGCCTTCCGGGTTCACGTAGATCAAGCCCATCTGCACCGCGGCCAGCGGATTTTCCAGGGTCTCGCGATTCTCACC
>JACCDQ010180741.1_pt1 | contig 10669 bp, 9 predicted proteins | sample 7446031 | NCBI WGS metagenome assembly JACCDQ01 (sample SAMN15323442, study PRJNA562643) | freshwater metagenome | isolation source: river surface water | place: USA:Blue River Watershed | collected 2017-08-17
GACCAGCGGGAATAAAACCATTAATTAGTCGTCGACCAACGGTGATTTTTAATTCAATTTGGTTTTTTTGGGCAATGCTGTCTAATACAGAATATGTTTTTTGGCTTCTATAATCTAAACTGTCTTTTCGGTAGGTATTCCAAAACTCATTTGGCCTGTCTATAGCTTCTTTTTTTATCTCAAGGGCAATAGCACTTTTTTTGATTTCGATAGGTTGGTTTATACTAAGGTCAAAATTGGTGCTTTTTGAAAGGAGATAAATAAAATCAGAGGCTTGTTTTTTTCTGGGTTTAAAATCTTTATCTGCATTGCCTTGAAATTGAATACTTCCTCCTAATAACTTGATATCGTCATCATTATTACCTTTGACAATTTTAAAAGATTTATTGGCAGGAAACCAAATTTTTTCTTTTGGGAGGTAATTGAATTCATGAATTCCGCTAATATCTAGCACACCTCTTACGCGCATAATTGCCTTGGCTACTGCATAATTATTTTTGTCAATGTATAATACTCCTTCTAGTCCTCCTGTCTTTTTCTTCTTTTTGAAATGAATCATATATACGTCCCGTCCCTGGATGTTTGTAGAGTCTAGAAGTTGGTATTTGTATTCTTTTAATGCATTATTTTCAATTGGGCTATTGTATTTTGTTTCAAAGAGTTCGTAATTAGAATCATATATAGAAAAAGATTGGAGTTTAAAGCCTAAAATTTCATAAATAGGTTGCTTTAATCCTGCCATTTTGGTTCCTAAAATAGTTTCTTTTACAATACCTTCTTTGTATTGGAACAAAGAGACTTTTTCAGTTTGAAACAAATGTTGTTTCTGAATTGTCTTTTTAAATTTATAATTTGTCGAATCTATTTTTACACTGTTTTTGTCAGTTATTATAGTGTCAATTTTTGCATTGATGGAATCGGGATTGGCAGTAATTACTAATGTGTTGTACGATTTGAACTCAAAAGTACTTAGTTTTTTTTGAGGATTGTTTTGCGTTTTTTGAGCGATCGTTTTACGGATAATTCCAAGAGCTGGATTTTCGCTAGGGATGATGACTTCGTTTAAAGTATGCGTGTCTTGTGTTAATGCAATACTATAAAATGACTTCCCTTTTTGAGTTGGAACGGTTGTTTTGGCATAGCCAATATACGAAACAGTAAATTCGTAAATAGGATCTAAAGAGATAATATTAAATTTACCGTCAATATCAGATATAGTATTTGTTCCCGTAGCGGTATGTATTGAAGCAAAGGCTAAGGGTTGATTATTTTTTTCATCTTTGACAACTCCATTCAATTGGAATTGAGCTTGTATTGAAAGTGTAAAAAAGAAGAAAAAAATGACACAAAAATGCTTCATAAAAATATCTTGGTTTTTTGACTAGGCTATTTATTTACTACAAAAGTAATGATAAAAAAATCCGCCTTAGCAATAAGGCGGATTTTTAATTGGAATATCGAGATTGAATTACACTTTCATAATTTCGGCTTCTTTCTCTACAAGAAGTTCGTCGATTTTTTTAATGTATGCATTCGTTAAGTTTTGCACATCGTCTTCGGCACTTTTACAAATGTCTTCAGAAGTACCCTCTTTTTCTAATTTTTTAATATCGGTATTGGCATCTTTACGAGCATTTCTAACACCAATTTTAGCATCTTCTGCTTCTGCTTTGGCTTGCTTGGCTAATTCTCGTCTTCTCTCTTCAGTTAGAGGTGGGACACTAATAATAACTACATCTCCATTGTTCATAGGATTAAATCCTAAATTAGCTATCATAATTGCTTTTTCAATGGCTTGCAACATGTTTTTTTCAAAAGGTTGCAAAGTGATTGTTCTAGCATCAGGAACACTGATTTTTGATACTTGAGAAAGAGGTGTGGCCGAACCGTAGTAGTCAACAAAAACGCTTCCTAACATAGCCGGAGAGGCTTTTCCAGCACGGATATTTGTAAATGATTTTTCTAAATGCGCAATAGAACCTTCCATGGATTCTTTTGTACTATCTAATATAAATTCAATTTCTTCAGTCATTTTTCAGATTATTTAGATTGTTAGATTAGTTAAATTATTAGATTATCTAGACTTCTTAGAGTCTAACTTTAGTCTAATAATCTAATAAGTCTTTTAAATAGTTACTACCGTTCCGATGTTTTCTCCCTCACAAATTTTAATTAAATTACCTTCTTTGTTCATATCGAAAACTACGATTGGTAATTTGTTTTCTTGACTTAAGGTAAATGCAGTAGTGTCCATTACATTTAGGCCTTTGCTCAACACATCTTCAAAAGAGATGTAGTCAAATTTCACTGCAGACGCATTTTTTTCAGGATCAGAGTCGTATACACCATCTACGCGAGTCCCTTTTAGAATCACATCGGCATTGACTTCAATTCCACGTAATACAGCGGCAGTATCAGTTGTAAAATAAGGATTTCCTGTTCCTGCTCCAAAGATTACAATTCGCCCTTTTTCTAAATGGCGAACGGCTCTTCTTTTGATGTAAGGCTCAGCAATAGACTCCATTTTTAAAGCTGTTTGCAAACGTGTTTTCATTCCTTTGTCTTCTAAAGCGCCTTGTAATGCCATTCCGTTAATCACGGTAGCCAGCATTCCCATATAATCGCCTTGAACACGATCCATTCCTGAACTTACTCCAGCAACTCCTCTAAAAATGTTTCCTCCACCAATTACAATAGCTATTTCTACTCCTTTGTCATGAATTTGTTTGATTTCATCTGCATATTCTGCCAGTCTTTTAGGGTCAATACCGTATTGTTTATCCCCCATTAAAGCTTCGCCGCTTAGTTTCAAAAGAATTCTATTGTATTTCATGAGTTGGTTGAGTTATTTGTTGCAAATATAGTTATATTCTGATTTTTTGAAATAGTGTTTTGAAAAAATAATTGAATCTGTTTTTTGAACGTAAGTAATAAAAGTCACCATCTATTTTAAAGATATGAAATACCTTTACGATATAAAAAAACATGTATGAAAACCTATTTAGCCCAAGCTTTATTTAAGAGCTATACGTATCCAGAATATAGAAAATTAATGGTTGATTTATTACAAGAAGGTAAGTCAACAGCTGTGGAACAAACTGAAGAGCGAACTCATTATAGCGAATTGAATGAGACCCGAATGCATCGGTTAGATAAAACAATAAAAATTACAGAAGAGAATTCTGTAGTATTGAAAAATTTAAGTAAAAACTATATTGGATTGGTTCTTACAGAAAGTTGGTGTGGCGATGCAGCTCAAATTTTACCTATTCTTAATAAAATAGCTTTAGAATCTAATCATCAAATAGAGTTAAAGTTGGCTTTACGTGATGAAAATGAGGATTTGATGAATCATTTTTTGACAAACAAAGGCAAAGCGATTCCAAAACTGATTTTGCTTGATAAGGCCACTGGTGATGTAGTAGGAGATTGGGGACCTAGGCCTCAAGGTGCAGTAGATTTACTACAAGAGTATAAGCAAAATTTTGGGATTATTGATGAGAAAGCTAAAACTGAATTGCAATTATGGTATTTGCACGACAAAGGAGTGAGTACTCAAAATGAAATTATTCAGTTGCTTCAGCAGATAGAATAACGTTTTCAAACTGTTCCGGAGTTAGGGCATCTTTTACAGTATAATCGCCAATTTTAGTTCGGCGCAAAGCAGTTAAGTGGGAACCAGAGTTCATCGCTTTTCCAAAATCATAAGCAAGGGAACGAATATAAGTGCCTTTGCTGCATACAACTCTAAAATCAATTTCGGGCAATGCAATTCGGCTGATTTCAAATTCGTAAATAGTAGTTTTTCTCGAAGCTATCTCAACTTCAACACCAGCTCTTGCATGTTCGTACAAACGTGTTCCTTCTTTTTTTATAGCTGAAAAAACAGGAGGCTTTTGATCAATTTCTCCTAAAAATTGTGTTACAGTTTCGTGAATTAAAGTCTCATTAATATGAGCAGTAGGGTAAGTGTGGTCAATTTCTGTTTCTAAATCATACGAAGGTGTAGTGGCACCAATGAAGAAAGTACCCGTGTATTCTTTTGGCTGCGCTTGGATTTCGGTAATTTTTTTTGTAAATTTTCCTGTACAGATAATCAAGAGTCCAGTAGCCAAAGGATCTAAAGTTCCAGCATGCCCAATTTTAAATTTCTTAGGTAAATTGAGTTGACGTTTTAAGATATATTTCAGTTTGTTCACCGCCTGAAAAGACGACCAAGTAAACGGTTTGTCAATCAAAATAACTTGACCATTTAAAAAATCTTCGGCTCGCATTAAATGATAGTCAAAGGATGAATGAAAAAATGAATAATTAACAGAATGATTCCGGCTATGATTCGGTAATATCCAAAAAGTTTAAAACCTCGTCGGCTTAAAAATCCAATAAAAGTTTTGATAGCTAAAAGCGCCACAATAAATGCCACGATATTGCCAATGATTAGAAAATTGATCTGATCATGGGTCAGTACTAAACCATCTTTATAATAATCATAACATTTTTTCACGGTGGCACCTAACATAGTGGGAACAGCTAAGAAAAAAGAGAACTCTGCTGCCGAAGTACGGTTTAACTTTTGAGACATACCTCCTACAATTGTAGCGCCACTTCTAGATACTCCTGGAATCATGGCGATACACTGAAACAAACCAATTTGAAAAGCTTTTAAATAAGAAATTTCTGTTTCTTGCGAGTTGTTGAACCAATCATCTACTTTTAGTAATAAAATACCTCCAATTAGCAATGAAATTGCTACAGTAATTGGGTTTTCAAGTAGCGCATCTATCTTTTTGCTAAAGAGTAATCCTAGAACAACTGCTGGGATAAAAGCAACAATAAGTTTAAAATAAAAATCAAAAGATTGGAAAAATTGTTTAAAGTAAAGTACTACTACCGAAAGAATTGCTCCTAATTGAATTACAATCGTAAAAAGTTTTGTGAATTCATCATGTTCTATTCCAAAAAAGGAAGAAGCTATAATCATGTGTCCTGTAGATGAAACAGGTAAGAATTCGGTAATTCCTTCAATTATAGCAAGAAAAATAGCTTGTAAAGTATTCATTTAGGCTTTTTTTGGATTTTTCAAAATAGCATAAATAGTAATTCCGAAACCAATTAATACCGTAGTAGGAGCTAAACGAATACGTCTAAAGTTAAATATGTCTTCGTTAAATACGTTTGGATCGTCACTTCCTCCTCCAGACATCAAGATGAATCCTAATGCAATTACGGCAATACCAATTAATAATATTTTATAATTTACTTTTTCAAAAAGAAATTCTTGTTTGTGTTCGCTATTGTTTTTCATAAGTCATTGCGGAGGGGTTTCGAAGCATGAGACAAAGCAATTCCCTCAATATTGGTTAATACAAATCGTCTGTTCGTAAATTCAAGAAACGTTGCGTTGCAAAATAGGTGCTTAACCAAGTAATCAAAATACCTAAACCAAACACAGAAAGTAATACTAATGCAATCAATAATTGATCGTCAAGAAGTCCTAAGTCAGGAAAATTATTTTCAAGATAAATCAACACACCAATTAATGCTAAAATGGCTAATCCAGCACCAATCATTCCTAATTTTATGCTTCGCATCAAAAAAGGTTTTCGAATAAAATCTTTAGTAGCTCCTACCATTTGCATGGTTTTAATGATGAATCGGTTGGAGTGGATAGAAAGTCGTAAGGAGCTATTGATAAGTAGTACCGCAATAACAGTAAAAAAACCACTAATAATAAGAATCCACATACTGACTTTTTTAATGTTGTCGTTTACTAGATTTACTAATTGCTTGTCATAAACAATATCGGATACCATTGGGTTTCGTCTTAATTGACTTTCTACTTTAGCAATACTATCTTTGTAAACATAATCTGCTTTTAAATGGATGTCAAACGAATTTTGCAATGGGTTTTCCCCAAGAAAAGTTACAAAGTCCTCGCCAATGATGTCTGTATGTTGTTTTGCGGCCGCTTCTTTTGAAACGTATTCAAATGTCTTAAGAAATGGAGCTCTTTTTAATTCAGCATCAAACGATTTGATGATAGTGTCATTAGCTTCATTTTTAAAGAATACTGTCATAGCAATATTTTCTCTAAAGTCATCGGCTAATTTTTTAGAATTAATGATGAAAAGCCCTAACATTCCAAGTAAAAATAGCACCAGGAATACACTTAAAACTACTGAAAAATAAGAAGAGATTAAACGGCGTTTTTGAAATTTATCGTAAGAAGAACTCATAGTTTATCAAAATTATGGGGTAAAAATAATAAAGAATTTCTTTATTTGAAGTTAATATCGCTCAAAGTTTTAACTTTCGTACAATAAACGTAAATTTGGCAGCTGATTTTAGTTTTGGTTTAAATATATAGCTTTTAATTTTTTTATTTGTTACATACTTTAGATTACAAACTTTCACTTTTTGAATTATAAATAATGAAATACAATCCGAACGAAATCGAAGCCAAATGGCAACACTACTGGGCAAAAAACCAAACTTTTGCTGCTAAAAACAATGCTGACCAACCTAAATATTATGTGCTGGACATGTTTCCGTATCCTTCGGGAGCGGGCTTGCACGTAGGGCATCCGCTGGGGTATATTGCGTCAGATATTGTAGTGCGTTATAAAAGACACCAAGGTTTTAATGTGTTGCACCCGCAAGGGTACGATTCGTTTGGTTTGCCTGCTGAACAATACGCTATTCAAACAGGACAACATCCAGATACAACAACCAAAGAAAATATTGCTCGTTACCGCGAACAATTAGATAAGATTGGGTTTTCGTTCGATTGGAGTCGTGAGGTGCGTACTTCAAATGCAGAGTATTACAAACATACACAGTGGATTTTCATCCAATTATTCGAATCTTGGTACAACAAAACAACGGATAAAGCAGAAAGCATTTGTACTTTAATTCAAGAATTTGAAAAAAATGGAAATGCCAATGTTAATGCCGTTTGCGATGACAACATTGCGCCGTTTTCAGCTGAAGATTGGAACGCATTTTCATCAGAACAACAACAGAAAATTTTATTACAGTATAGATTAACGTATTTAGCTGAAACAGAAGTGAATTGGTGTCCTGCATTAGGAACCGTTTTAGCCAATGACGAAATTGTAAATGGCGTTTCAGAACGTGGCGGACACCCTGTAATTCGTAAAAAAATGACCCAATGGTCTATGCGAATCTCAGCCTATGCAGAGCGTTTGTTACAAGGTTTAAATACGATTGATTGGAGCGAATCGATTAAAGAATCGCAACGCAACTGGATTGGAAAATCAGTTGGTGCGATGGTTAAATTTCAAGTTTCAAGTTTCAAGTTAGAAAGTTCAACGCAATCTGAATCAACGTTAAACCTGAAACCTGAAACAAAATATATTGAAGTATTCACCACTCGTCCCGATACCATTTTTGGAGTTACCTTTATGACGTTAGCACCAGAACACGATTTGGTTGCTCAAATCACAACACCAGAACAAAAAGCAGCTGTTGAAGCTTATATTGACGCTACTGCAAAACGTTCAGAAAGAGAACGTATGGCCGATGTGAAAACCATTTCAGGAGTGTTTACAGGTGCTTATGCGGAGCATCCTTTCACTAAAGAACCAATTCCGGTTTGGATTGGCGATTATGTGTTGGCAGGTTACGGAACAGGAGCGGTAATGGCAGTGCCTTGTGGCGATGAGCGTGATTATGCGTTTGCTAATTTCTTCAAAGGTCAGAATGGAATGCCAGCCATTAAAAATATTTTCAACCAAGACATTTCAGAAGCGGCTTACGGAGAAAAAGGCGGCTTCGAATTAGTAGATTCTGATTTCTTAAACGGATTGGGCTACAAAGAAGGGACGAAAAAAGTTATTGAAGCATTAGAAAAAATAGGACAGGGAAAAGGAAAAACCAATTACCGTTTGCGTGATGCGGTTTTTTCTCGTCAACGCTATTGGGGCGAACCTTTTCCAGTATATTATGTGAATGGTTTACCACAAATGATTGATGCCAAACATTTACCTATTGTGTTGCCCGAAGTAGAAAAGTATTTGCCAACCGAAGACGGTCAGCCGCCATTAGGAAACGCAACTGTTTGGGCTTGGGACGTTGAAAAGTCACAAGTTGTGAGTTGTGAGTTGATAGATAATGTAAAAGTTTTCCCTTTAGAATTAAACACCATGCCAGGTTGGGCGGGGAGTTCATGGTATTGGATGCGTTATATGGATGCACACAATGACAATGAATTTGCAAGTCAAGAGGCTTTAAAGTATTGGGAAAACGTGGATTTATATATTGGCGGAAGTGAACACGCTACGGGACATTTATTGTACTCTCGTTTTTGGAACAAATTCTTAAAAGACAGAGGCTATGCGCCCACTGAAGAACCATTCAAAAAACTGATTAATCAGGGGATGATTTTGGGAATGAGTGCATTTGTGTATCGTTGGGAATATGGAGTTGCAGAAGGAGAGAATAGAAAAGTTATTTTTATTTCGAAAAATATCATTGATAAATCAGTTAAAGAAGATACAATGTTAATAAATGATGTTGAAATTTTGAATAACATCATTGGGAGTCAACTGATTTTATCAAGTAAATCACAAATGTCACATTTTACTCCAATCCACGTTGACTTATCGTGTATCAATGATATTTCGAACGAATTAGATATTGAAAAATTCAAAAATCATCCACTATATGCGGATTATAAAGATGCAACTTTCATTTTAGATAATGGAGAAGCATACGTTTCTGGCTCCTCCCCTTCGGGGAGGCCGGGTGGGGCTTATATTGTAGGTCGCGAGGTTGAAAAAATGTCAAAATCAAAATACAATGTAGTCAATCCAGATGATATTTGTAACGAATACGGTGCAGATACCTTGCGTTTGTATGAAATGTTTTTAGGGCCATTGGAACAAGCAAAACCATGGAATACTGCAGGTATTACAGGAGTTTATGGCTTCTTGAAAAAATTATGGCGTTTGTATTTTGACGATAACGGTTTAAACATTACTAATGAGGAGCCTACGGCTGACATGTATAAATCGTTACACAAAACCATTAAAAAAGTAACCGAAGACATTGAGAATTTCTCATTCAATACATCGGTTTCACAATTTATGATTTGTGTCAATGAGTTATCCCAACAAAAATGCCATCATCGTGCTATTTTAGAGCCTTTGGCAGTAATCATTTCGCCGTATGCGCCTCATATTGCAGAAGAATTATGGAATGTTTTAGGGCATCAAGGTTCTATTGCAACGGTTGCTTTTCCAAAATTTGAAGAAAAGTATTTGGTAGAAAGCGAAAAAGAGTATCCAGTATCTTTCAATGGTAAAATGCGTTTCACGATAAAATTACCGTTGGATTTAACCGCTGCTCAAATTGAAGAAATCGTGATGAAAGATGAAAGAACAATTCGTCAATTAGACGGAAGAACACCTAATAAAGTAATCATTGTTCCGGGCAAGATTATTAATTTGGTTGGGTAATTAATTATATAAAACTTGTTTGAATCTCTGCTCCGAACTTTCAGGGCAGAGATTTTTTATTTTTCAAATAACCAAATCAACACATAACCTACAACTGAATTTGTCTGTCAATTTGTTGGTCTAAAGAAATGAATGTTTCGGTTCTAGAAACGCCTTCAATGGCTTGAATTTTAGTGTTCAAAAGATGCATTAAATGTTCGTTGTCCAAACAAATAATTTTAATCAAAATAGACCAATTTCCAGTGGTGTAATGGCATTCTAAGACTTCAGGTATTTTTTTCAAATCTCTTACGGCTTCCGAGTTTCGAGCGGCTTTGTCTAAATAAATCCCAACAAACGCCATGGTATTATAACCTAATACTTTGTGGTTTACTGTAAATTTTGAACCTGAAATAACCCCAGATTGTTCCAATTTACGCAAACGTTGATGGATAGCGGCTCCCGAGATACCGATTTTGTTGGCAATTTGAAGAATGGGTTTTCTGGCATCGTCCATTAAATCGCGCAAAATTTCTTTGTCGATTCCGTCTATTTCTACTTGAAGTGAGTTGATTTTCATTTTTTATAAATTGTAACCAAAAATGCTTTTTTGGTTTGAATTGAAAATCAAAAATAGGTAAAATATAGCAAATAGAGTTGTTTAATTTGTTTTTACGTATAAAAAAACCATCCCTTAAGGATGGTTTTGATGTATTGTTTCAGGAACTATTATTTGCCTTTATTAACTTCGGCGATATATTTTTCAAGAGCCATTGTCATAGATGGCGTTCCTGGAGTTGGAGCCATGATGTCAATTCGTAACCCATGTTCCAAAGCTTCTTTTTGAGTGGTACTTCCAAAAACAGCAATACGAGTATTGTTTTGTTTGAAGTCAGGGAAGTTTTTAAATAATGATTTAATTCCTGTTGGGCTAAAGAAAGCCAAAACATCATAATACACATCGGCCAAGTCAGAAAGGTCACTCATTACTGTTTTGTAAAAAACGGCAGGAGTCCAATCTACCTTTAAACTGTTTAAGGTGACTGGAATATCTGCATTCAATTGATCTGAAGCAGGTAACAAAAATTTCTCGTCTTTATATTTTTTGATCAATGGAGATAAATCAGCAAAATCTTTTGGGCCTACATAGATTTTACGTTTTCTATACACTACATATTTTTGAAGATAGAAAGCAATAGCTTCTGATTGAC
>JACCDQ010942772.1_pt1 | contig 10665 bp, 8 predicted proteins | sample 7446031 | NCBI WGS metagenome assembly JACCDQ01 (sample SAMN15323442, study PRJNA562643) | freshwater metagenome | isolation source: river surface water | place: USA:Blue River Watershed | collected 2017-08-17
CGGTGCCGGGTCGTCGGGACGCGACAACCAGGCGCGCATCGCATGGTGCAACTGCGGCAGCAAGTCGGCCGCTTCTTCGTTGAAGAGTGCAATCAATTCGGAATCCGGTGCGGCTGCCGGCTCTTGTACAACCTCGGGTAGGTCGGCGGCTTGCGCACCGACTTGCTCACCGGCTTGGTCACCGGCTTGCTCAGCGGCTTGCTTGCCAGACGGCGCCCGTGCGAGTGCTTGGAGGCTGGCGATCAGCCGCGTATCAATACGGTGACCACTGTCGTCCCCGGCGATGGCTATGCCCTCGTCGAGCAAACTGCGGAGCGCCGCAATGACGTCAGCCAGCAGGCCGGCGTCTTCCGTTGCGAAGGGGCGAGCCTCACAAGCGGCACATGCCAGCTCCAGCGGCTGCGCAAGTGCATGAATGGCAGTCCACCCCACCGTGGCCGAACTGCCAGTAATCGTATGGGCGTCGATGCTGGCTTGCAGCGGCAAGCCCGCGGCCGGCATCGTCGTCCAGGTCGCCAGCGCGACGGACAGGCTGTCGAGTCGCGCGCGCGCTTCGCTCATGAAAATTTGCTGCAATGTCGGGCTGCCCGGATTCGCACCGTTGCCGAGATTGGGGCCGATGCCTCTACTGATACCTGCGACGTTGACAGAGCTGCTGAACGGCAGCAGGGCAAGCGCTGCCTCGAGTGCCACAAGGCGTGCCGCAAATTCGCCGAGGCGCTCACCAATGTCCGCAGCCTCGCCTCCGACAGACGCCACCGGTGACAGCTGCGCCAGCGCCGCCTTCAGTTCGCTTGCCGCCGCCCGCAAGCCCGCGTGATCGAGCATGCCGGTGCATGCATCAATTTGCGAGACCAGATCCCGCACGTCATCGAACGTCTTGAGCAAGGGCCCGCACTCGCCAGCGGGGTCGATCTGGTGCTCGATCGCAGCGATGGATTCTCGTAGGGCTTCTGCGATGGCGCGCATCAGGCTGCTGGCCATGGGTAGGGCCGGCCCTGTCCTGCAGCCCGCGGCCATGTCAGTGAGAGAACGATCATTCGGTGATGACCATGCCGCAGCGGTCACCCTATCATTGGTGATACCCATCGCCGCCCGCATGGCCACCTGCAGCGCCGTCCAGTCGCGCTCGAACACCTCGTCGTCAGTAAGGGGACTGGCACCCTGCCCGGCATGCACAGGAAACTGCGACGCCAATCCATGCGCATCCGCCATCTGCTGTGCCAGCGCCGTCAGGCATGGGCGCTGCGCGATTTCGAACAGGGCTTCGCGCAGCAAGCTGTCGGGCGGCACATGATGCAACATGCGCTGTACCTGTCGCACTTGCCGACCCGTCGCTGACAGGATGCGTTTGGTGTGCTCGAGTTCGTAGTACTGGCCGGCAGACACTTCAACGGCAAAGGCCTGCAATACACGCCAGCGCAGCCGGTCTTGCGGCGAAGGTTGGCGCGCTGCGATGCCCGCCAGCGCCACGGCAATGGTATTGGCCGCATGCTGGCGCATGCTGTCGGCGCAGCTGCGCAGGAAATCCAGCAGCGCGCGATCCACTTCGCAGACCAGCAAATCGATGGCGACCTGCAGCTCGGGCATGGCATGCGGAACATCCTGATCCGTCAGCGTGGCAAGGTCGGGGTTCGGCGCCAATGTCAGCAACTGGCAGGGATGCGCATCCGCATCGGCGACCAGGGCCGCCAGCCTTTGCCAGCAAGGCAGCCAGTGGGCTATGGGCAGCGTATGACCGAGTGCCCGGGACCGCAGCGCATGACACAGGCGACCGGCAACATTGGCCGTGATGTCATTCAGCTCTGCCTCCAGTTCCGCCTTCACTTCCGCCTTCACTTCGGCTCTCGCAAACGGACCGCTGGCATGGCGCTCCATGGCTGTCACCAGCAATTCGACCAGCGCCGCACCGCTCTGCTCTCCCGCGAAGTGCAAGGCGCCAGCCACCTGCGTCAGCGGCGCCCGGCAGGTGGCGCCTGCTGCCAGCCCATCATGCGCGAGCTCCGCCAACTGCCGGGCGATTTCGTCGCCCAATGTCAGCAGGGCGGCAGCATGCAAGGCCTGCGATGCTGGCACCCGATCGGCCAGCGCCGGGCCGCCATGTCCGGGCTTGGATGGCTTCACGTGGCGACGCGCTCAGGCAATCCGGAAGCGCGCGATCGCGCGGCCAAGTTCGCCCGCCAGGCTGTCCAGCTCCTGTATCGCGCTGGCCGTCTTCTGCGTGCCGTCGCGCGTCTGCCCGGTGATGCCGAGGATGCGCTCGATGCTGGTCGCGACATCCTTTGCCAGCACCGACTGTTCGCCCGAGACTGCGGAAATGCCGTGCACGAGCTCGTCGAGCTGCAGCGACACGCGGCGTATTTCACCCAGCGCCAGTCCGGCCGCATCGGAGCGCCGCGCGCCGTCGACCACGCTTTGCGTCGAGCGTTCCATCGCATGTACGGCTTCTTGCGCATCGGCCTGCACGGCCTTGGCCAGTTGTCCGACCTGGCGTGCCGCCTCGCCGCAACGCTCGGACAACCGCTGCACTTCTTCGGCTACCACAGCAAAGCCGCGCCCGGCCTCGCCGGCCGACGCCGCCTGGATGGCCGCGTTCAATGCGAGCACCTGGGTCTGTTCGGTGATGCCGGCGATCAGCTCGGTGATATCGCCAATTTCGAGTGAGGACTCGCCCAGGCGCTTGACCCGCTTCGAGGTTTCCTGCACCTGCTCGCGCAATTGCTGCATGCTGCGGATCGCGTCCTGCACCGCGGCTTCGCCCTGTTGGGCGGCCTGCACCGATGCCTGCGCCACTTGCGCCGATTCGCCGGCTGCCTGCGACACGCGGTGTATCTGCGCGGCCATCTGCAGCACCGCATGACCGGTCTGCTGTATGTCATCGGCCTGCCGCGCTGCCAGTGCCAGCAGATCGGCAGCAGTGCCGCGCGAGATGTCGCAGGCATCGCCGACGCGCTGCGCGGTTTGCTGCACGCGCGCCAGCAAGGCGCGCAATTCTTCCAGGGTCACATTGATTGAATCGGCAATCGCGCCCGTCATGTCTTCGGAAACAGTGGCCTGCAGGGCGAGGTTGCCGTCGGCGACTTCCTGCAATTCATTCATCAGGCGCAGGATGGCGGCCTGGTTCTGCTGGTTCAGCTGGCGGGCCGCTTCTTCATCGGCGCGCGCCTGTTGCCGCTGTCGTTCGGCTTCGATGCGCTGCGCTTCGGCGTCACGCGTGCGGCGACGGCTGTCATGCAGCATCAGTGCGGCCAGTGCAATGGCCAGCACGACCACGGCAGCACCGACAACCGGCAGCGCAATGCCCGTCCAGTCGCCGCCTGCCGCCTGGGTCCGGTAGACCTGCTGCAAGTCGAGCAAGTGCTCGCGCAGGGATTCATTGTCATTGAAGAGTGCGCGTTCGGCTTCCTTGGCGGCGATGAAATGCGCCAGATGGTCGAGGATGCCGGCGAGCTCGGTGCGATAGATTTCGAATTGCGCACGTAGTTCGATCAGCTTCGCGCGCGCATCGGCATTCGATATTGGCGGCAGCCGCATTAGCGGACTGCCATCGATGAAGGCGACGACGATGTCCTGGAAAGTGCTCGCATCGCGGCCGAGCAGGAAGGCCGTGTCCTGATTGATGCCATCGGCTGTCAGGAATTCATTGGCGCCCTTGCCAAGCCGCTGCGTGAGCATCACCAGCTGACCGGCCGCGGCCACTTCATGCGGGGATGCGCCGTTCTGCGCCAGCAGCGTGGCGACTTGCTCGGTCAACTCCAGCAACACCGGGCTGCTGCGATTGAGCGCCTGCAAGGTGCGGCGAAAGCCAGTCAGCCCGGCTTCATGTTCGAGCAAGGTGGCGGCCGCACGGTCCGATGCCTGCCATTGGCGCGTGATCGCCGCAACCCGCGCGGCGAGCTCAGCGGTCGCCGGCGTCACAGCTTGCCCTTCCCATGTACCGCCGGCGTCAAGCGCATGCAATGCGCGATTGATCGCGGCGCGGCTTTGCGCCAGCTGGCGGAAGGCTTCGGGATTGCCCTGCACCGCATTCGGCGCTGCCTTGCCCAGCCTTTGCGAATGCATCACCAGTTCACTCGCCATCTGGGATTTAAGCGATCCCGACAGGGTCAGCTGCGCATGCATCCATCCGAGCGCAGCCAATCCAAGCAATGACAGGGCCAGCGCCACCTGCAAGCGGCGCAACATGCGCTGCACGCGCTGCTGAGGCTGCGGGTCGTTGCGGCGGGCCGGTTGCTGCGTATCGTTCCGGCCCTGCGCATCCACCGCCTGCAGCGCCGCCGGCGGCGGTAGCGCTTGCGACTCCTGCATCTTCTGCAATTCCTGCGCATCCTGCGGCAAGCGCGACTGGCGCCAGCGCCTGACAGCATTCAGCCAGCGACGCCGATACAGCCGCCACCATCGTCCGCCGCGCCCGCCTGTCAGGCGCTCACTCCATGTACTCATCACTCGGGTTCGGGTATTCATGCAATCTCCGGGAAGCTCTCGTTGGGTTCAGCGGCAGCGATGCACGCCGGATGTCATGCGAATAGCGGGATCCCGGCCTGCAAGAAGGCGGGCGCTGTGCACAGCTGCGCCACATCGAGGACTTGCCACTGCTGCCCGTCGGCGTCGGCAAACATCGGGCCGCACCAGGGTGGCGCGGCGTGCGGCGCGCAGGACGCGGGCAAGGGGCTGGCGTGCGCAGCGTGCGCAGCGTTCGGATCGCTCGGATCATTCGCCATCAGGCCAGCTGCATCCCGCAGTCCATACACCCGCTCGACGCGCAGCGCGGTTTGCCATCGCTCAGGCAACAACAGCAGCCGCTCCACGGGCTTGCGCAAGCCCACTTCAGCGCCGCCCAGCCCGGCAAGGTCGATGGCTGCGATCAGCCTCTGTCCAAGCAATACCAGCCCGAGGTACCAGGGCTGTGTCAGCGGCACCGGCGTAATTGGCGCGTCGATCACTTGCACGTCCTGCCGCGGATCGACCAGCCATCGCTTGCCACCGGCAGCGAAGCCCAGCAGCGCAGTTCCCGCGGCCGGCGTTGATGGCGCCGGATGGACGAGGCTGGCGCGCCGCACAGCGGGGCCCGCCATTTACGCACTCTGGTGCAACATGCCGGCGACGGTCTGCAACAGCAATGCAGGATCGATAGGCTTGACCAGGTAGTCGCGCGCGCCCTGCCGCAAGCCCCAGGCGCGGTCGCTGTCCTGCTGCTTGCTGCTGCAGATGATGACGGGCACGCCTTGGGTCGCCGGATCGCGTGCGATTTCGCGCGTGGCATGAAAGCCGTTCTGGCCAGGCATCACCACATCCATCAACACGAGGTCAGGACGCTTGCTGCGTATCTGCAGCAAGGCCGACTCACCGTTGTCGGCCGTGGTCACCGAATAGCCATGGCGGGTCAGCAGGTCGGCGAGGAAATGACGTTCAGTCGGCGAATCGTCGACGACAAGGATGTGTGCAGCTTTCATGGCGATGGATGGTCCGTGATCAGGAGGGAAAGCTCTGCAGCCTTGGCATCGGGGGCAGGCGCAGCGGCAGGAACCAGCATCGGCATCGGGGCGGGTGGCACGGGCGGTGATGCGGTCTTTGATGCGGTCTTTGGTGCGGAAGTTGGTGCGGAAGTTGGTTCAGACGATGATGCAGGCGCCGGCGCAATCGATGTGGCCGGTCGCAAGGACGACGCCGAAGCCAGCTGTTCGCTCACCGTGCGCAGCAGGCTTTCCTTGGTGAAGGGCTTGGTCAGGTAGGCGCTGGCGCCGGCAAGCACGCCGCGCGCGCGGTCGAACACGCCGTCGCGCGATGACAGCAGCACGACTGGCACATGCCGGAACTCGGGGTGGCGGCGGATCAGCGCACAGGTCTGGAAACCATCCAGCCGCGGCATCTGGATGTCACAGAAGACCAGCGCCGGCTTGCTTTCGAGGATGACGGACAGCGCGGCAAAACCATCCTCGGCCAAAACGACCGTGTAGCCGGCTTGCCCGAGGAAGATCTCGGCCGATCGCCGGATCGTGCTGCTGTCGTCGATGACCAGGAGGGGATTCCCGGCCTGCTGGATTGCCTGCATCGTTCACCCGAGGAAGAAAAGCCTCCGGCAGGATGAGCGACGCAAAGCGGCGCGGTCGCTGGCAAGGCGTTGCAACGCGGCCAGCGGCATCCTGATGGGGGCGCTACCGCGCGGAATGTAACAAGAAAGGCAATTAGTTAAAACATTGAAAAATCAAATGCGGTGCATTGGCGGCGTTTTGGCCACAGTCACCTCCGCATCGATAGCGATTGCCAAAAAAAACGGGGACCCGTGGTCCCCGTCCTCCATGTACGCAGCTACGTGCGTCACATCAACGCGATCAGATCGCGACCATCTCAAAATCTTCCTTGCGGGCGCCGCATTCCGGGCAGGTCCAGTTCATCGGCACGTCATCCCAGCGCGTACCCGGTGCAATACCCTCGTCGGGCAGGCCGGCCTCTTCGTCGTACACCCAGCCGCAGATCAGGCACATCCAGGTCTTGAATTCTTGCTCGGTTGTCTTATTGTCACTCACGGTACAGCCCTTAAAGTAAAATGCACAATCAGCTATCTTAATGCTTTCCCAGTGCAAAACCAAACTTCCCCGCTCGTCCTGACCTTCGGCATTGCCGACCCGGTTGGCGCGATCGGCATCCAGGCCGACCTGGCGTCGTTTGCGGCGATGGGCTGCCACGGCGTCTCGGTCATCACCGCGCTGTCGATCGGCGATACGACCGGCACCGAGGACGTGCAGGCAGTCGACCCGGAATGGATCGCCGACCAGGCCCGCGTGCTGCTGGAAGACATGCCCGTTGTCGCTTTCAAGGTCGGCTACCTGGGCAGCATCGAAACCATTTCCGTCATTGCCGAAATCGTCTCGGATTATCCTGAGATCCCCTTGGTACTCGACCCGTTCTCGACCACGCTTCCCGACCAGGACATCGACGAAGAGGTGTTGCTGGCGCTGCGCGAATTGCTGGTGCCTCAAACCACCTTGCTGCAGGTATCGGCCGATGAACTGTCACGGCTGGCCGAGACCTGGCGCGAGGCGAGCGACGACGAGACCCTCGAGATCGACGCGATGCAAATGATCGAGTTCGGCTGCGAATACGTGTTCGTCACCGGCACGCCGGGCGATGCGCATGATGTGACCAACGTCTTGTTCGGCGAAAGCGGGCAGGTACGCACCGACAGCTGGCCGCGGCAGGCGGGTCCGTTCATTGGCGCCGGCAATACGCTGTCGGCGACCATTACCGCGATGCTGGCCAATGGCATGGATGTGCCGGAAGCGGTTTTCGAATCGGAAGAATTCACCAATGCTGCGCTGTCGAATGCGCAGCGGCTGGGGATGGGCAAGCTGGTGCCCGATCGGTATTTCTGGGCGCGCGAGGCCGATGCCGAAGCGGGCGAGAACACCGACGGCGGCGGCACGGGCAACAGCCCCGGCTGACGGCAGGTCGTCATGGCCACACCATCGCGACCGCGACGGCGAAGGCAATGACAAGCGCCAGCCTTTCGGTCCGATATCCATCCAGACATCGCAACAATATCGCAACAACATCGCAACACCTACATCAGGCAAGGGAGCTGAAGTGTCCAATAACGATACCCTGTTCGCACGCGCACAACGCAGCACGCCCGGCGGCGTGAACTCGCCGGTGCGTGCCTTCCGTTCCGTCGGCGGCACGCCGCGCTTCATCACGCGCGCCGAAGGCCCGTACTTCTGGGACGCCGACGGCAAGCGCTACATCGACTACATCGGCTCCTGGGGCCCGGCCATCGTCGGCCATGCGCACCCGGACGTGATCGCCGACGTGCAAAAAGCTGCCGCCAATGGCCTGTCGTTCGGTGCGCCAACCGAAGGCGAAATCGTGATGGCCGAAGCGATCTGCAAGCTGGTGCCGTCGATCGAAATGGTGCGCCTGGTGTCCTCCGGCACCGAAGCTGCGATGAGTGCGCTGCGCCTGGCACGCGGCGTCACCGGCCGTGACACCATCATCAAGTTCGAAGGCTGCTACCACGGTCATGCAGACTCGCTGCTGGTGAAAGCGGGCAGCGGCCTGCTCACTTTCGGCAACCCGACCTCGGGCGGCGTGCCGGCTGATTTCGCGAAGCACACGATGGTGCTCGACTACAACGACAGCCAGCAGCTCGAAGAAGTGTTTGCCAAGATGGGCTCCACCATTGCTGCGGTGATCGTCGAACCGGTCGCCGGCAACATGAACCTGCTGCGCGCGACGCCGGAATTCCTGCAGACCATGCGTCGCCTGTGCACGCAGCATGGTGCGATCCTGATGTTCGATGAAGTGATGTCGGGCTTCCGTGTCGCCCTCGGTGGCGCACAGGCGCTGTATGGCATCCAGCCGGACATGACGGTGTTGGGCAAGGTGATCGGCGGCGGCCTGCCGGTGGCAGCCTTCGGTGGTCGTGCTGACCTGATGAAGCAGCTCGCGCCCTTGGGCGGGGTCTATCAGGCGGGCACGCTGTCAGGCAACCCGGTCGCCGTGGCGGCCGGCATGGCGACGCTGAAAATCATCCAGCAGCCAGGCTTCTACGAGAAGCTGTCGGCGACCGCGAAGCGACTGGTCGAGGGCCTGTCAGCGGCCGCGAAGGATGCGGGCGTTGCGTTCTGCGGCGATTCCGTCGGCGGGATGTTCGGCCTCTATTTCACAGGCACGCTGCCGACCAACTATGCGGAGATGATGGCCTGCGACAAGGAGCGCTTCAACAAGTTCTTCCACCTGATGCTGGATGCGGGCGTCTACCTTGCGCCGTCGGCGTTCGAGGCGGGCTTCGTTTCGGCGATGCATAGCGACGCGGTGATTGACGAGACCATCGCTACGGCAAAACAGGCGTTCAAGGCGTTGGCTGCTTGAGCATCAACCAGCAGTACCCATAAAAAAGACGCGCATTGCGCGTCTTTTTTTCGGCCCAACGTCATTACTTGAGCCAGCCTCTGCGGCGGAAATACCAGAACGGCGTGACCGCACTAGCCACCATCAGCAGGATGGCGAACGGATAACCGAAGCTCCAGTTCAGCTCAGGCAGCACGCGGAAGTTCATGCCATAAATGCTGGCGATCAGCGTCGGCGGCAGGAAGGCCACCGACGCCACCGAGAAGATCTTGATGATCTTGTTCTGGTTGATGTTGATGAAACCGACGGTCGCATCCATCAGGAAGTTAATCTTTTCGAACAAGAAGGCGGTATGACCATCCAGCGATTCAATGTCACGCAGGATCTGGCGCGCATCATCGAACTGGTCCGAGTTCAACAGGCGGCCGCGCATCAGGAAGCTCACCGCACGCCGCGTATCCATCATGTTGCGGCGAATGCGACCGTTCAAGTCTTCTTCGCGGGCCATGGCTGACAGCGACTCGGCGGCGTCCTGGTCACTGAATTCTTTCTGCAGCACGCTCTTGCTGACTTCTTCGAGGTTCTGATAAATGCCTTCGAGCGCATCAGCCGAGTATTCGACGTCGGTCGCGTACAGGTCCAGCAGCACGTCCTTGAAGTCGCCAATCGAGCCCGGGCGCGAACGCGCGCGCATGCGCACCAGTCGGAACACCGGCAGGTCGTCGCTGTGCATCGAGAACAGCAAGCCCTTGGCCAGGATGAAGGCCACGGTCACCACACGCGACTCGCCCTCGTCTTCTTCCAGCAGGAAGTCGGAACGCAGGTGCAGGTCCCCGTTATCAGCCTCGTAATAGCGGGCCGACGCTTCGATGTCCTTGACCTCGTCTTCGTCAGGCAGCGTGACGCCATAAATACCGCGCACCCAGTCACGCTCTTCATCGCTGGGATCGGTCAGGTCGACCCAGATCGGCTGTGCACGTTCCAGGTCTGCGCGCGTGTCGATATTGACCTGGCTGAGCCGGCCGTTCTGCAGCACGAATACATTGATCATAAGCTCTCCCTGCCGCATGGCTCGCGGCATGGCCACGCGACGTGCGCGTAGCAGATTCAAACAAATTCAATCAGGGAGCGTGGCCATATCGGCAATATGGACCATGCGCGCCTGCTCGCCGTCACAGGAATGGACTCGGCAAGCAGCACGCGAAAGCAGCGTCAGCTGGCGAAGAGCCCGTCGAATGACGGTCGTTGATGCGGTGAGGTGGGACTGCCCAAGGCTGTCTCCGCTATTGATAACGGTCGAAGTGTAATTTTTTGTTGGGGCAGAGGCAAGTCCGAAGCCAGCAAAAATGCGGCTTTTCGGGGAAGTCAGGCCCAGCTTGCACGGTTCGGGACCCTGTGGCGGCGATTCAGTGATGAGCGAGGGGCCTCACAGCACCCGCACCGGTGTGCGCAGCCGTCTCAGGACAGGCGTTCATGGTAAGTCGGCGCTGTTCATCCGTGTCTGGATCAGCATCGTGCGACGCGCGAGGTAGTTGGAGTCCATGTGCCGGCCGAAGTAGCGCGGATTGGGCAGCATCACGGCCAGCTTGGCGGCTTCGCCCGGCCCCAGGTTCGCGGCCGGCACGCCGTAGTACTTGCGGGACGCGGCCTCACAGCCAAACACGCCATTGCCCCATTCGACCACATTCAGGTAGATCTCGAAGATGCGGCGCTTGTCCATCACCGCCTCCAGCATGAAGGTGATGACCATCTCCTGCGCCTTGCGCACATAGCTGCGCTGGCCCGACAGGAACAGGTTCTTCGCCAGCTGCTGGGTGA
>JACCDQ010166870.1_pt1 | contig 10664 bp, 10 predicted proteins | sample 7446031 | NCBI WGS metagenome assembly JACCDQ01 (sample SAMN15323442, study PRJNA562643) | freshwater metagenome | isolation source: river surface water | place: USA:Blue River Watershed | collected 2017-08-17
GACGTGAAGGGCGCCCCGGGCAAGCTGTGGGAGCAGATCAAGGGCGTCGCGCAGGGTCAGGTCTACAACTGGCCGAAGTCGACCTATATCGCCGAGCCGCCGTTCTTTGACGGCTTTGCGATGGAGCCGAAGGCGGCGGCCACCGGCATCTCCGGCGCGCGTGCACTCGGCGTGTTCGGCGACTCGATCACGACCGACCACATCTCGCCGGCAGGTTCGATCAAGGACTCCAGCCCGGCTGGCAAGTGGCTGCAGGAGAATGGCGTGCTGAAGGCCGACTTCAACTCCTACGGCTCGCGTCGCGGCAACCACGAGATCATGATGCGCGGCACCTTCGCCAACGTGCGCATCAAGAACCTGATGATCCCGGCGAAGCCGGACGGGTCGCGCGTCGAGGGTGGCATCACCATGCACCAGCCGAGCGGCCAGGAAATGTCGATTTACGACGCCGCGATGAAGTACATCGGCGACGACGTACCGACGATGATCTTCGCCGGCGAAGAGTACGGCACCGGCTCGTCGCGCGACTGGGCAGCAAAAGGCACCCAGCTGCTGGGCGTGAAGGCCGTGGTGGCGCGTTCGTTCGAGCGTATCCACCGCTCGAACCTGGTCGGCATGGGCGTTCTGCCGCTGCAGTTCCTCGGCAACGACAGCGTGCAGTCGCTGAACATCACCGGCAATGAAAGCTTCGACCTGGAAGGCCTTGAGAATGACATCAAGCCGCAACAGGAAGTCACGCTGGTGATCAAGCGCGCCAATGGCGACACGCAGAAAGTGAAGCTGCTGCTGCGTATCGACACGCCGATCGAGGTGGATTACTACCGCCATGGCGGCATCCTCCCGTTCGTGCTGCGCCAGCTGCTCGCAGCCTGATGATCCGGGCCGGCGGGCTCGAACCGCCGGCCATCACGAATCCAACGATCCCAATCCGGAGACAATCATGTTGAAAATGCTTGTGGCATTCATTATCTTCGCCGTCATCGCACTGACCGTCGTGTTCAAGATGGGCGACAAGGTCGATATGCAGGGCGAGGCCGGCGGCCACACCGAGGCAAAAACCGAAGCGGCCGCGCCTGCTGCGGCACCGGCTGCAGCACCTGCTGCTGCGCCTGCGGCCCAGGAAGAAAAGAAGTAAACGCATCCGCTTGCACGAAGCCCGCTCCGGCAATGCCGCAGCGGGCTTTTTCTTTTGTCATCGCCGGACAGCGATCCAGTAAAATCGCCGTTTCGAACCTCCTCAGCATTCCCATGCGCCGCTCACCGAAAAATCCCGTACGAAAGTTTTCCACCGAGAGCCAGCGCCTGGCGTCACTGGCCCAATCGATGGTGCGCTCGTCGAGCCGGATCGAGGAGCGCAGCTGGGAGTCACGGCTCGACGCGCTGCTGCAGAAGCAGCTGGCGAACCAGCAACAGCAGGCCATCGACCATGCGCTGGATCATCTGTTCCATACCGACCTGGATGCCTACGATGCACTGCTCGACTCGGTCGAGGCCATCAGCAGCAGTTGCACGCTCGAGCAGGGAGGCAAGCGCCATGACGCGCTGCTGATCGCGATACCGATACTTGCGTGGACACGCTTCAGCATACCGTCCGGCCCCATCCCCGCCCCTGCCCTGCAGGCGATCACTGCGCAATTGCACGGACACATACTCGCCAGCGGCACGCGTGCTGCAATCGCGCCGACCCTGTTCTCTATTGACCAGCTGCCGCGCAGCTATTGCGACACCTACCAGCTGACCCGCCGCATGGCCGACGCCGCGCTCAGCGGCAAGGCACTGACCCAGCCGCCATCGCTGCCTGACACGGCTCCGTTTTTCGCAGACACACGTCACCTGCTGGTGGTAGTCACCGCCGAAGCAGGCCAGCCGCTGTTGCGCTGGCAGGAAGAAGATGCCGGCAACAATCGCCAGGCGCTAAGCCAGGCCGCATTGACGCAATGGCAGTTGCAGGCCGGCCCGAGCCTGCAGGCGCTGCTGCCCGGCTGCGGCATCGAGCTGATGCTGCCCGCCGCGTACTACGTCGCCTGCCGTGAAGCGGACAAGGCCATCCGCCCCATCTCCTTGCGCGCCGCCGTTCATTACCTGACCCACAGCCTGTCGGTGGAGCCCAGCCAGCTGTCAGTGGTGATCGCGCCGGTTGGCGATGAATCCGGCGACATGCGGGTGGACGAATTCCGTATCAGCTATGGCGTATCCGGTAATGCGGAGGTCTATTACGGCGTAGTCTGGCCGCTGTATGACGAAGAGAGCGCGGAAGAATACATGTCAGCGATCAGTCATCATCGCCCGGGCACGAGCGCTCCATTGACGCCGCAACAGCAGATCATCTCGGTGCTGCGCGAAGCAGGCGTGATGCGCATTCAGCAGACCGAGAGCCTCATGCCCCCCGACTACTGCGATGACTGCGGCGCACCGTTGTTCTGCGATGCAGACGAAGAGATGGTTCATGCGGAAATGCCGGAGGAAGCGGGACAGAACAACGGCCAGCTGCATTGACGTATCGGAATTCTGCCCGCCCTCTGCTATACTCTCGGATTCGTCGGGGCGTAGCGCAGCCTGGTAGCGCACTTGCATGGGGTGCAAGGGGTCGCGAGTTCGAATCCCGCCGCCCCGACCATTGGATTCTTTGTAGAGTCACTCCAAAAAAGCCGAGCCTAGCGCTCGGCTTTTTTCTTTCAGTTCTTCCTGCCACTCACTCCTCGCTGCACGGTCGCGAACTCGCACTATTGCTCCTTCGCGGCGAACCATCACGCCACATTCCGCATTCCACAATCTGCGGACGAACGGCTTCTTCCTGAGCAAATCGTCTCCTCCTGTTTGGAGACATTCAACGCCCTCCGTTCTTCCCGACATTCCTTCTGTTCAAGTCGGAAAAAATATTTTGCTCGTGCGTTTCTCCCTTTGCACGACCTCTGAAAAATCGGGAACGGGATTATGGATTTTCTTGCAATAAAAACCATTTCAGCCAAAAACTTGCCTCGAAACAATATAATCGAGGGTTCTGATTTATTGCAGCAAACAAAAACAGCGACGGGGCACCAAGATGCAGTTAATGTGGGTTTCAGGACCGACCGGCAATGTACGCACGATATCGATCACTGCGCGCAAGGTCATTATTGGCGTCTGTGCGGCGGCATTTTCCCTGGTCGCGATCGGTTTCCTGCTCTACCTGATCGGTTTCAAGATCGCGATTGAAGTGCGCCCCGAACTGGCGCGCAGTCTCGGCGGCGTGACTACCGAGGCCGAGCAGCAGCGCATGGAAGCGGTTTATCGCGAGCGCCTCGCAAAACTGCAGGGAATCCTCGACTCGACAGCCCAGGACATCCGGCAGCTACAGCAGTTGAAAAATCGCTTCATGGAGATAGCGACGCCCGCCTCATTGCGCGAGAAAGGCAATGTGAAGGAGGATGGCAAGGGCGGCCCGCTGTTGCCGACCAGCCGCAGCGCAATCGATGTCGAGAAACCGCTGGTGCACTCGCTGGATGAGGCGATGGGTGAATTCGGCCAGTTCAGCAAAATGGTCGGCACATTGCGCAACGACTGGACGCGCCAGTTGACCTGGCTGCAAACACTACCGACAGGCATTCCGGTCGGCGGCGACTACCGCGTGACGAGTGGCTTTGGCATGCGCGTCGACCCATTCACCGGCATGCTCGCTCGTCACGAGGGATTGGACTTTACTGCAGCGAGCGGCACGCCAATTCTCGCCGCAGCCGATGGCGTCGTTACCCGCTCCGGCTGGGAAGACACCTACGGGAATATCGTCGAGGTCACCCATGCAGAAGGCTTCGTGACTCGCTATGCCCATATCAGCAAACGCCGCGTGGAAGAAGGTCAGCGAGTACAGCGCGGCCAGCACATTGCCGATGTTGGCAGCACCGGGCGCTCCACTGGCCCGCACCTGCATTTCGAAGTCTTCAGGCATGGTCGCGTACTGGATCCGGCTCATGTCGTAACCCATACCAGCAGCTAAAAAACCGCATCAAAGTCATTCTTAAGATAATTTCTGCGAATTTTCTGCAAGCCCTTGATTTGCAGGAAGCATCAAGAAATCCTCATTAAAGCCCCAGATTGCTTCAAACGTAACATGCGCCTTGCTGGGCGCAAATCAAACCCCAAGCGCTTGAGTGTCCGGTATATTGTGGTTGAGAAACCTTGGGAATGGAGAAATCGATGTTTCGCAAGATGAAGCAGAACAAGCTGCTGCCGACCCAGGAAAAGTTCGACACGCTGATAGGTGCCACCACCGAGATTTACGGGAGATTGGTATTGCTGGATAGCGTACGTATCGACGGCAAGGTCATTGGGAATATCGAAACCGCCAAAGACAAGAAGGTGACCGTGGCCATCGGTCGCTCCGGCGAAGTATCGGGAGACATCAGCGCACATCGCGTGATGGTCGCCGGCAAGGTCGAGGGCAATATTTATGCGACTGAGCGAGCCGAGTTCCACAAAGACTCGGAAGTACGTGGAGACATCACCTACGGCACCATAGGTGTCGAGCACGGCGCGAAATTGCTGGGCCTGGTGATCCAGGCACAAAACAATGCGGCCAGCACGACCGACGCACAGGCCGTTATCAAGATGGCGCAGGAAAAAAAATAACGCGCCCTCCTCTTTCGGGCTTCGCAGCCGCCCAATAAAAAAAGCCTGACCGAAGTCAGGCTTTTTTTATTGGCTCAGGAGCCGACGAGCATCAGGGTTTCTTCTTCAGCTCGCCCTTGACTACGCCACCGCGCTGGATGGTAATGCTCTTGAAGCTCACCTTGCCATCGACTACGGCGCGGCTGCCGATCGTCAGATCGCGGCAATCCAGCGAACCGGAGAAATTGCCTTTGACGTTCATGGTGTCGCAAGTGACGTTACCATCAAGGACGCCCGTGACGCCGATCTGTATCGAGTGCAGCGACAAGGTACCGCGTACGGTACCGTCGATGGTGAGATAGCCATTGGACCGGATCTCGCCGATGAATTCGAAGCCTTCGCTTATGATCGAGGGCTTCAGGTTATTGACCGCAGGCTTGGCTACGCCGTTGCCATTGGATGCGGGAGGATAGGAAATATCCGGCTCAGGCATCGGAATTTCCGGGATCACCGGCTCAGGCTGAACAACCGGCTGGCTATTTTCGATTGGGGTCGCCATTTTTTCCCGTTCGTCGTTGCGTTTCTTATTGATGAACACGTGTCGCAGTCCCGAAATCAGTAGGAGCCCGAAGCCGAGCCTTCACCCTCGATCTTTTGCAGCGAGCCTTGCAGATCGCCACCCTTTTCGATTTCAATCTCAGCGTACTGGACCGAACCGAGTGCCTTGCCCGTGGAGCGGATGAACAGCGATTTTTTCGCAGTCAGCGTGTCATGGATTTCGCCACGCAGATCGATGATGTCTGCCGTCACCTTGCCTTTGATGACGCCGGAGCTTGCAACGATCAGTTCGCGCGCCGTGATGTCACCCTCGATGGCGCCGGATACCGAGGCAATATCGGGGACGACAAAAGTGCCGTTCAGTACGACGCCTTCGCCAACCGTCAAACATCCGCTCTGATTAGAATCCGCCAACACTGCCTCCCAGGTTCAGGTACAAGAAATCATCAAACACTTGGGGCTTGCCATCAGCCCATCCTCACAAAGGGATGCAGGTCGCTGGCAAACCGGTTTGATTCCTAAAAGAAATTATACGGTCATTCATTCGAAAAAACGCAAAATATTCTTACCACAATGAAAGACTTTGTTGGAGGAAATTGTTAAATTGTAATTTTGATTAGAAGATTTTCGGCGCCCTCACGGGAGCGACGGAGGAGAGTCATTTGCGGAATTTATGACACCCATAGCAAATTAAAATTTGCCTTATATTTTGCAGGGCAGCATAATCGCACCTGTCTCCTCTATGTCTTCTCCTCAGATATAGATTCAAGCCCGCTCACTGAGCGGGCTTTTTTTTCGCTTGAAGTAACCCTGCGCTTTTCAGGCCCGCGCACGAGGATACCTTCCCCCGTCAGGTACCGAGTCCTGCTCAGGCTGGCAATCAGGGTTTGAGGAGGTCTAGGATCGATTCGAGCTCCGCCCGAACGAAAGCCAGATCGACAGGAGCAGCGCTGTTGTTGTCTGCGCTGTCCAGCTTGTTGCGGGCACCACTGATCGTGAAGCCCTGCTCATAAAGCAGTTCACGGATGCGGCGGATCAGCAGCACCTCGTGATGCTGGTAGTAACGGCGATTGCCGCGGCGCTTGACCGGCTTGAGCTGGCTGAACTCCTGCTCCCAATAACGCAGCACATGCGGTTTTACGCCGCAGAGTTCACTGACTTCACCGATGGTGAAATAGCGCTTCGCCGGTATCGGCGGTAACGGAGCAAGCGCAGGCTTGGCGACACGGTCGTTCATTCAGCAGGAATCAGCCAGGATGGTTGGCGCTACGAGGAACAGCGCCGTCGACCATGGCTTTCAGCTTCTGGCTCGCATGGAAAGTGACGACGCGGCGTGCGCTGATTGGGATCTCTTCGCCCGTTTTCGGATTGCGCCCCGGTCGTTGGGGCTTGTCGCGCAACTGAAAATTACCGAAGCCCGACAGCTTGACCGACTCGCCGCGCTCCAGTGCATCGCGGATTTCACCGAAGAAGGTATCGACCATATCTTTGGCTTCACGCTTGTTGAGCCCGACCTGTTCGAACAGCAGTTCGGCCAGCTCTGCTTTGGTCAGCGTAGGCAATTCCTTTTCGGCACCGATCCGAGCCTGAGACGCTTGCAGGGCTCGGCTCAGATCAGCGGCCACGACCGATTCCATTTCTGCCGGATTACTGTGATTCATGGTGTCTGGGGATGACAGAACAGGCTGCTTATTTTCTCAGCATTGCGCCGTGCTTTTGGCGAACAGCCTCGACCAGGGCCGCCATCGCGGCATCGACGGATTCGTCCTGCAAGGTGCCTTGAGTATCTTGCATGGTCATGCGGAAAGCAAGGCTTTTTTGCCCTTCCGCCAGACCTTTTCCACGATATTCATCAAATAAAACAATATGTTGCACGATTCGACACGTTAGGTTGTCGCGTACCTCGGCCTCCAGGGTATCGAGCAGTGCCTGCACGCGAACCTCTTGCGCAACCAGCAATGCCAAGTCGCGCTGCACCGCCGGAAACTTCGGAATATCCCTATAGACTGGCAGCGTCCGCTGCTCAAGGGCATCGGCATCGACTTCGAACATGATCGGCGCCAGCGGCAGCTCAAGTTGTTGCTGCAGCTTCGGATGCAGTTCACCGATGAAGCCGATCGCTCGTCCATCGAGCACGACGCTCGCGGAACGCCCAGGGTGCAGAGCAACATGGGGCAACGGTTCGAAACGCAGCGTCAGCGGCGCGAACAAGGCCTCGAGATCCGCCTTCACATCGAAAAAGTCGACATGGCGTGCCTGCACTCCCCACTGCTCGTCCGCGACCGAACCATAGGCCAGCGCGCCCACACGTTTCGGCTGCGCGATTCCCGCGACTGACAACGGCCCGTCGGATACCGTCTCATCTTTGCGGAACACGGCACCGACCTCGAACACGCGCACGCGAGATACTTTGCGGTTCAGGTTGTAACGCACGTTAGCTACCAGCCCGCTAAGCAATTGCGAGCGCATCACGCCCATCTGGCTAGCGATCGGATTCAGCAGACGGATCGGATCCGATCCGCCGAAACTGCGCTCCGACGCCTCGTCGATGAAGCTGTAGTTCACTACTTCCTGATAGTCGAGGTCGGCCAGCTGGCGACGCACAGTGAACAGCGAGCGATGGCCTTCCGGCGCGATCCGGATTTCGTTCGCCGCTACCGGCGGCAACGCCGGTATGTTCTCGAAACCGTGCACGCGCGCGATTTCCTCGATCAGGTCTTCCTCGATCTCGATGTCAAACCGGTAGCTGGGCGCAGTCACCATGAACACGTCGCCGTCTTGCGTGAACGGCAGGCCGAGCCGCGCGAAAATTTCCGCGACGCGTTCCGCGTCGAGCGGTATGCCGATGATTTTCGACGCGCGCGACACGCGCACGCGCACCGGCGCACGTGTCGGCAAGGCCGTGACCTGGTCGTCCACCGGACCGACTTTCGTCTGCCCCGGCACGCCGCAGATCTCGACGATCAGCGCAGTGATGCGCTCGATATGCTCGACGGTCGTCGCGAAATCCACGCCGCGCTCGAAACGGTGCGCAGCATCGGTCGAGAAGTTATAGCGTCGCGCCCTGCCCTGGATCGCGTTCGGCCACCAGAATGCAGCTTCAAGGTAAATATTGGCCGTCTCCAGCGACACCGCAGTCGCATCGCCGCCCATGATGCCGGCCAACGCCTCGGGCCCCTGCTCGTCGGCGATCACGCCGGCCCAGTCGTCAAGCGCGATCGTATTCCCGTTCAGCAGCTTCAGCTGTTCGCCTGCGCGGCCCCAGCGAACATCGAGGCCGCCGTGGATCTTGTCGAGATCGAACACATGGGTCGGACGGCCGAGCTCGAGCATCACGTAGTTCGAAATGTCGACCAGCGCAGAAATCGGACGCTGGCCGCTGCGCTCGAGGCGCTGCTTCATCCACTGCGGCGTCTCTGCCTTGGCGTTCAGCCCGCGTATCACACGGCCCGAAAAGCGGCCGCACAGATCGGCTGCACTGATCTTTACCGGCAGCTTGTCGTCGGCGTTCACCGCGACCGGCCGGAACGACGGCGCTGTCATCGGCGCGCCGGTCAGTGCGGCGACTTCGCGTGCGACGCCAAGCACCGACAGGCAGTCGGCTCGGTTCGGCGTCAGCTTGATCGTGAATTTCAGATCGTTCAGTTGATAATGGTCGCGGAAGTTCTGTCCGACCTGCGCGCTGTCGGACAGCTCGAGCAAGCCGCCATGCTCATCGGACAGCTTCAGCTCGCGCGCCGAGCAAAGCATCCCCTGCGACTCGACGCCGCGCAGCTTGCCGACCTTGATCTCGAAAGGCTTGCCGTCTTCGCCGGGCGGCAGCTTTGCGCCGGGCAGCGCGCATGGCACTTTCATGCCCGCACGCACGTTCGGCGCGCCGCAAACGATATTCAGCAAAGTGCCGGTGCCGGCATCGACCTGGCAGACGTTCAGCCTGTCCGCGTTCGGATGCTTTTCGACCTGCATTACCTGCGCAACGACGACATTGTTGAAAGGCGGGGCGACCGGCTCCACTTCCTCGACCTCGAGGCCAGCCATGGTCAGCAGGTGCGACAGCTCATCCGACGTCAGCGTCGGATCGACCATCGTGCGCAGCCAGTTTTCTGAGAATTGCATCGCTTGCGTCCGGTGTATTCGGTGTGGTTCAGTTGAATTGCTTCAGGAAGCGCAGGTCGCCTTCGTAGAACAGGCGCAGGTCGCTGATCCCGTAGCGCAGCATCGTCAGGCGCTCGAGGCCGGAGCCGAACGCGAAACCGATGAATTGTTCAGGATCGAGTCCCATGTTGCGCAGCACGGTCGGGTGTACCTGTCCGGCACCGGACACTTCGAGCCAGCGCCCTTTCAGCGGACCGGAGCCGAACGCGATATCGATTTCGGCCGAGGGCTCGGTGAACGGGAAATAGGACGGTCGGAAGCGCACCTGCAGGTCGTCCGTTTCGAAGAAGGCTTTCACGAAGCCCAGATAGACGCCCTTCAGGTCAGCGAAGCTGATATCGGTGTCGATCCACAGGCCTTCGACCTGATGGAACATCGGCGAATGCGTTGCGTCGCTGTCCACGCGATAAGTACGGCCGGGCGCGATCACTTTGATCGGCGGCTTGTTCATCTTCGCGTAACGCACCTGCATCGGGCTCGTATGCGTGCGCAGCAGCAGCGGCTTGCCGGTACTGTCCTTGCCGTCGACATAGAAAGTGTCCTGCATCGAACGCGCCGGGTGGTTTTCGGGGCTGTTCAGTGCGGAGAAATTGGTCCAGTCGGTCTCGATCTCGGGACCGTCGGCAACAGCAAAGCCGATCGAACCAAAGATCTGCTCGATGCGCTCCCAAGTGCGCATCACCGGATGGATGCCGCCAAAACCGCGACCGCGGCCGGGCAAGGTGACATCGATCGCTTCGGCATTCAGGCGCGCCTGCATCTGCGCATCCGACAGCGCATTGCGCCGGTCGTTGAGCAAGGCCTCGATCTTTTCCTTGGCCTGGTTGATCACCACGCCCTGCGCGCGACGCGCGTCGGGGTCGAGTTTGCCGAGCCCCTTCATCTGCTCGGTGATCTGGCCGCTCTTGCCGAGGTATTTGGCCTTCGCGTTCTCCAGCGCAGCGCTGTCCTGCGCGGCAGCGAAGTCGGCCTCGGCGGCAACCACGAGTTGTTCGAGTGAGCTCATGCGAATGTCGGCCCGGAGTAATTCTTCAGGATGGAAATAAAAAACGGGGCACAGGCTCATCACCTCTGCCCCGCCAGGACTGCTGCAGCGGCCGGCTTGGCGCCGACCGCGTCATCCGCTTACGCGGCGATGGTGGCCTTCACCTGATTGACGATGGCTGCAAATGCAGCCTTGTCCATCACGGCCATGTCAGCCAGCACCTTGCGGTCGAGGCCGATGGCAGCCTTCTTCAGGCCGTTCATGAACTTGCTGTAGGTCAGGCCATGCTCGCGGGTCGCCGCGTTAATACGCGTGATCCACAGCGCGCGGAACACGCGCTTCTTGTTGCGACGGTCGCGGTATGCGTACTGACCGGCGCGCA
>JACCDQ012165578.1_pt1 | contig 10664 bp, 5 predicted proteins | sample 7446031 | NCBI WGS metagenome assembly JACCDQ01 (sample SAMN15323442, study PRJNA562643) | freshwater metagenome | isolation source: river surface water | place: USA:Blue River Watershed | collected 2017-08-17
AGCGAGGCCTTCGAGCTGGCCGGCTTCTTCGACACCGATGCGCCGCTGCGCCCCATCCGCATCGCGCTGCCGTTCGACACCTCGCCCGGCGGGCTGCGCAAGTACGGCAAGAACAGCGCCTTCATCATGAGCGACTTGCTGTGCGGCCAGATGAAGCGCGTGCGCCGGCTGGGCTTCGGCGACCTGGTGCTGTCGGTGCTGCCCTGGCCCTTCCACAAGGACCTGGACGTCGGCGAGATGGCGCCCTGCGCCAAGCCCGAGCCGGGCAGCAACTTCGGCACCATCTGCTCGCTGTCGATCCCGATCATCACCATCGTCGCGTTCATCCTGCTCATCGTCATCGCGACGCTGCTGGACCTGATCTTCCGGTGGCTGCCGTTCCTGATGGTGTGCTTCCCGATTCCGGGGTTGAAGGGGAAGAAACCATGAGGCGCGGTTCGGTTGCTTTTGCGGGGCGAGCTGCTGCGCGGTGCATTGCCGGGAGTCCCGCCCGGCGGCGGGGTAACTTTCTTCTGCGGGGCCAGAAGAAAGTCACCAAAGAAGAGGCCCTGAACCGCACACGACCGCGACGCCGCCTGGAGCGGCGCGCGAAAACATCCGTCGGGGACGGCTCGACGAAGCGAACCGCTGCGCTCTCGCGTCTGACTTGTGACGCTCGCCAGCCATTGCACCCGTGGCCCGTCCGACGCGCGGCTGCACGCCGTGCTCAGCAGAACAGCCCAATGCAGCGTCGCTGGGGCGACGCGACCGATGCTCACGGTTCGTGCCGTCGCCCCAGCGACGCGGTATTGGCTGATCAGCCCGGCGTGCAGCCGGCGTTAAGCGGCGTGAAGGGGCGATGGATGGCGCTCGTCACAGGGACAGCAGCGAGAGCGAAGCGGGGCGCGTCTGTGCGCAACGCCGTGGCTTGTTTTCGCGCGCCGCCGATGGCGCCGCCGAGATGGCGTGCGGTTCAGCGCCTCTTCTTTGGTGACTTTCTTCTGGCGCCGCAGAAGAAAGTTACCCCGCCGCCGGGCGGGACTCCCGGCAGCTCGGCTCCGAGTCGAAAGGCTCTTCGCAGAAGCGACCTGACGAGAGGACGCCGATCATGAAAGACGAAGCCGCCCTCTACGGCCGTGGCGTCGCTTTCCCGCTGCGCCTCACCCCCGAAGGCCGCCTCGCGTGGTCCGAAGGCGAAGCCAATGTTCGCGAATCCATCCGCATCCTGCTGCTGACGGCCCAAGGTGAGCGGCTGCGCCGCCCCGACTACGGCGCCGGCCTGGAGCGCTTCCTGTTCGAGCCGAATGTGCCGACGACCTGGCGCGCCATCGAGGAATCCATCCGCCGGCAGCTGGCGCGCTGGGAGCCGCGCGTGCAGGTCGAGGCCATCCAGGTGGCCGCCGACCCGAACGACGCCGAGGCCGCGCTGGCCGAACTCAGCTTCACGCTCGTCGCCACGGCCCAGGCCGGCCGCATGAGCCTCTCCATCCCCGTGCAAGGCAGGTAAGTCATGTCGCCTCCACGTTCCCTCCGTTCACGGGCCCCTGTCGGGGCGGTGTCGCCCAACGGGCGGCCGGGCGGGCGCTGATCATGCCCATCCAGCTCCCCGCCATCGACGACCGCGACCATGCCGCGCTGGTGCGTGACACGCTGGCCCTGGCCGCCGTGCACGCCCCGGAGTGGACGCACACCGGCCCCAGCGACCCCGGCGTCACGCTGGTCGAGCTCTTCGCCTTCATGGCGGAGAGCCTGCTCTACCGCGCCAACCTCATTCCCGAGCGCAGCCGGCTCAAGTTCCTGCAGCTGCTGGGCATCGGGCTGCGGCCGGCCCAGCCGGCACGGGCCCTGGTGCAGTTCAATAACGAGGCCGGCGAGCGCAAGACGCTGACGCTCGCGTCGGGCTTGCCGCTGCAGGCCGGTGCCATTCCGTTCCTGACCGACACCGGGCTGGACCTGCCGCCCGTGTCGGGGCGGGTGGTCTTCAAGCGCACCGTCGGCAGCCCCGACCCCGCGTTGCTGGACTACTACCGCCAGCTCTACGAGGCCACGGGCCAGGACCTGTCGGGCAGCGATGCCGGCGTGGAGCCCATCCTCTACGACAGCGTGCAGGTGGAGGATCTGCCCGCTGCCATCGACCTGAGCGCCGAGACCGTGGATGGCGCTTTGTGGATCGCGCTGCTGGCCGCGACGCCCGACGAGGTGGAGAAGGCCAATGCCCGCAGCGAGCTGGCCGGCCGCACGCTGTCCATCGGTCTGGTGCCGCAGCCGGCCGAGACGAGCGCGCGCCTGCAGCCCGGGCGGCCGGCGGCGGCCCCGCCCGTGCTGCGTGTGTACGCGCCCAAGGTGGGGGCCGGCGGCACCGGCACGCCGGGCGTGTACATCCGGCTCGACGCCACGACACCCGAAGGTTTTCCCGAGCAGGCCGGTATCCTGCAGGTCACCCTGCCCGTCGCGGCCGATGCCATCGGCACCTGGCCGGAGACCGAGCCGCTGGAAGCCGGCGTCGGCGAGCTGCCGCCGCAGCTCACGGACGACGACGTGGCGGCGCGCGTGGTGAGCTGGTTGCGTGTCGACGGGCTGGCCACCGCCGGTGTGCGGCTGGCCTGGGCCGGCACGCATTGCGCCGCCGTGCGGCAGCGCAGCCGGGTCAGCCGCGAGCTGCTGCAGCCCGGTGACGGGGCGCCCGAGCAGCGCCGCAATCTCAGCCACGGCCAGGTGCTGGCCGATTCACTGCAGCTGCTCGTGGCCGGCCAGCCATGGGCACTCACCGACGAGCTCGAGGCGGCACCGCCGGAGGGCCAGCCCGGTGCCACCCTGTTCGCGCTGGATGCCGAGAGCGGCGAGATCCGCTTCGGCGACGGCGCACGCGGCGCACGGCCCGCCAATGGCGCCGAGATCTCGGCCCGTTTCGACTGGGCGTTGGGGGCCGCCGGCAATGTCGCGGCCCAGGCCATCAAGCTCGGCCCCACGCTGCCGCCGGGGGTCAAGGTCAGCAACCCACGCGCGGCCAGCGGCGGCCTGGACGCCGAAAGCGCGGCGGACGGCGAGAAGCGCATTCCGCTGGTGCTGCGTCATCGTGACCGCGCCGTCAGCGCCGATGACTTCGACGCCATCGTGCGCGAGACGCCGCAGGCCGATGTCGGTCGCGTCGAGGTGCTGCCGGCCTGGCACCCGGAGCTGTCGCCGGGCCTGCCGGGTGACCAGCCGGGGGTGGTCACCTGCATGGTCATCCCGCGTCAGGACCCGCGCCGCCCCGACTACCCGCTGCCCAACGCCGACTTCATCGATGCCATCTGCGACCACCTGGCGCCGCGCCGCCTCGTCACCTGCGAGGTGTTGCTGCGCGGCCCTGTGTATGCGGGGCTGTGGATCAGCGTCGGCATCGAGCTGCACGCAGGGCAGGGGGTGGCCGAGGTGCGGGAGCGCGTGAAGGCGGCGCTGAAAGCCTTTCTCGCCCCGCTGCCCGGCCCCGGCAATGCCACGGGCTGGCCGCTGTTCAAGGCCGTGGCCGCGCTGGAGCTGGCCACGGTGGCCGCGCGCGTCGACGGCGTGCTGGGCGTAACCGGCCTGCTGCTGGGCGATGCGAGCGGTGCGCAGCGCGACAGCGTGCCGCTGGCCGGGCTGCAGCTGCCGCTGATCGCCGGCCTGGCGGTGAGTCTGGGCGACCCCGTGCCGCTGTCCGACCTCATCGGCCAGGGCACGGGCGGCGACGGCACTGGCGGCTCCGCGGGCACCGTCGCCATCCGGCTGCCCGTGCCCCGCGTCCCGGAGAACTGCTGACATGGCCATTCAGCGCATGCACGACGACAGCGACGACGCAACGCTTGCCCGCGCAGCGAGCATCGCGGGCGGCGTTGGGGGGAGGGGCTGATGGACGCCAACGGCGGCCGCTTCCACGCGCTGGTCACCAAGGCCGACTGGCTGGCCCATGCCCCCGACGGCGACTGGGGCTGGCTGCCCGACGACCCCGCGCACGAGGATGCGCTGGGGCAACTCGTGTTGAAGCCGGCGTTGTACGAATTCAAGGCCAGCGGCGCGAGTGCGCTGCCGGAGCCCACGTCGCGGGCCGGCGGCGCGTTCGACCGCTACGGCAATCTCTATTCGCTGAGTACCGACGGCACCCGCATCCGCGTCTGGTCCAGCGGCAGTGGCTTGCTGACCACCTTCTGGCCGCTGCCGCAGGCGGCGGAGGCGCCCGCTGTGGCCGGCGGCTTCGGCCCCTGTGATCCGGTGATCGCCGAGCCGCTCGTCATGGACGCGCTGACGGTGACGACGGGCCATTACCTCGTCGTGGCCAGTGTCGCCGCCGGCGGCCTGCTCATTTTCGACCTGCACGGCGGCGGGCCGCCGCTGCCACAGCCCTGGGCGGGCATGCCGGCGCCGCAGGCCCTGCTGGCGCTGGACGATGGTGGCGTGGCGCTGTTCGGTGCGTCGCGGCTGCACCGCCTGGGCGCCGACCTGCGGCCCTGCGTGCCCCGCACCGCAGGGCCTGCCGTGTTCATGCCGGCGCCGCCGCCTGCCGCCCCGCCGGTGCTCGAAGAACCGGCGCCGCTGCTTCCCGCCGGGCCGCCCTGTCAGCTCGAACTCGGGGCCGATGCCACCGCAGTCGCCGCGTTGCCGGGTGGGCGCTTCGTCGTGTTGCGCCGTCAGGCGGACGGGTCGAGGCTGTCCGTCATCGACGCGGCGGGCCTGGAGAGTGCGGCCGTCGGCCCGCTGGAGCAGCAGATCCAGGCCAACACCGTCGGCCATGTGAGCACCGCGCTGTCCAGCGCCACGCTGGCGGTCGAGTGGCCGGCCGAGGCCGGCGGGGAGGGCTTCGGCGTCCTGCTGCTGGCGGCCAGCGGCGACCAGGCCTTCCGCTTCGCGGCCGCCGAGCCGGTCTCGGGCACCTGGCAGTTCACGCTGCAGCAGGACTTCATTCCGTTGCGTCGTTACGTGGCCGGCGGTCTGGCAGCGCTGGCGGCCGGGCAGGTGCTGCACCGGTTCTCGTCGGCGCGGGTGTTCTACGCCGGGGCAGACCGCTGGCTGCCGCTGCTGACGCTGCCGCGCCCCCGCTGCTTGCGTGACGGCACGCTGACCGGCCCCGTGTGGGACAGCGGCACGCCGGGGTGCGTCTGGCATCGCGTGGCGCTCGATGCACGGCGCCCGCCGGGCAGCACGCTGACCTTGCAAAGCCGCACGGCCGAGACACCCGAGGCGCTGCAGCTGCAGCCCTGGCGAGACGAGCCCCGGCTGCAGCCGCATCCCTGCGGGCCCGAGCTGCCCTGGCGCGAGCCCGCCGTCACGGCCTGCAAGGAAGTGCAGACGCTGACCTGCCTGCTGCAGGCCGCCACCGGCCGCTACCTGCAGCTGCGCCTGCAGGCGGGCAGCGACGGGCAGCACAGCCTCGGCCTGGCCAGCTTGCGGGCCTGGTATCCGCGCTTCAGCTACCTGCAGCACTATCTGCCGGCGGTCTATCGCGCCGACGCGGCCAGCGCCGCCTTCACCGAGCGTTTCCTGGCGCTGTTCGAGGGCGAGCTGACGCGCTGGGAGGATCGCATCGCTGCAGCGCAGCTGCTGCTGGATGCGCGCACCGCGCCGCGCGAGACGCTGGACTGGCTGGCCGGCTGGCTGGCCGTCGGCTTCGACGGCTCCACCGGCCTGGCGCGCCGCCGCGCCCTGCTGCGCCATGCGACGACGGCCCATGCGCGCCGCGGCACCGTGCCCGGCATGCTGTTGGCCGCCACGCTCGCGTGGGAGCACGACAGCGTCGACGTCGAGCCCTTCCTCGCGGCGCCCGAGGCGCTGGCGGACCGCGTGCATGGCGTGCGGCTGCAGGAGCTTTTCGGTCTGGCGCCACCGCTGGCGGCTCAGGCCTGGCGCCCGGCGCGCGGCGGCGGTGACCTGCTGGCGCGGCTGGGCGGCGTCGATGCGCTGGTGGTGGGGCAGCGCACGGCGGCATTGCGCATGGCGCTGGGCTTTGTGCCGCGCGCGGCAACCGAGGAGGCCGGCCACGTGTTGCCATCGGGGGACGCGCTGCTGGGTGATGCGGTGTTGGGTGAGGCGCAAGCGGCGCCTGCATTGCCGGCCGACAGCCCCGACAACGCCGCTGGGCTGCAGGCGCTGCGTGACCATCTCCAGGCCACGCGGGTGCAGGCGCCTTTGCGCACGCGCTGGCAGCGCTTTCTGCAGCAGCGCTGGGGCACGCTTCCCGCGATGAATGCCGCGTGGTCGAGCCACTGGGCGGCCTGGGCCGACATCCCGGTGCCGACGCAGCTGCCCGCGAGCGATGCCGAGCTGCTGGACTGGGCGCAGTTCGAGCATCAGACGGCCCTTGCCGGCGGCGCGGTGCTGCCGGCCACGGCCTGGCAGCCCGCGCAGGGGGGCGCTGCACTGCGCGCCCGGCTCGTGCCCATTGCTGGGCTGGGTGCCGACGGCGCGGACGCCACACTGCTGCAATCGGCGCTCGGTTTCCTGCCGCGTGGCGCGCAGGAGGAGGCGGCGCTGATGGCGTCGTGGCGGCTTGCGGAATTGCCCGACGACGAGCCGCAGCCCCGCAACGAGGCCTTCGACGACTACCTCGCCGCCACCCGGCCCTGTGCGCCGTTGCGCCAGCGTTGGCAGGACTATCTGGCGCGCCGCTGGCGCCGCATCTCGCTGCTGAACGCGGCCTGGGGTACCGGCTGGCGCAGCTTCGACCGCATACCCAGCCCGCTGCGCCTGCCCGCCGGTTCGGTGGCGCTGGCCGACTGGTGGCGCTTCGAGGCGCAGATCGTGCGCGCACTCACGCCGGCGCATCGCTTTCGCATCGTGCTGCCGCTGCCGGCCGACACCAGCTCGCTGGACTTCGACGAGCTGGCCCGCCGCCGTGCGGCCGTGGAGCGCGCCGTGGAGCTGGACAAGCCGGCCCACACGGTGGCGGAAATCCGCTTCGGCTTCGAGCTGTTTCGCGTCGGCGAGGCGCGGCTGGGCCACGACACGCGGCTCGAACAGGGGCTGGCGCGCCGGCCCGAGCTGGCGGCGCTGACGGCCGATTCCATCTGGCCGCCCCTCGTGCTCGGCGAGCGCGACCTGGGCGGCGGCCAGCTCACTCATCCACGCCCCTTGCCGCCGCCGGACCGCGTCGGCCTGGACCGCTAGACGCCATTTCTGGGAGACCGACATGGGATGCTGCACAGGCTCCACTTTCACCCCCGCGCCGGATGCGGCGCTCGACCCGATGCAACGCGTCAACTACACCTTCGGCATGGTGCTGGGGGTGGACGATTTCAGGCAGGAGCAGACCTACCTGATGGCGCGCGACGACCGCCTGCTGCGCGAGCTGGTGGGCTACGGCACCTTGCGCGGGCTGACGGTCACGCTGCAGGGCGACCAGGTGCGCGTGTCGCCCGGCATGGCGCTGATGCCCGACGGCCGGCTCGTCGCGGTGCCGGCCGAGCAATGCGCGGACGTCGCGCGCTGGCGCGAGACCGAGCTGGCGGCCACGCCGGGCACCGGTGGCGACCAGACCATCTACGTGCGGCTCTTCGCGGCCGATGCGAGCGGCTCGCCCGTGCCCATCCCTGGTGAGCCCTGCCGGGACGAGAGCGAACTCAGCGCCGATGCGCGCATCGCCGACAGCTTCCGGCTGGACTTCTCGTTCGCGGCGCCCGATGCCAGCGAGGACCTCGCGCTGCGCGCGGTGGTGGCCTGGCTACGCGCGATCAAGGTGGGCCCCAACGGCGTGACGCTGGAGGAGTTCTGCGACACCGTGCGTGCGCAGCTGGCCCAGGTCATCGCGACCACCTGGAGCGATGTGCACGCCCCCGTGCCGCAGCCGCCGGTGCTGGGCCTGCCGGGCACGCTGCCGGCGCCGCCGGCCGACCTGCGCATCCCCCGTGCGCAACTGGCCGAGTACTACGCCGCCGCGTTCGACGTGTGGGTGCAGCTGGTGCGCACGGCGCAGATGACCCACCACGGCCCGGTGCCCGTGGCGCAGGCGCTGCCCGAGCACGGCCTGCTGCTGGCGGCACTGGAGGTGCAGGCGGGCAAGGCAAAGGTCGTCCACATGCTGGGGCGTCAGCAGCTGCTGCACCAGCGCCTGCTGCAGGAATGGCTGCTGCGCGACGGCAGCCAGGACGCGCCGCGCGAGGCGCATTTCGTGCTGGGCAAGGGAGACCCCGAGCTGGACCATGCGCAGGACCTGCAGGCTGACTTTGCCGAGCACAACCAGGCGATGACGCGCATCGACATCGTTGGCGACAACACCGACGGCGCACTGCCCGGCGCGACGAAGGCGAAGATCGTGCCGGCCGTGAAGTGGCCGGGCGGTGGTGACGGGGGCGGCCCCGACTACTACGGCCCCGGCATGACGCAGCCCATCCCGGTGGCCGATGGCGGCACGGGGCAGAACCTGCCGCCGCAGACCGGCGCGCTGCTGGTGGGGCGCGGCGCGTCGGACGAGACGGGGCAGGCGCAGTTCGAGCTGGGCTCGCTGGTAGGTGCGCCGCTGACCAAGCCGGTCGGGCCGTCCAGCAACATCCTGGTCGACCTGGCGCTGTCGCCCCAGATCCGGCTGGACACCGTGCAGGACATCGGGCCGCAGGCCCACCCCACGTTCGCGGCGCTGGATGTGACGGGCATGTTGACCGTGGACCATCTCGTCGTGGACACGGAGGTCGATGTCCATGGCGGGCTCTCGGTGACGGGCGAGGTGACGCTGGGGGCGCCGGTCAGCAGCGTGCTTGCGACCGACGCGCAGGGCGTGGTCGGCGCCGCGCGGGTGTGGGATGGCGATGAGAGCGCGCTGACCCAGGAACCGCCCACCCCCTACCTCTACGCGCCCGGGCAGGGCGACGGCGAGAGCGGGGCGGCGGTGCGCGTGGTGGACGGCGGCACCGGGCTGACGCGCCGCCCGCAACGCCGGCAGGTGCTGGTGGGGGCCGACCCCGAGGTCACGGGCGTGCAAGGTGGCGACTATGTGCTCGCGACGCTGAAGTCCGGCGCGAACATCGACATCCGCCTGGAGCCGGATGAGGGCGAGGATTGGCAGATCGTCATCGATGCCGCCGCGGTGGCGCCGACGCAGGTCGTGGCCACCGGCAGCCCGCCCAGCCTGACGGCCAGCATGGACGGCAACGTCGCGTTCATCGACACGGCCCAGGCCTTGCATTCCAAGGCGCGGCCTGAGTTCGCGGGCTTGAGCCTCACGAACCTCGAGGTCGAGCCGGCGCCGGACGGCTTGCTGGGCTGGCGCGAGAAGGACCAGCAGGTGGTGCTGACGCGGGGCGGCGGCAGCACCGACATCACGCGCTGGCCCGTGCGCTACATCAGGCAGCGCGAAGAGCTCTTCTACAAGGACGGCGACATGGTGCTGGTCGTGCTCGTCAGCGGCGGGCTGAAGTTGCCCAGCCCCAAGGAGACTGGTATCGGTGATGGGCGCGTGCTCGTCGTGACTTCGGCGACCGAGAAGTTCTCGCTGGACGGCATCGGGTCCGCCACCGACAGCACGTCACCGTCCGCCATGCCCCTCGGGATTGGCCAGAGCTGCACGCTGATCTCGGCGTTGGAGCTGCCGGTGCCGGGGTGGCTCGTCATCGGGCGGGGCTGAGGCCATGGCCAGCGTTCTGAACGCCCGCCTCAACCAGGTCGTCGCGGTCGAGGGCGAGCCGCGCAGTTCCTTCTTCAACGGCCGGTTGCTGAGCGCCGAGGACCTCACACGGGAACAGGCCGCGCGTGACGACGCCGAGCGCCGTCTGGCAAGGCTCATCGGCTGCGGTGTCGCGCAGGGGTTGACGGTGACGGGCAGCGCCGGCAGCAGCGTCGTGCACGTCGCGGCGGGCCTGGGGGTCACGGCGGCCGGCGCGGTCATCGACATCGGCAACCTCGATCTGGACCTCAGCAGTGCCTCCCAGGGGGCCTCGTTCAACGGCTTTGGCAACTGCGCGGCGGGCCTGTCCGATGCCCAGCCCTCGGCGGGTTTGCATCTGCTGACGCTGACGCCGGCCTGGAGCGGCCAGGGGCGGGCCGCCACGCTGCTGGGCGAGGTGGGGGCCTGCAACCGCCGAACGCAGCAGCCGGCGGTGCGCGCCCGGCTCGTCGAGGTGGTGGCCACCTCGGGCCTGTCGCGCAACGAGCTGGCCGTGGCGCTGCTGTCGCCGGGCTTCGGGCTTGCAACGGTGCCCGGTGCGGCCCGCGTGGGCTGGTGGATGCGCCAGCGCATCGACGGCTGCGCGGCCGCGCCGGGCCTGACCGCTGAAGAGCTGCCGCTGGCCTTGCTGCAACTGGGGGGCGGGGCGGTGCCGGCATGGATAGACACCGACAGCGCGCGCCGCCGCCTGGCGCCGCCGCCGGGCAGCGCTGGCAACGCGATGTGGCCGCAGGGCTGGCCCGTGGAAATGCAGGCCCTGGCAGCCCAGTTCCTCGCACAGCTGTCCGAAGCCGCCACGACGGCGGACGACGTCACCTGGCTGCCCCCCGCGCTGCCGTTGACCGCCGCGCAGCTGGAGCGCGTGCGCGCCGTGCTGCCCGACGTGCCGCTGTATGCCGACCTGCTGGACCGTGCCTGCTTTGCCCGCGCGCTGGTGGAGGGGTGGGAGGGCGAGCCGGTCCTGCGCGGCGGGGCCTCGTTGTATCTGGCGCAGCTCAACGGCCACGCGGACCGCCTGCTGCTGCGGGCGGTGGCCACCAGCGTCGGCACGCTCACCGACGCGCAGCGCAGCTTGGCC
>JACCDQ010984055.1_pt1 | contig 10663 bp, 10 predicted proteins | sample 7446031 | NCBI WGS metagenome assembly JACCDQ01 (sample SAMN15323442, study PRJNA562643) | freshwater metagenome | isolation source: river surface water | place: USA:Blue River Watershed | collected 2017-08-17
CTGTGGGCGTTGATCGCGTGGTGCAAGTGGGATATTCAGCAGAGCAATCAGAGTGGTGCGCAGCTTTAGCAGATCTCTACCCGGGCCAGGTATTAGCCGCAGTTGCTCTTCATCCAAATGAAGCGCCCGTTGTTGAGAATCTCGAAGCAGATTTAGCAATTATTGAAAAACTTGCACACATGCCTCGAGTACGCGCTATCGGCGAGACTGGTTTGGATTACTTTCGCACGCCGCCTGAACTTCGCGGTGTGCAACAAGAGTCATTTAAGTGGCATATTGAGATGGCGAAGAAGACCAACAAAGCGCTGGTGATTCACGATCGTGATTCACACGATGATGTTCTCTCTGTATTGCTAGAAGTCGGTGCCCCGGAAAAGACGGTCTTTCACTGCTTCTCTGGCGATGTTGAGATGGCCAAGGTCTGTATCGAACGCGGCTACATCCTCTCTTTTGCCGGCACGATGACCTTTAAGAATGCGCCAGCCCTTCGCGAAGCGGTGAAGCTTGTGCCACACGACCAATTGCTAGTCGAGACGGATTCACCATTCTTGGCGCCAACTCCACACCGCGGAATGCAGAACACTCCTGCGCAGATTCCAACGATTGTGCGAGCGATGGCTGCAGAGCGTGGAGAAGATTTAGCGCAACTCTGTGACGCACTCTCCAAGAACACCGAGCGCGTCTTTGGATCTTTTGCATGAGCCTTCTCGGTGCAGCAGAAATCCGCGAGCTCGCAGTAGCGCTCGATCTCAAACCATCAAAGTCTTTAGGGCAGAACTTTGTTCATGATGGCAATACATGTCTGAAGATTGTCCGCACCGCTGGTGTGCAGCCTGATGATGTAGCGCTCGAGATCGGACCAGGCCTCGGATCATTAACCCTTGCGATGATGCAAGAGGCCAAGGCCGTTGTTGTTGTTGAAATAGATAAGCGCCTTGCCGAACAGTTGCCTATCACCGCTGCAAAGCATTCTGATAATCCTGAGAAGTTAACAGTTATCAATAAAGACGCGTTGCAGATTGATTCGCTACCAATCGACCCCACTGTTCTTATTGCAAACTTGCCTTACAACGTCTCTGTCCCAGTCTTTCTGCATATGTTGGAGATATTTCCAACGCTACGCACCGGCGTTGTTATGGTGCAGGCGGAAGTTGCCGATCGCCTTGCCGCAAAACCTTCAACAAAAGAGTACGGAGTCCCCAGCGTTAAAGCAGCATGGTGGGCTGATGTCACAGGCGCTGGCGTTGTTTCGCGACAGATCTTTTGGCCGGTACCTAATGTTGAATCAAAGCTCGTTGCCTTTACTCGCCGCGCGACTCCTGGCGACGAAGCACTCCGTAAGCGCACCTTTGAAATCATTGACCTTGCCTTTGCTCAACGCCGCAAAATGCTGAGATCTGCACTCTCATCACGCTACGGCGGATCAGCACCGGCTGAAGAAGTTCTTCAGGCAGCCGGTATCGATGCAACTTTGCGTGGAGAAGCACTGGAAATCGAAAGCTTCGTCGCTATCGCCCAACACGAGATAGCGGTAGGGTCATAAGGTGCCTCTTAATTCAGTAACAGTGCGAGTGCCTGCAAAGGTCAATTTGCAGTTATCTGTTGGCCCACGTGAGGCAAATGGTTATCACAATCTCGTCTCAGTCTTTCAGGCAGTCTCTATCTTTGACGATGTCACACTTACAAAGTCCCATGCAGGTAGTGGCGTAACCATCTCTATCACCGGCGAGCAGACATATGGGGTTCCAGAAGATGGCTCCAACCTGGCCGTAAAAGCTGCACAGCTGATTGGCGAAAAGTTTGATCTCGATGTTGACGTTCATATCGAAGTCAAGAAATCGATTCCTGTTGCGGGTGGCATGGCCGGCGGATCTGCTGATGCTGCAGCGACTCTGGTTGCGATGGATGCGCTCTATAAATTAGATGCAACACGAGAAGAACTTCTAGAACTCGGCAGCCAACTCGGCAGCGATGTTCCCTTCATGATTGCAGGCGGAACAGCGGTTGGAACAGGTCGTGGAGATCAACTGACAGCAGCACTGTCACGCGGTACCTATCACTGGGTATTCGCGCTCTCCACCGTCGGACTTTCAACTCCTGCCGTCTATGCCGAGTGTGATCGCATGCGAGCAGAACTTGAAGTTGCTGATCCAAAAGTCAGTGATGCACTGATGCAAGCGCTGCTATCTGGCGACCCAGCGTTGGTGGGAAAATCACTCTCTAACGATCTTCAAAATCCTGCATGCTCTCTTCGACCTGCGCTATCGCTCGTACTTGAGGTAGGTCGTGACTATGGAGCGCTCGGTGCAATTGTTTCTGGATCTGGACCGACTGTGGCATTTCTCGTTGCTGATGAAGAAGCAGGCCTTGATTTAGCGGTAGCTCTTACTGCAAGTGGAGTTGTTGGCAGCGTTGCACGCGCAACCGGTCCGGTGCATGGCGCACGCGTTATCTAACCCTTAACCGATAACCACTTGTCCCTTTGAAAACTTCGCAGGAATGCGAGGTAGACCTGTTGTTGCAGGTCCAAGGTTGAGGTCACCGTTTGCTTCAAATTGCGAGCCATGGGCATCACATATCCATTTATCGCCGTCTTTGATGACCGTCACACCTTGGTGAGGACAGATCAATGAGAAGGCGACAAAAGATGTGGGACCGGTCTTCGTAAGTGCAACCGGCTTGCCTTTAAGGTTTCCGATTCGCACAGAACTTCCGACGGCAGCTAAGGCAGGAAGATTTTTTAGATTCACAGAGAGCTTTCCATTCGGCAATTTCTTTACCGCACTGGCTGCATCTGCGGAGAGTGTGGGAATAGCGGAGAAGGCTACTCCACACACACCCGCTAGAAATGTGCGTCGTGAGACTGGATCAACCATTACTTCTTCACCAGCTTGCTATAGATGGTCAGATCGGCGGTTGCGAAATTAGCTGCATCCGGAATTGTTCCAGCTGGTAGCTCGAGCAGTGCATTAAGTGATTGCGCAATCCCTGGTGCGAGGGCGAGATTGGCGCCAGCATATGCAGTTGCACGAGTGCGGGCGCTGCGATCATCAGTGTTCTTTGCCTTTAAATCAGCGAGGTTTGTAATTGAAAATACCTTGAGTGATTTGTTCTCTGCCTGGGTAATTGTTGCAGTTACTTCACCTGTAGAGAGATTGATGACCGGATTGCGCAGCTGTACCTGCTTATTGTTGGCAGTATTAAAGAAAACGATGTTGCTGCCAAGGTGTTCGAGAGTTGTCTTCTTTGCAGTCAATGGAATATGAAAAACATAGCGGCCATCTGCTGATGCAATAGATTCACCCATGATTGCGGATGTTGCACCGCCTTGCAGATAGAGAATGACATTTGAGTTCTCTAGAAGGGCAGAGATTCCTGCAATGGTTTTAATGTGAGTCATGCTCTGCCCTGGCTTGGCAGAATCAGCGACTGCAGGACTAGCGGCCAAGAGTCCAGCAATCACTGATAGAGCGAGAGACTTTCTTAGAACCTTCATAACATCCTCCTCGATTGGTTACTGAGGAAGGTATAGAGGGTGGAATACACCGGCAACTTCAAATCTCGATGCTTTACGCTCAACTCCAGGATTCACAGGAATCCCACAAGGAACTAATCTGTTTCGATATCGAAATTTGCAGCCAGTCTGCTCAGTAAATCTGCAAGTGCTGCTTGTTCGTTTTTATTTAAATCGGTTAAGAATGTGCGCTCGTTTTCAATCAAGTGATCGAGGGCTACATCAACTTTCTTCATTCCGAGTGCAGTCAAAGAAACTAAAGATCCTCGTCCATCGCTGGGATCCGGTTGACGCGTAATGAGTTTGAGCTCTTCTAGACGATCTAGGCGATTTGTCATGGTGCCGCTAGAGACCATTGTTTCTTGCATCAATTGACTTGGAGACAACGTGTGTGGCGTGCCTGCGCGACGCAGAGCAGCAAGCACATCGAAGCCCCATGTTTCTAGGTCGGCAAATGCATCTCTGCGAGCCAAATCGAGATGGCGCGAGATTCGAGTGATGCGACTCAGGATTGCTAAAGGGGAGAGATCAGCATCGGGACGTTCGCGCTTCCATGCGGCGATAAGTCTGTCGACCTCGTCGCGGTTATTCTCCATGCGGGCAAGGCTATATGAATCAATCTTTAATGGCCCTCAGTTTGGAAAGTCAGGCGGTGATAAGGGAGAATATAGGTTCCGCCATTGTGTAGTGGCTAGCACATGGGCCTTTGAAGCCCAGGGTCCAGGATCGATACCTGGTGGCGGAGCCATATCCGCAAAATAAGGCAGAGCAAGTAGACTGCCACCATGAGCCTTGAAACCGTAGTCATTCTTGCTGCGGGCGAAGGTACGCGAATGAAATCGCAGAGACCCAAGGTCCTCCACGAAATCGCAGGTCGATCACTTCTCGGCCATGTTCTTGCAGCAGTTGAAACTCTCACTCCAAAGCATGTTCGTGTTGTGGTCGGTTCAGGTCGCGAGAAGGTCGAAGAACACATCGCTGCGATTGCCCCAAAGGTCACCACAGTTTTCCAAGAACACCGCGGAGGAACAGGCCATGCGGCACAGTTGGCGCTCGCTGACCTCAAGCCATCGGGCACAATTTTGATCTTGGCCGGCGATACTCCGATGTTGACCGGTGAATCCCTGGCGCAGCTTCTCGAAGGCCACCACGCAGGCGGTTTTACCGCCTCTGTTCTGACGGCAGAACACCCAGATCCAACTGGCTATGGCCGCATCATCCGTGGCGATGACGACTCTCTCGTGCGCATAGTTGAAGAGAAAGATGCCGACGAATTTGAAAAGGCAATCGAAGAAATCAACTCGGGTGTCTATGCATTTGATGCAGTAAAGCTTGCCGGTGCTATTGGAAAGCTTCGCAATGACAATGCTCAAGGCGAGCTCTATCTCACTGATGTTATTGAAATCCTTCGCAACGAAGGCGGCAAGATTGCAGCTGTCTGTATTGAAGATTTCACTGAAACTCTCGGTGTCAATGACCGCGTGCAGCTTGCGGAAGCTGCAGCTCTTCTGCGCGATCGAATCAATGAGAAGCTGATGCGCAGCGGTGTCACCATCGTGGATCCAGCATCAACATGGGTGGATGCAACCTCAACGATTTCTCAAGATGTCACACTGCTTCCAGGCACTGCAATTAGTGGCGAATCAACAATTGGTGCTGGTGCAATTATCGGACCACGTACAACTTTGGTGGATTGCACTGTTGCAAATGGTGCAGAGATTAAAGAGTCTTACGCGACTTCCGCTGTGATTGGCGAGAACGCATCAGTTGGCCCATTTACTTATCTGAGAGTCGGAACAAACTTGGCCGCCAATACTCGCGCAGGTGCTTTCGTTGAGATGAAGAATGCAACTGTCGGCGAAGGATCTAAGGTTCCACATCTTTCATACGTTGGAGATGCCTCAATTGGTGAAGGCACCAATATCGGAGCTGCAACAATCTTTGTTAATTACGACGGTGTAGAAAAGCATCACACCAATGTCGGCGATCATGTTCGTATTGGTAGCGACAGCATGCTTGTTGCCCCAGTCACTATTGGAGATGGCGCCTATACAGCTGCAGGATCTGTTATTACTGAAGATGTACCTGCCGGCGCGATGGGCGTTGGTCGAGCTCGCCAACGAAATGTTATAGGTTGGGTTCTGCGTAAGCGCCCAGGCACCAAGTCAGCTGAAGCAGCAGCTTCAGCTCCAAGTAACGACCAGGAAGGCTGATACTCGTGAGCGAAATCCGTTTATCGTCAGAGAAGAAACTCCGTCTATTTTCTGGCCGCGGATTCCCAGAGCTATCACAAGCTGTCGCTGAAGAACTCGGTATTCCACTTACTCCAACATCTGCCTACGACTTTGCTAATGGCGAAATCTTTGTTCGTTTTGAAGAATCAGTCCGTGGTTGCGATGCATTCGTAATCCAGTCACATGCAGTTCCAATTAATAAGCAGATCATGGAACAGCTCATCATGGTCGATGCCCTCAAGCGCGCATCGGCCAAGCGCATCACTGTTGTTACACCTTTCTACGGCTATGCACGACAAGATAAAAAGTCACGCGGTCGCGAGCCAATCACAGCTCGCTTGATGGCAGACCTCTTTAAGACAGCAGGCGCAGATCGTTTGATGGTCGTTGACCTTCACACATCACAGATTCAAGGATTCTTCGACGGTCCTGTCGATCACTTGTTCGCACTTCCAATGCTCGCTGATTACGTCGGCAGCAAAGTCGATCGCAATTCATTGACAATCGTTTCTCCAGATTCAGGACGGGTTCGCGTTGCAGAGCGCTGGTCAGAACTTCTCGGTGGATGCCCAATCGCATTTATTCACAAGACTCGTGACCCACTTGTTCCTAACGAAGCAGTTGTGGGCAAGGTAGTTGGCGAAGTCGAAAGCCGCACATGCGTTGTTATCGATGACATGATCGATACAGCAGGCACCATTACAAAGGCAGTAGACGCGCTCTTTGAGGCAGGTGCTCGCGATGTCATCGTGGCAGCAACTCACGCCGTCTTCTCAGGTCCTGCAGTCGAGCGCCTCAAGAATTCACGTGCAGTTGAAGTTGTTGTTACAGACTCACTTCCATTGTCTGATGATCAGAAGTTCGAGAAGCTCACTGTTATCTCAATCGCTCCGCTTCTTGCACGTGCGATTCGAGAAGTATTTGAAGATGGCTCAGTTACTAGCCTCTTCGACGGCCACAGCTAAGCGGTAAATCTTCGCGATTTGGTGGATACGCCCTCGCCCACATAAACTTCAATCATTCTGGCGAGGGTTTCAATCGAAACCGTTATCGACGGCAAGGTATCTAACTCCTGTCAGAGTCACTACGACAGGAGTTTTTTCATGGCAGAAGTATCAATCAACGGCACATCACGTACCGAATTCGGTAAGGGTGCATCACGTCGCGCACGTCGCGATGGCCAGGTTCCAGCAGTGATCTACGGTCACGGTGCGGCACCTGTTCACATCACACTTCCAGCTCGCGAGCTTGGTAACGCTCTCAAGGAGTCAAACGTTCTTCTTAACATCACATTCGATGGCAAGACAGAGCTCACACTTCCAAAGTCAGTTGTAAAGAATCCACTCAAGCAGAACCTCGAGCACATCGACCTCGTTCTCGTACGTCGCGGTGAGAAGGTAACGGTTCACGTGCCAGTTCACACTGAAGGTAAGCACGATCCAGATGGAATCCTTGAGCACGTTCACAACACAATCGAAGTTGAAGCAGAGGCAACAGCAATTCCTAAGTTCCTCGTGCTCAATATCGAAGGCATGAAGGCGGGAACATCAAAGGTCGCAGCAGATGTAACACTTCCAGCAGGTGTCACACTAGTTCTCGATGCAACTGCAACAGTTGTGCACCTCTCAGAGCGTCGCGCAGCATCTGCGGCAGATGAGGCAGCAGCAGCTCCAGCAGCTGATGCAGCAGCACCCGCAGCTCCAGCAGCTGAGTAATACGAAAACTAGTTAATTTCGATTTAGGAGTCTGACTCGTTATGACGTGGTTGGTAGTAGGTCTCGGTAATCCCGGCGATCAATATGCTGCCACCCGTCATAACGTAGGTCAGATGGTTATCGATGAATTAGCAAAACGTCACAACGTAAAATTCTCTACACATAAATCTCGCACCTCAATTGCAGCCTACAAATTAGGTTTCGGAGTCGATGCGCACTCAGTAATTCTCGCTAAATCTCTCGGCTACATGAACGAGACCGGCGGACCCATCAAGGCACTTGCACAGTTTTACTCTGTCGATGTTTCACAGATAATTGTTCTACACGATGAACTCGATATTGATTTTGCTGCGATTCGCACAAAACAAGGCGGTGGCGATAATGGCCACAACGGTTTGAAATCAATGACTTCAGCATTTACTGCAAACTATTTTCGAATCCGTTTAGGTATCGGCCGACCTATGGGCCAACAAGATCCAGCGGATTTCGTTTTGAAGCAATTTAGCCAACCAGAGAAGAAAGAGCTGCCGCTCTTCTTGGATCGCGGTGCTGATGTTGTTGAGTCACTCATCGAAAAGGGACTTGATTTCACTCAGAGCAAATTCAATTCTTAATCAACCTCTGACTAGTCATCACCCCAAATAGCATTTAAATCACCCCATCTCTTGGTGGTAACTCTCAAAGCGTTCTATAAGGTTGATTTAAAGGGATATCACTATGTGTTTATAACTTTTATACACGTACTCTGAAAATATATTTCATTCCTGGAGTAAAAGGAGAAGAGAGAACGTGCACATTCCAACACTGGTATTTGCAGTGCTCGTCACTCTTTTTCTGATTGGAATTATTGTCTCAGCTGTTCGCATCAATGTTATGGCCGAGCTCGAGGAGTCAGAATCAACTCCCTCAAATAATCCCGCGATGGGATTTTGGGATTTATCAGCCGGTGTTGCGGAGTCCAGTGGCGACGCCATTGATGGTCAGCAGTAGCGCGCGTACAAGAGTCGGCTCAGCCTGATCGCCGGCAGTGCGCACACGATTAAGAAGGTTAACCTGCAATGAATGTAACGGCGCGAGATATTGATCGCGAACTTCAAGGGTACGAGCAAGAACTGGTTGATCTCCCAAGAGTGCAGACTTACCCGTCAGAGTAAGAATTTCCTTTACAGTGAGATCAAACTCTTCTTCAATTGTTGTTAAGAAGTGCTGAAGTTCTGCAGGGACAAGAGTTTCGACATATCGTCGAGCAGTCTTGAGGTCAGTCTTCACAAGAGTCATCTCGACATTGCTAATAAATGTTGAGAAGAAATGCCACTCCGAAAGCATCTTCTTGAGTACATCTGTCTTGCCCGCTTCGCGAGCAGCTTTAAGGCCACTTCCGACGCCAAACCAACCAGGAACAATCTGACGTGATTGAGTCCAACCGAATACCCATGGAATCGCACGCAGTGAATCAAGCCCGCTTGAAGCATCCGGGCGGCGTGATGGTCGTGAACCTAGGAAGAGATTTCCAAGCTGCTCAACAGGTGTTGATGCGTAGAAATATGCAGGAAGATCTGGGTGATCGATCAATGTGCGATAACGAGCGAAAGAGTTATCTGAAACTAGGTTCATGCAATCGTTCCATTGAGCCAAGTCCTCTGGACTTTGACGTGGGCCTCGGTTGAGAATGGTTGCTTCAAGAGATGCTGCGAGTGTGAGCTCAACGTTTTCACGTGCAAGCGCTGGAAGCGCATACTTATCTGAGATGACTTCACCTTGTTCGGTCATCTTGATCTCGCCATCGACAGAACCCCATGGAAGAGCAACGAGCGCTTCATATGTAGGTCCGCCACCACGACCGACAGAGCCACCACGACCATGGAATAAACGAAGCTTTACGCCGTACTTCATTGCGATATCGCGAAGACTGCGTTGAGCACGGTGGATCTCCCACTGACTGGTTGCAATACCTGCATCTTTATTTGAATCAGAGTAACCGAGCATGACTTCTTGGATATTTCCGCGAAGTTCAACTAGTGCACGATAGGTTGGATTAGAAAGCAACTTCTCAAGGATGTCTCCAGCTGCGCGAAGCTCGGCAACAGTTTCAAGGAGAGGCGCAAAACCAATCTTGGCAACCTTCTTATCGAGATCAACGAGGCCTGCATACTTTCCAAGAAGAGCAGCGGCAATTAAATCATCAGCGCCCTTTGTCATCGAGACGATGTATGTCTCAATAACCTCAGGACCAAAGCGCTCGATCAAATCTGATATTGCAACAAATGTATTGAGGGTTTTGGCATCTTGCGCCCCAAGTGAAGATGCGTTGCGTTTCATTCCATTTGCGAGCTCACCTGTAAGGATTTCAAATTTTTCATCGTGTGACTTTGCAAGGTAGTCATCACCAAAGAAGTTCTTCAAAACGCTGTGGTGAGCATCAGAATGCTCGCGAACATCGAGAGTTGCGTGGGTAAGACCAAAGGCAGCAACTGTGCGGATAGTGCGCTCGAGTAAACCTGTAGCAATTAATTCGCCTCGATGCTGGAACAAAGAATCTCGCATCAAGTTAAGGTCTTTGAGTAGCTCTGCTGTATTTGCGTAATCGCGACCTGGAACATGTGGACCACCAACTGCGTGACGGTTACGAGTAAATGCCAAACGGTGCACGATTGCTGTTGCCTTTAAGCGGTATGGCTCTTGAACATTCAGGCGTAGAAAGCGTGGTTCGAATTCAGGAATGTGTTTGAGGTCTTCCTCAACTGAGGCGCTGAGTTCAGGGGTTGCGCCTGCAATGCGAGTTGAAACCGAAAGCATCTGGCGAAGGCGATCCATCGCAGCAATTGTTGTGCGGATTGCGTGACCTACTTGAAGAACAACGGCATCCTCAGTGACTTGTGGTGTGATGTTTGGATTTCCATCACGGTCTCCGCCGATCCACGTTCCGAACGTCAGTGGGCGCGCTGTGACAGGTAGTTCGATACCAAGACGCTTGAGTTCGCGAGCAAAGTCATTAAGAACTTCAGGGACAGTGTGCCTTGCAAGGTCATCCAAGTAATAGAGAGCGTTCATCGCCTCATCGAGTGGTTCTGGTCGATCAAGACGCAATTCATCTGTCTGCCACAAGAGATCTACCGTCTCTGCAAGACGCTCTTTTTGTGATGCGCTCTTTGGAAGATCAAGAAGAGTTGAAATCTCAGCAAGCTTTCCAAGGATGGAAC
>JACCDQ012007149.1_pt1 | contig 10663 bp, 10 predicted proteins | sample 7446031 | NCBI WGS metagenome assembly JACCDQ01 (sample SAMN15323442, study PRJNA562643) | freshwater metagenome | isolation source: river surface water | place: USA:Blue River Watershed | collected 2017-08-17
ACTTCATCTCGGCATCAGTAGTGATTTCGCCAGTGTTGTTGCCAGACGTTTCTTCTAATAAAATCAACGATTTAATTGCTCTCAATGCACGCAAACGGTCTTGGTCTTTGGCACGCATGGCATCTTTGATACCACTTTCGATTTGGGCTTTTAGTGACATAGTACAACTGAAATAAATGGATAAAATAAAAATTAGCAAGCCTCATGAGCTCCCAGCCTTGGGGCTGTTTTGAGATGCTATATCATGAGTAGATAGATGAATCAAGCTATTTTAGCAATTTTCTTTTACAAAACATTTCGTATAGCATAATGATTGCTTTAATTTCACAAAAAATTACAAAATAGCTGTGATGATAAAAATAAAGACAAAGGTACGAAACTATTTAAGAATGTAGGATTGTTCTGTTGAGAAGCTTATCATTCATCCGATAAAAACAGTCGAAAATATGACCAAATTAAGTGTTAATATAAATAAAGTAGCTACGATCCGCAATGCCCGTGGAGGCAACAACCCCAACTTGGTGCAAGTAGCCCTAGATTGCGAACGTTTTGGTGCAGAGGGTATCACGGTGCATCCTCGCCCCGACGAGCGTCATATTCGTTACCAAGATGTGTATGACCTCAAACAGGTACTCACAACCGAATTTAATATCGAGGGCAATCCTGCCGAACCCTCTTTTGTAGCCTTGGTACTGGCAAACAAACCGCACCAAGTAACCCTTGTGCCAGATGCCAAAGGAGCTATTACGTCGAATGCAGGCTGGGATACGCTTACCCACAAAAGTCGTTTGCAAGAATGGATTTTGCAGTTTAAAGAAGCGGGTATTCGTACTTCTATCTTCGTTGACCCCGACGAACGCATGGTTGAAGGGGCAAAAGAAGTGGGTACCGACCGCATTGAGCTTTATACCGAGCCTTATGCGGCACAGTATGCACAAGACCGAGCGGCAGCTATCAAAGATTTTGTACAAGCAGCACAATTGGCCAACCAACTGGGCTTAGGACTCAACGCAGGCCACGATTTGAGCCTCGAAAATTTACGGTATTTTCAACAAAACATTCCTGATTTGTTGGAGGTGTCTATTGGTCACGCCCTTATCTGCGATGCCCTTTACTATGGCTTAGAAAATACCATCCAATTGTATTTGCGTGAAACCAAAGCAATTGACTAGCCCTCAAACGGCCTAACAAACACAATTAGCAACAACTTGTACGAAAGTACGTAACTATTAATAAATTTTATGGAAAATCCAGTGATTATAATTGGTGCAAATGGATTAGGAGCGATAGCACTAGATATTTTCAAACGTAACAACGTAGTGGTGTATGGTTTTTTAGACGAAAATACCCAATTGCACCAAACCGAAATAGACGAAGTGTTGGTGCTTGGCTCTCCCGACGATGAGGGCTATACCAAATTGATTGGCAAAAAATGTGAAGCATTTGTAGCAACCGACGAAATAAAGTTGCGTAAAAATTTGGTTGAAATGCTCAACGACGTGCGTCATGTACAGCCCGTCAATGCCATTCATGACCAAGCACTCATTGCCTCTACGGCTGCTATTGGTCATGGCAATTTGATTGCCGCAGGCGTTATCATCAATCCTAGGGCTACGCTCGGCAACCATGCTATTGTGCACAGCAAGGTGCTAATTGATTATGATGCCCGCCTTGGCGATTTTGTACAAATTGGGGCAGGCAGTATCATCGGGGCAGGTGTTGAAATAGAAGACGGGGCGTTTATCGGTACGGGTGTAACCATTGTAGGAGGCGTTAAAATCGGTAAAGGAGCAAGAGTTGGTGCTGGTTCTGTTGTGATTGAAAGTGTAAAAGCTCGTGAAACGGTGTTTGGTAATCCAGCAAAAAAAGTGTAGTTTCACAGAAAATACTTCGAGCAAAGGGCAAGATATACCAAGCTTGTCTTTTGCTCGTTATGCAATAAATTGCTTGATGTAGCACTACCCTGAACATAAACAACATTCCATAAAGTAGGGCATTGGCGTATGTTTGGCCCTCCATAACCTTACATTTCCCTTTTTTACTATTATTTGACTATGAATTACCGTATGTACTACTCGGCATGTAGGGAATATGCTTACCATAAGGTGTTGTTATGGAGCATGATATGGCTACTATCATTGCATCAGGCTTTTGCCCAAAAGAAAGAAAATACAGGAAAAAAAGAGGTGATTTCTGCGGCTCAAATGCTCGAAGCAGAATCGCTTTTTACCGAAGGCATGAAGTATTGTATGATTGAAGAATACGAAAAATCTATCATTCCTTTTGAAAAAGCCCTCGACCTCGTTCCCAACAATAGTGGTATCCTATATGCCCTTAGCCTGGCGTATCGTAAGCTCGACCAAGACGAAAGAGCCATAGCTTCCTTGCAAAAAGCCTTGGCGTTTGCCCCCGACAATGCGGTGTATGCCGAAGCTTTGGCGGAGGTATATGCCAACAATAAAAAATACGACGAAAGCTTTAAGGTTTATCAACAACTCATTGCCAACAATCCACAAAATAGTACTTATTACCTTGAGCAAGCCGCCTTGCTGATTATGGCCAATCGCTACGAAGAAGCTATCAAGTCGTTTGATAAAGCCGAAAAAATTATGGGCATCAATGACGAGCTTATTCACCAAAAACAAATGGTTTTACTCAAAAATGGTAAAGTTGACGAGGCGATTAAAGAAGGTGAAAAATTAATTGCTTCTGACCCCGAAGAGCTAGAATATTTGATTGACCAAGCCGAATTGCTTATCAATAACCGCCGCAACGAACAGGCAATTCCTTATGTAGAAAAAATTCTCAAGCTCAACCCAAGTAATGCCCAAGCACACGTGATGTTGGCACAATTGTACCAAGAAAAAGGCGACCTCGACCAATCCAACAAAGAACTCGAACTGGCTTTTGGCGACCCTCAACTCGACGCTACAACCAAGGTACGGATTCTGATGAGCTATGTCACAAGCATGAAAGACGAACGCTCGAAGGCTACGGCGTTTACTCTAGTAAAAAAACTTACCTTGTCGAATCCCTCAGACCCCAAAGGTCATGCTATTTATGGCGACTTGCTGTTCCAAAAAGGCGAAATAGCCGAAGCACGCAACGAATATGTAAAAGCGGCTCGGCTCGACAAATCGGTACATGAGGTGTGGGGGCGTATCATTCAACTCGATTTCGACCTCAACCAAATCGACAGTGCTATCGTACATTCGGAAGAAGCCATTGAGGTATTTCCTAATCAAGCGGTTTTTTGGTATTTGAACGGGTCTGCTTATTACCGCAAACGCAACCATGCCAAAACGGCCGAAGCACTCGAAGAAGCCCGAAGGCTTGCTGCTGATGCTTCCGATTTGCTACAGCATATTTGTGCGCAGTTGGGTGATGCCTACAACAGCCTTGGTCAACACACTAAGTCTGACGCAGCATACGATGCAGCCCTAAAAGTGAATCCCGACAACGACCATGTATTAAACAATTACAGTTACTTTCTATCTTTGCGTAAAGAAAGGCTTTCCTATGCTGCCGAAATGGCGAATCGTTTGGTACAGAAACACCCCAATAACGGTACTTATCTCGATACTTACGCTTGGGTTTTGTACGAAATGAAAGATTATACCAATGCTAAAATATATCTTGAAAAAGCGGTGGCCAACAATATCAATCAAAGTGGCACGATTGTCGAACATTTGGGCGATGTGCTGTTTAAATTGGGCGATACCCAAAAAGCCGTAGAACAATGGCTAAAAGCCAAGAGTATTGGCGGTACAAGTCCGTTATTAGAGAAAAAAATTACAGAAAAAAAGCTAATAGAATAACCTAATTGATTTTGAGTTAAATAGACATAGCAAGAATTTTATTGAAATCTTATTGACTAAATAAATTTCTCAAAACGTAGTACTTATAGTAATCGTGTAAAATTAATTTTGATTAAAACAAATTATAAGTTTTTGAAAATCAAAACACTAATTCACAATTTTGGGTTAGTACTTACATCACCCGAATAATTGCTTTAAAAATGAATCATCATCTTTTGAAATGTTGCCTGTTGGTATTGTTCGTAAACGTGGCGTGTAAAAAACAGGTCGTTCAACAATCAAACGCAAACCCCGTTGTAGCCAAAGACACAAGTAACGTGGCAAGCGTACAGCCCAAACTCGATAGCACTGTAGCTCCAACTCGTGTGGGTGTCAATCCTAATACCGAAGAAAACGAAGCCGATAAAGTAAGCGTAGATGAGATAGACTTCAAATACCTCAAAGGCAAAGCCAAGGTGTCGGTTAAAAGTACAGCCCTCAACCAAACGGTCAATGTCGATATTCGTGTAAAGAAAGATAGCCTCATTTGGCTAAATATTTCGGTGCCTGGCTTGCCTGTTTCGGTGGCAACAGCCCTGTTTACGCAAGATAGCGTAAAGCTTTACAACAAATATGAAGGCAATTACAATGAATATCCGTATGAATTGTTTTCCGAAAAATTTAAGTTTAACCTTACTTTCGACATCCTACAATCGCTTATCGTTGGCAATCGTCCTTTTAAGAAAAATAAATCTCGTGTAGTGCGTGAAAACGAATATTTTTTACTTAAACAGCACGAAGGCAAAGTTTCTATTGATAACTATATTGGGCAAGACAAAAAACTGAAAAAATTACTCATGACCCAAGAAGTAACCAACACCAAATTGTCGATGAATTTTGATGAATTTACGGCACTCAATAACTACTTGTTCCCTTTATCGAACCTCATTACGGTTGAATACAAATCGGAAAAAGACCAAAAAGTGTATCAAACCGTTATTACGGTCAAACACACCAAGGTTGAGTTGCTGGAAGAGCCGTTGAGTTTTCCGTTTAAAGTTCCTGAAAAACTATTGAATAAAAACTAAAAAATCCTTACGTTGTTGAGCAAATCGTTTCAAAAAGGTAGAAGTAACCCAAAAGTTTGCCAAGCAGCATAAATGGCTATTGGCTGATAAATTTATTCTTCCGAAATTGCGATGAATTGCATAACCTCTCCACAACATTTATAAAAATACCTAAAGCCATTAAAGCATTCAAACAACATATATATCCATTGCTTGCTTGTTGCCTCATGTATGTAGGTTTCATGGGTGTGCCTACGCTTTCGCTTGCCCAAAAGCGACCCAACAGGGCCAAGCTCGAAGCAGAGAAAAAAGAAAACTTGGCGAGAATCAGTGAGTTGAATGCTATTATTGAAAAAACCGAACAGAAAAAAGAAGCCAGCGTTGGTCGCCTCAATGCCATCGGCGAACGCATCAATAAGCAAGTAAAACAAATTGATATTTTGTCGCAAAACCAAGACCTGCTATCGGTTGAAGTGGACGAAATCAATAAAACCAAAGATAACCTCACGGGCGATTTGACCAAACTAAAAGCCGAGTACGGTAAAATGATTTACCATGCAGCTAAGGTGAGCAACAAATATAACCAGCTTACTTTTTTGTTTTCGGCTTCTACCTTCAACCAGCTTGTTCGGCGATACAGATACCTTCGTCAGTACTCCGACCAACGCCGCAAACAAGCCACCATGATAGAGCAAATCAGGGAAGAACTCATGGCAGAGCAAGTAAAATTATTACAAAAAAAGCAGGAACAAGCGGCTATTCTACAAGATAAAATCAAAGAAACGCATAGCCTCGAAATGCTCAAAACCAAACAATCTTCTGTTGTAGAAGCGTTGAGTAGCAAAGAGCAAAAGTTGAGGCAACAACTAGAAGACAACCGCCGAGCGGTGGAGCGTTTGGAAGATATGATTGCTAAAATCGTAGAAAAAGAAATTCGTAAATCTCGCACCAAGCAAACGGCTGTCAACGTTGCTCCCAATGAGATAGAACTTTCGCCAGACGAAGCCAAAGTAGCTTCGTCGTTTACAGCCCTCAAAGGACGTATGCCCTGGCCTGTCAAATCGGGCTTTATTTCGGGGCATTTTGGTATTCAGCCCCACCCTTTTCTGAAAAAAATTCGAGTAAATAACAATGGCGTTGACATCCAGACCAGTGCTGGCAATAGCGTATTGGCGGTGTATAAAGGCATTGTACAACGAGTCGTAAATATTCAAGGTGTAAATACAATGGTAGCCGTACAGCATGGCGATTATTTTACGGTTTATAGTAAATTAGACAACGTTACGGTACAAGAAGGACAAGTAGTAGCACTGGGGCAAAAGATAGGAGAAGTCGCAACCGATGCCGACGGCACGTCGGAAGTGAACTTTCAGGTATGGAAAAATGCGTCTAAACAAAACCCCGAACTATGGCTAAAAGCCCGTTAAATAATCGTTTGTACGTCATTTATTTAGTGGCAAAAACCTTTATTTAGGAATAAAAAAGCTGTTTTTCTGGAATCTTTTGTTGGCTCTCTCCAAAACTTTACAGAAAACCCTTTAAAATTCCAAGAGATTTTCTAATTTTGCAATCCTAATTTTAGCGTGATTGTTTTGCTAAATGGCAAAAGGTCAATTGAGTGGAGAACACCGCTCATAAAACAAGCAAAAATAACTGGTCTTTCAAAAACGTTGACGTTTTAGTAAATAACAACGGCATCAAACGCATAATTTAAACAACCCAATGGCAAAAAAAGAAGAAAAAACAAGTCTCGAATTTTTGGAAAGTCCAGATGGCTTAAAACAAGAATTAGGACATGATGTGGAGAAGATTCAAAAAACTGTCGAGCAGAACAAAACGGCCGTTTTTGGTCTTGCTGGTGCAATTGTTGTAGCGGTACTAGGATATTTTGGGTATCAATACTACGCTACTACGCAAAACGAAGAAGGACAAGCCAAGATGTTCAAGGCTGTGTATAAATTTGAAGCAGATTCAAATAAAATTGCTGCCAAAGAATTTGCTAAAATTGCAGACGAAGTTGGTGGACAAGCGGCTAGTCTTGCTAATTTTTATGCAGGTGTTGCCGAATTGAAAGAAGGCAAATACGATGCGGCTATCGAGCATTTGAAAAACTTTAGTAGCAACGATTTCTTGGTACAAGCACGTGCTTATGCCTTAATTGGCGATGCTTATGCCGAAAAGAAAGCTTACGGCGAAGCAGCAGACTACTACAAAAAAGCAGCAGAATATAAGCCTAACAAGCAATTTACGCCGAGCTATTTGATGAAATTGGCTGCTGCTTACGAAGCAGACAAACAAGACAAAGAAGCACTAGAGGTTTATACAGAAATCGTAGAGAAATACGCTGAGTCATCTGAATACATCAACGCCAAGAAATACAAGGCGATGCTAGAAGGCTCTGTCTCTGAATAAGTAAAATATCAAATTTATTGGTAATCAAGGGGATAAGAGCTTAGGTTCTTATCCCTTTTTTGTTGTAAATTCGTTAATCATATACTATGTCATCTGCTCATAAAAACCTGAGTATTTTTTCTACCGAAAATTTACCAGATATTTCTCATAAAAAATTCGCTATCGTGGTAGCCGAATGGAACGAAGAAATTACCAATGCCTTGGCCGACGGGGCTTATAAAACCCTGATTACTTACGGAGCAAAAACAGAAAACATCGTTCGAGTGAGTGTTCCGGGCAGTTATGAGCTTAGTTTTGGAGCTCAGAAAATGGCTCAAAAACCAGAAATTGATGCCGTTATTTGCATCGGCTGCGTGATTCAAGGTGAAACCAAACACAACGATTACATCAACAATGCTGTGGCTCAAGGACTTACAGCCGTGAGCTTAAAATACGACAAACCTGTTATCTTTGGGGTATTAACGCCCAATACCGAACAGCAAGCCCTCGACCGTGCGGGAGGAATCCACGGAAATAAAGGCGACGAAGCCGCCATTACAGCGGTGAAGATGTTGGCGTTTTAATAGAATGTGTGCTCAAGCTCATAAGATTGATTCTGTTTTTTATCGTTCACATTAATCAAATCGAAATCATGGTACCTGCTCAAAAACTTACGAATCTTCAACTAGAGTTAATAAAGTTATTTAGCCATAATGTTACTGATAGTCAATTGATTGAGATTAAACAGTTGCTCGGCAATTACTTTGCTGAGAAAGCCACTGAAGAAATGGACAAACTGTGGGATGAAAATAATTGGACGGAAGAAACAATGAAGGAATGGACTAATGAGCATTTAAGAACGCCCTATACTTTATGAAAATTATCTTAGACACCAATGTATTGTTAGTGTCAATTGGGAGAAAATCGCAGTATAGACCAATTTTTGATGCCTTCCTTCGGCAGGAATTTGTCCTTGTCGTTAGTAATGACCTATTACTTGAATATGCCGAAATTATAACGCTCAAAACAAATGCTGTTGTTGCTGACAATATCATAGAAATGCTACTCGCCCAACCTAATGTTGAAAAAAGAGAAATTTTCTTTAAATGGGGGCTGTTAGAAAATGATTATGACGACAATAAATTTGTGGATACAGCTATTGTCGGAAATGTAGATTTTATCGTCACGAATGATAAACACTTCAATCCGTTGAAAGACATTGATTTTCCAAAAGTAGAAATCATCGACATAGATACCTTTTTAGAAAAAATTAAAAATATTATTTAAGAAAACAATCGTTTAGAAAATGCAAGTTTGGAAATTTGGGGGAACTTCCGTGGGGAAGCCCGAGCGAATGCACTCAATCAAAAATTTGATTACCGAAGATGGTAATCGCAAAATCGTCGTTTTGTCTGCTCTTTCGGGTACTACAAACGCTTTGATTGCTATTGGAGAGTCATTGAAATCGCATAATGATGCCGAAGCAACTCAGAAAATCAATGAGTTGTACGCTCATTATGAGTCTTTTATAAAAGAACTTTACAGTACCGAAGCTGGCTACGCCGAAGGAAAAGCGATTATTGATAAAGAATTTTCGTTCATTCGTTCTTTGGTAAATATCAAACCTTTCTCGGTAAAACAAGAAAAAGAAATCGTAGCAGAAGGTGAGTTACTTTCTACGCAAATGTTTGAGGCGTACTTGCGTGAAGAAGGCGTAAATGCCGCTTTATTGCCTGCTTTAGATTTTATGTTGATTGATGCCGACAATGAGCCTGTGTTGAAATTTACCGAAGAAAAATTAGGGGCAATACTTAGTCAATTGACTGATAAACAAATCTTTATTACGCAAGGTTTTATTTGTCGTAACCCACGTGGCGAAGTCGATAACCTAAAACGTGGCGGTTCGGACTATACCGCTTCATTAATCGGTGGAGCGATTGTAGCAGAAGAAGTACAAATCTGGACAGACATCGACGGGATGCACAACAACGACCCACGTATTGTGAAGAAAACATTCCCTATCCGTGAGTTGACTTTTGAAGAAGCCGCAGAATTGGCATATTTCGGAGCAAAAATTTTGCACCCAAGTACCATCACGCCTGCCAAAATGAAAGGTGTTCCTGTTCGTTTGAAAAATACCATGGAACCTGCCGCTTATGGCACGTTGATTGCCGACAAAACAACCGACCGTGAAATAAAAGCGATTGCTGCCAAAGATAATTTGACGGCTATTTATATCCATTCGACCCGTATGTTGAATGCCTACGGCTTCTTGCGTAAAGTATTTGAAGTATTTGAAAAATACAAAACGCCAGTGGACATGATTACGACTTCGGAAGTTTCGGTGTCGGTGACAATCGACAATGACGAGCATTTAGACAAAATCATGGCAGAATTGAAACAATTCGCCGATTTGGAAGAATGCGACAAAGACCAAACGATTGTGTGTATCGTAGGAAATTTCTCGGCTGACAAAGAAGGCATTGCCTTGAAAGTATTAGATGCCATGAAAAGTATTCCAATTCGTATGATTTCTTACGGAGCATCGGAGCATAATATTTCGTTGTTGATTCACGGCAAACACAAAGCGGCGGCTTTGAACGCCTTGAACGAACGTTGTTTCTTGTATGAAGATACGATGAAAGAAATTTTCTCCGCTCCTTGATTATAACAACATTGCAGAATAGCCGTGTTGTGAAACCTGTTTCCAGCACGGCTATTTTTTTTATCTTTGTGGAAATGTATTTTCAATCTTTTACTTACGCTGAAAAATATTAAACATGAACGAATCAATTAAGTACATATCAAAAGTAGAAATCAAAAACCTCTGGGGAAGATATGACCTTGTTTGGAATTTAGATCCTTCTGTGAATATTTTATCAGGGATTAATGGAAGTGGGAAGAGTACGATTTTGAACACCATATTTTGGTGTATTTGTTTAAAAGATATAATACTGGAAAATGTTGCTTCTAAAATTGAAGAAGTAAAAGTGATATTCAATAATAGTAAAGAATCTATAAAACAAACTCACACTACTAATAGTAATTTGAAAATTACCGACTTTGATTTTGATTTATTACAAAATATTAAAATAGAACATATAAGTACATTCGACTCTGAATTAAGTATTCATGCCTCTCCAAATGAAAAAATAAAAACAGTATTAGATAGAGACATTTTTGAACTCCAAAGGCAATACCTTGACTATCAGTTGACTATTGGAAAGCGAGTTTTTGAAGTATTAGCAAAAATGAAGCCTAATGAAGAACTAAAACAAATCCAAAGTACACATAGTAGATTTTTGGATATTATAGACTTACTTTTTGTGGATACAGATAAAAAAGTAGATAGAGATAACAATGAACTTATATTTATAAGTGGAAAAGATAAGCTAACTCCCTATCAAC
>JACCDQ010139227.1_pt1 | contig 10661 bp, 13 predicted proteins | sample 7446031 | NCBI WGS metagenome assembly JACCDQ01 (sample SAMN15323442, study PRJNA562643) | freshwater metagenome | isolation source: river surface water | place: USA:Blue River Watershed | collected 2017-08-17
ATTTTTTTGACCTGCTCCAGCTCGTCTGGCATCAGCCGCATGGCGATCGGCCTAGCAGTGACGATGCCTGAAGGCTCGCGCTTCTTGCGAGGCCGGGATTCTTGGTGAGTTTCGATGGTCATGTCGATGTGATGCTGTGCGGCTTTTGAATCCCATCACTCGTATGATTGAGTAATGAAGCGTTACACATAAAGCTATGTTTGAAGTAATTATTACACGTTTTTAAGTGGAGCATGGAAGAAATACACGAAAGACTGCGCGCCGAGCTAGACAGGCTGGGCTTGTCGTTGGCTGCTGCCGCTCGTGCCATGGGTGAGTCAGACGCCCAAGGATTGCGTGACGCTTGTACCGGGCGCAAGAGAGTCACGGCAGAGATGCTGGCGAAGGCGGTGCCGCTCGGGGTGGATGCGATGTACGTGCTGACAGGTCAGCGTATGCAGCCGGTCGAGAGCACGCTCACGCCCGAGGAGCGGGCGCTGCTGGACAACTACCAGCACTCGGACGAAGAGGCGCGCAGATCGGCGCGTCTCGTCTTAAATGCGCTCGCGCGTCGTAAGGCGGCCTGAGCCACAAGAAATATCATGAATCAGAAAAAACCCCCAACTCCGCAGCCAAGGCCGACTCGCCCCGACCCAACGGTCGGATCGGAAAAGCACCGGCGGCAGCCCATCAACGAGGTGGTGAACTATTACCCGGTGCCGCCCGCGCCACCGCCACCCTCCCGGCGCGGCCCATCCGGCCCTAAGGGTTGACGGGCTGGAGGGCCTGGGCGCTCCGTCCCACAATGTGAGCATGAACACCACAACCCCACACGACGACGCCTGGCCTGCGCTGTGGAGCCGCCGCCACGCAGTGCTGCATCGTTCCTATGTGACCTACCGCTACCACCGGCGGCGCGAGCGCTTCTTCGACCTGGTCGACAAGGCGAGCAATGCGGTCACGGTGCTACTGGCAGCCTCGTTGCTGGGGCAGAAGCTGCAGGACCTGTCGCCAGTGGTGGCGTCGGTGATCTCGGCCCTGGGGCTGATGAACCTGGTGTTCGGCTATGGCGACCGCAAGCAGGCCCACAAGGCGCTGTCCGAGCAGGCGATGGCGCTGATCGGCCGCATCGAGGCGGCGCCCATGGACCAGATCGATGACGATATGGCCGGCACCTGGGAGGCGGCCATGGCGCAGCTTAATGCCCAGGAGCCACCCCAGCTCAAGACGCTGGTGGTGCTGTGCGAGCGCGAGCAGGCCGAAGCCACCGGCAATGCCGGCCATGTGCCGCTGCCGTCCTGGTGGCGGCTGCTGCTGGCGGATTTCAAGTCCTGACGGGCGAGCGCCGAGGGCTGATCAGGCCGCGATCAGCACATCCGCCGAAATGCCCAGCCCCTTATGCAGGCGGCGGATCATGGCCAGCGTGAGCGGGCGCGTGCGGGCCAGCACTTCGTAGACGCGGTTGCTGCGGCCGATCATGGGCTCGAGGTCCTTCACGCTCAGGCCGGCCTGGTCCATGCGGAACTTGATGGCCTCGATCGGATCGGGCGGTGCGATGGGGTAGTGCTTGCGCTCCCAGGCTTCGATGAGGGTGATGAGGGCCTCGAAGAAAGCGCCTTCATCGCTGTCGGGGTCTGGCTCCTCGGGGAGATCGAAGAGGGCTTCGGCGCGGGCCAGCGCGGCGCGGTAGTCGGCTTCGGTGCGGATGGGGTGCAGGGTCAGGTCGGTGCTCATGCTGGGGTCTCCACGGTCAGGACGTCGATGGCGTCGTATTGCTGGTGCGTGCCCACGAACTTGATGTAGAGGGCCTGGAAGCGGTAGGCCACCGCGACCACCAAGCGGTAGTCGTTGCCCTTGATGTTGAAGACGACGCGCCGGTTCTTGAGGATGCTGGCGTGGCCGAACTGGGCCTTGATGTCGGCCGGTTGCTGCCACTGCGCGGCGTGAGCCTCCTCCAGCCAGGCCTTGAGAGGGACTTCGGCGTCCGGGTACTGCTCCCAGAAGGCTTTGAGGGTGGAGACGGCTATCACTCGCATGGCTGCATTTTAGTCCCATTTTGGGACTTGTGCCAAGCGCGAACGTTTACCCCAGCCCCGTCTCGCACTCGACCTCGGTGGTCAGTCCAGAGTCGTCGAGCTTGTGCGTGACCCGCGAGGCCAGCCACTTCGTGCCGTCGATCTGCTGCTTGAAGCCCTGGACCGTGACAGGGCTCTGCGGCACCAGGCTGGGCATGCCGATGGCCAGCGTGAGCTTGAGGGTGGCCAGCCCGCGCTGGATGCGCTGCCATTCGGCCTTGGCCGCGGCCATGGCGTCGGCCTCGGTGGCGTAGGTGTCCTTCAGGGTCTTGGGCGTGACCTTGGTGCCGACGACGACGCCCTTGCGGTTGGCCTTTTTTCCGTCATGCCAGTAGGCACGCACGCCGGTGTAGGCGTCGCGGTCGGACTGGGTGTAGTGGTGGCTGTCGCCGCTGGCCCGGGTGATGGCCAGGGTGGGCAGGCGCGCGCCGCTGGCGGTCCGGCTGCCGTTGATCGGCAGGAAGAGCAGGGCACCGGCCTTGACGGTGGCCACGGCGTCATGGCGCTTGGCCAGGCGGGTGACGAAGTTGAGGTCGCTCTCGTTGGTCTGGTCGATGTGGGACACGGCCACGCTGGCCAGCGCCGGTGCGATGCGCTGGTCGATGCGGTGGCGCGCGGCGATGGTCTTGACGATGGCGCCCAGCGTGGTGGCGTGCCAGGACTGGTCGCGGCGCAGGCGCAGGCTGTCGCGCAGGTCGGCGCTGCGGGCGCGGATGGTGACGATGTCGGGGGCGCCGCTGTGTTCGACCTCGTCGACGACGAAGTGCCCCTTGTCGACCAGGCCCTGGTCAACGAAGCCGATCGACAGTTCGAGCTTGACGCCCTTGCGCGGCAGCGCGAGCGCGCCGTCGTGGTCGGACAGCACCAGGTCGAGTTGGTCGGCGGTGTCGCCGCGGGCTTCCTCGAGGCTGAGGCTGATGAGGCGGGCGTTGATCTGTGGCGTGATGTCCTGGCCGTCGAGGCGAAGGCGGTAGGTGGGGGCATTCATGCGGCCGCCGTGGTGCCGGCGTCGACCTTGTTGTCGTCGACGCGGCGCAGGGTGATGGAGAACTCGATGCGCTTGGGCTGGCCGTTGCGGTCGAACAGGGTGCCGGTTTCGGACTTGTCGGTGATGACCCACTGGCCGTGGACGCGGCCGACGCCGTCGACCAGTGCGTGGGCAGCGCCGGTGTCGGCCATGGCGGTGATTTCGTCGAGGGCGTTTCGGTCGCCGAACTCGGGAACGATGAAGCCGGGCAGTGTGATGGTTTCGTCGCCGACGCCGAGGAATTGGCTGGCCGGGCGCGCACCGATGCGGCTGTTGCTGGCGTGGCGCCAGGTGGTTTGGCGTTGCAGCTCTTGGTAGGCCAGGGTCTGCAGGCTGAAGACGAACTGGCCGAGGCACATCATCATTTTTGGAGCTCCTTCAGGAAATGTCGCTCAGGGTCGATCGCCGGCGCGCGGTCTGGGCGCGATCGCGCCGGTCGAGCTCGGCCGAGACGGCGCGGGCGACGGCCTGCGGGTCCATGCCGGGGGCGGCGTTGATGGTGATACTGATGGTGCTGCTGCTTGCGGCTTGGCCGGCAGCAGCACTGGCAGCGCTGAGCGGAGGGCGGGTGTCGAGGCGCAGCTGATCGGCGCCGGCCAGGCCGGGCATGCCGATGGCGCTGGCGGCAGCAAGGCCGGCGCTGGCCGTGCGCACCAGGGCGACGCTGCGCTGGATGCCGATGGCGGCGCCTTCGCCGATGTTGAGGCCGGCATCCATGAAAACCCGGCTGGGGCTGCGGATGCCGAGCTGTTCCTTGAACCAGCTGGCCACGCTAGTGGCGGCGCTGACGACGGCGTTCTTGACGACGGAGAGCCTGTTGGTGATGCCTTGCACCAGGCCGTCCATGAGCTGGCCGCCAATGGCGGTGAAGTTCTGCCACAGGCCTGACAGCCCAGCCTTGATGCTGGTCCAGATGCCGGAAAAGAAGGCGACGATGCCACCCCAGTTGCGGTAGATGAGGTAAGCGCCTGCAGCGATGGCAGCAATGACCAGCAGGACCGGATGGGCGATCAGGAAGGCCATGCCAACCCTCAGCAGGGCGAATGCCTTGCTGACGATTCCAATCGCAGACCCCAGGAAGTTCAGCTTGATTCCGAGCAGCCCCATGCCCAGACGCATGATCATGAACGGCCCCATGATGCTGCCGATAGCCAGCAGCAGCGCGCCGACACCGAATGTCAGGGCAGCCATTACGGCGACCACCTTGGCGATGGTGCCTACCAGGACGGGGTTGGCGGATATCCAGGCGCGCAAGCTGCCGGCTACGCCGCCCAGCCAGTCGACGATTTCCTTGGCCTGGGGCGCCAGGGTGGCACCGATAGCGGCCAGCATGTTGGTGAAGGTGCCGGTGGCCGATTCCCAGAGGTTGGACAGGGTCGTGAGTTCGGAGTTGACGCGCTGCCGCAGGTCGGCCTGGGCCTGCAGCTTGGCGACGGTTTCCTCGTAGCCTGACATTCCCTTGAGCATCATGGTCTCAAGGACCTGAAGGGTTTCGGCATCGTCTCCGAACACCGCTTTGATGACGGCGACGCGGGTCTGGTCGCTCTTGATCGACTTGAGCTTGTCGAGCTGGGCGTACAGGTTTTCCAGGCCGGCGAAGTTGCCTTGCTTGTCGACGAAGTCGAGCTTGAATCCCAGGCCCGCCTTCTTGGAGACCGCGTTGCCTTTCTCGACCTTTTTTGCATCCAGGCCGGCCTGGAACACCTTGCGGATCGCGTTGCCTGCGCTGCCGCCGTCGGTCATGCCCGCCGAGTTCATCATGGCTAGCAGCGGCGCCAGTGCATTGGCCGCCTCGACGCCTTGCTTCTTGATGACGTTGAGCACAGGGGACATCTTGCTGAAGCCCTGCAGCATGTAGCCGGAGTCCAGGCCCAGACCGTTGGTTTTCTGGATGGTGTCCATGAGGGACATCATTTCAGCCTCGGTCGATCGGGTTGCATCCTGCATCTGTGCTGCGAACGTCGCGGCCTCGGCGACCGGCATCCGCAGCTTGACCGCCAGGTAGGCGGCTGCCTCGCCCGTTCCGCCCAGGATGCTCTTGGCGCTGACGCCCTGGTCCTTGAGCACGCGCATCATGTCGACAAAGTCGGCGGTAGTACCCGGCAGCTTGTCCCCCAGCCGGATGGCCAGCTCCTCGAGCTGCTTGTACTCAGCGCTGATGCTGCCGTTGGCCAGCATCATGGCCGACTGGAGGCGGGCAGTGGCGGATTCCTGCTCTGCAAAGCTTTTGAGCGAGGCGACGACCGGCGCACCCATGGCGGCGCCGGCGGCCATGCCGCCGATGCCGGCCCCGCTGAGCTGGCCGGCGGTGGCCATGCCCTTGTTGTAGCTGGCGCGCGCCTGGTCGATTTTCTTCTGCTGCGCGGCGAGCTGCTGGAGCTTGGCGCGCTGTTGCTCCATGGCAGCGGTGGCGGCGGCGGTTTCGGTCTTGAGGCGGGACTGGGCTTCGCTGACGTTGGTGACGCCGAGCTTGGTGAGCTGGTTGCGCAGCTGAAGCGTGGCCTCTTTCTGCTTGTTGTACTCGGAGGTTTGCTTGGCCAGGGCTTTTTCGGCGGCCTGGACGGCCTTGGAGTGGGCGCCCTGGGTCTGGCGCAGCACGTCCAGGTTCTGCTGCAGGACCTTGACCTGGTCGCGGCTCGCGCGCATGGCGGCTTGCTGCTTGGTGAAGCCGTCGACGGCGGTCTGCTGGGTGTTGAGCTGCTTGAGCTGATCGCGCGCGGCCTTGAGGGCCTTGGCGGCTTCGGTGCTGGAGGCGCTGATGCTGCGCAGGGGGGCCGTGGCCTTGTTGGCCAGGTCCATGATGACCTGGAGCCGGAGGTCATTTGCCATGCGGGGTCCTTGTGGGGTGGGTCAGTCTTGCGGTTCGTGGCGGCTGCGGGCCTGCTCGCGCCAGTCCATGAGTTCGGCCAGGCTCATGTCGGCCATGTCAGCCGGGCGCCAGTGGAAGACGATGGCCAGGTCGGCCATGGCGTCTTCTACTCGGACTGGGAGTCCGGGTCCTTCGCGCCCTTCTGCTGCAAAAAACCCGATACCACGATGCCGCAGGCCAGCAGGTCAGCCGGGTCCATGGCCAGGACTTCGGGCTTGTGGATGACGGGCGTGCTGATGCGCGGCAGCAGGGTGGTCAGGGCGTCGACGTCCATCTGCAGCACGGCGACCAGGGACAGGCCGCGCAGCTCGCCAGCGGTGGGCTTGCGCAACTGCAGGGAGGCGATGGTCTGGCCAGCACGCTGGATTGGGCGGTCGAGGGTGACCAGGTCGGCGGATTCGGCTTGAGTGGTGGTGTCGGTCATGGGGCTTAGGTGCGGAGCTGAGGTTCAAGGTGCGGAGCTGCAGCAGGGCAGCTCCGTAGGTTTACAGGCCGATGGCGGCGCGGGTGTCGGCCATCAGGTCCTGGCCATCGATGACCTCGATCATGTTGGGCAGGTCGATCTCGATGATGGTCTGGCCGTTGAGGCTGAGGCGGTAGTAGCTGAGCGCGCTGGTGACCTGGATCTCGGTCGGGTCGCCGGCCTTGGCGGTGCCGAAGTCCATTTCGGAGTGGTAGCCGCGCACGACGACTTCTAGGCTGTCAATGCCGCTGGCGTCATCGGACTGCAGCGCACCGGCGAAGCGCAGCAGTACGCCAGCCGTGGTGCTGATGCCCCACTGGGCCAACAGGGAGCGCAGGTAGCCGGCGGTCTTCCACTGCAGCTCCATGCCCTCGAGACCCATGTTGGACTTGATGGGGCCGGACATGCCGCCGGCGCGGAAGTCCTCGGTCTGGCGGGTGAGCTTGGGCAGGGTGACTTCGGTCACTTCGCCGGCGTAGGACCGGCCGTCAACGAAGAGGGCGAAGTTCTTGAGTTTCTTGGGCAGCGCCATGGTTCAGGGTCCTTTCAGAGGGGTCAGGCGCCGGCGGCCACGCGCGCGGCGAAGTCGGCGTAGTAGCGGTCGGTGATGCGCTGGCGGAAGGCGAGGTCTTCCAGCGGCGGGATGGGGGTGTAGTCGTAGTCGATGACGAGCTTGCCTTGCTTGAGGCGGTCGCTGGTGTTGATGGTTTCGTCGTACCAGGCCGAGCCATCGAGGATGTAGCCGAGGGTCTTGAGCTCGCGGAACTTGGCGTTCACGCCTTCCAGGATGTCCTTGACGATGGACGGGTGCAGCGGCTTGTCGCTGGCCCAGAGGTGTGCGTCGGCGATGCTGTCGGCCAGCACCTGGGCGGTGCGCACGGCGGACTCGAAGGCGAACAGGGGTTCGTCGGAGCAGGTGCGCGAGCCCCAGAACTTGAAGCCCTGCGCGTTGATGAGGGTGGTGACGCCGGCCTGGTTGAGCACGCCGGCATCGGTGGCGCTGGATTGCAAGTCCCAGAAGATGGACTTGCTGATGCCGGTCGGGCCGTTGACGGCGACGTTGGAGAGGGTCTTGTGCCAGCCGGTGTCCTGGTCGATCTTGGCGCGCAGGCCCAGGGCGTAGGCGACGGCGGGTGCGTCGACATTGGCGTTGCTGGTGGTGTCCCAGCTCTGGAAGTCGGGGTGGATGAGCATGAGCTCGCGGGCGCCGAACAGGTCACGGTAGGCGGTGGCTTCGGTGATGGTGTCGCAGTCCCAGCAGGAGGCGTAGGCCATGGCGCGCAGTTGCTGGGCGACGCTGGCCAGTTCGGCGGCGACGGGCTGCGGGTCGAGGCCTGGGGCGCCGATGATGCGTGGCTTGACGCCGAGCATGGCTTGGGCCGACAGCAGAGCCTTGATTCCGGTGCGCTGGCCGTTGGCGAGTACGGTGCCGATGGTGTTGCTGGACTGGGTGGCGAATTCGGCGGATTGCTCGACGCGCACCACGACGATGAGAGGGCGGGTCTGCAGGGCGATAGCGTTGAGCGATCGGGCTAACGTGCCTTGGGTGCCAGCCTTGGCCAGGGCGTCGTAGACGTTGGTGACCAGTACCGGGGTGTTGAGCGGGAAGGTGGCGACGTCGGCGTCGGAGGCCGTGGCGACCAGGCCGATGATGGCCGTGCTGATGGTGCGTATGGGGCGGCTGCCCCCGATGATTTCGACGACGCGGACGCCGTGGTGGTACTGGTCCAGAGACATGGGCGAGGTTCCTGCAGGAATGGATGGGCAGCCTTGAGGCCGGTCTTGCCCAGTGTCTGCAGGGGGCTCGCGCGAGTCCAGCGGCCCAGGATGTAGGGCGCCGGCTTACAGGATGTCCGCGGTTTCAGGCTGTGGCATGGCCCAACTCGGCGACATCGATGTCGTCGACTTGCAGCAGCGCGGCAACGTCTGGGTTTCGGGACAGGAAGTCCTTGAGCTTGGCCACGGCGACGGATGGCTGGTCTGCCGGCGCCACGGACCGATCGACCAGCTCCCACTCAGTGCTGGACCAGCGAGCGCATTGGCCGGCGGGTATCTCGGCAGGAGGCGGGGTCAGGGTGCACAGGGCTGGGACCAGGAAGACGCCGAGCTCGAGCGGGCTCTCGTCAGCTTCGGTCACGCCGAGGAAGAAGCCGTCGGCGTCGTGCTGGTAGGCAGGTGTGGTGCGGCTGTCCATGATCAGTATTTGATGCAGGCGAGCAGGGCGACGTTGCGGGGGCGGTTTTCGTTTGCCGTCGGTACAACCCTTGAGGCATCAAAACCGATCACATTGGTTAAAGACCCTCCAGTGTCTGATCCATAACGATTGTCACCACTGTCATACATTGCGCCAGACAATGCAGTAGGGCTTGTGTCCTCTCTCTGGACAGCATGAAATGTACCCGCTATGTTTCGGATGGCATCGCCCTGAAAGCTGCCTGCGCTACGCCCGGTATCCACGCCGCGCCCATCATCCCAGCCGCGGATGAATTCACCGCGCAGATCTGGGACGTTGAATGTCGTCGATCCGTCGCCTGACCCAAAGGTGGTGCCGATGGAGGCAAACAGAGCGGCATAGGTGGTGCGGTTGACGGTGGCGCCGTTGGCCTTGAGCCATCCAGTCGGTGCGGTGGATCGTGCGAAGTGCACCACCATACCAGCGGGGCTTGCTATGTCGGCTGATGCCTTGACGAAGGCGGTGGTGGCCAGCTGGGTGCTGTTACTGCCAGCAGCCGCTGTCGGGGCGGTCGGGGTGCCTGTCAGCGCTGGGCTGGCCAGCGGTGCGGCGCCCGAGATGTCGGCCACAGCCAGGGTGACGGCGCCGGTCTTGCCAGCCACGCTGGATACGGTGTTGGCCTGGGCGCCCGTTTGAATTCCGTCGAGCTTGGTTTTGTCGCTTGCCGACATGAAACCGGCCGCGCTCGTTGAGGCTTCGTCCGGCATGTCGTGCCGGTGATCGGCTTTGGCCGCTGTAGTGGCCGTGCCGACCGATGCGGTGGCGCCGACGGTTTCAGCCGTCGGGGTGGCGCTGGTCAGGGTTGTTCCACCGGCCGCCACGATAGACGCCAAGACGAAAGCCGTGGTCGCGACCTGAGTGGTGTTGGCGCCAGCGGCCGCTGTCGGGGCGGTTGGGGTGCCGGTGAGTGCTGGACTGGCCAGCGGCGCGGCACCTGAAATGTCGGCTACATCCAGGGTGACGGCGCCAGTTTTTCCGGCCACGCTGCTGACGGCAGCCGGGGCGGCATCAATGGCAGCCTTGACGAAGGCGGTGGTAGCCAGCTGGGTGCTGTTACTGCCGGCAGCCGCTGTCGGGGCGGTCGGGGTGCCTGTCAGCGCTGGACTGGCCAGCGGTGCGGCGCCCGAGATGTCGGCTACAGCCAAGGTGACGGCGCCAGTTTTTCCGGCCACGCTGGTGACCAAGTTACTGACAGCTGCTGCTACGGCGGTCTTAACGAATGCGGTGGTAGCGAGCTGAGTGGTATTGGCTCCTTCGGCAGCCGTGGGCGCGGTCGGGGTTCCGGTGAGCGCAGGGCTGTCCAGCGGGGCTTTGCCAGCAGCCAGTGCATCGGCCTGCGCCTTGAGATAGGCAGTCCTGTTGGCGAGGTTCTTGAGTGGGGCGTTGCTGGTTCCGTTGGGGCCTCCGAGTACGGGGTCTGTGGTCTCGATCTGGTAGACACCAGCGTCCCAGGTGGCAGTTTCTGGCAAGTTGGCCATTGGTTATGCGACTCCGTGGTTGTAGGTGCCGTCGTAGGTCACGGCGCCGTTGTAAAGATTGGCGATCTGGGTGAAGACGAGTTCGACCAGGTGGCAGCGTGCCGGGGCGACGAAGGACAGCAGGCGCCGGATCTGGTCGGCCTGAGCGTTGCTGATGGGGCGCGCCATGATGAGCCGGTAGTTGGCCCAGTCGAGGCCGCCCAGGTAAAGGTTGCTGCCGTTGTGGAGGTCGGTTCCGTCGTACGCGTTGGTGCTGTCGCCTTCGGCCAGCGTGGCGCTGTTGCCGTAGCCGGCATTGGCCAGCGCGCGCTTGATGGCCCAGGGCGTGCCTTTGCGGCGGTGCACGTCAATGGCTCCGCGGATGACGGTGCGCTTGGCGTCGTCTGACCAGTTTCGGTCCCAGATGTCAACCTGCAGCGCCCAGGCCAGCCAGGGCAGCAGGTTGGCCGGGCAGGTGTCGGGGTCCCAGGGTTCACGCAGCGGGGCGGGCAGACTGCCCAGGCGTGCGGTGGCCTGCTCGAGCGCACGCTCGGCCTG
>JACCDQ010208138.1_pt1 | contig 10658 bp, 7 predicted proteins | sample 7446031 | NCBI WGS metagenome assembly JACCDQ01 (sample SAMN15323442, study PRJNA562643) | freshwater metagenome | isolation source: river surface water | place: USA:Blue River Watershed | collected 2017-08-17
AAGAAAATATAAATAAAAAAGTTGAAGAAAAAAAAGAAGAAAAGAAAAAAGAGCTAAATAATGCTGTTGATAAAAAAATAGAAAAAACAACAGGTGCTGGATTAGCTGCTGATGGTACTTATGCTGCTAAAGCTGATGCTAATTATATAGCTGGTGCTGTTTCTTTAAAAACTGCTGATAATTTATTAGACGCTGCTTTAAAAACTGCAAATGATTTAATTGGTGATGGAAGTGCTTTACCAGAAACTGATACTACATTAGTTGGTGGAATTAACAATTTACATGCAGATGTTGCTGAAATTGATGCATTTAACATTGCTATCCAAACTGAAGTAGATGCTACTCAAACTGGTGCTGGATTATCTGCTGATGGTTCTTATGTTGCTGATATGAATGCAAATTACATCAGTACAGTTACTTCTCTTAAAAATGCTGACTCTGTTTTAGATAACGCTTTAAAAGTTGAAGAAAATGCAAGAATTGCAAAAGACAATGCATTACAAACTGAATTAGATGGTACTCAAACTGGTGCTGGATTAGAATCTGATGGAGCTTATGCTGCTATTGGTGTTTACAATGAGTCAACTAATACAAATGGTGGACATTATATTGGTAATGCTACTTCTTTAAAAGCTGCTGATAAAGTTCTTGATGGTGCTTTAAAAGTTGAAGAGACTGCAAGAATTGCTGCTGATACTGCAATTGATGGAAGACTTTCTACAGTTGAAACTGAGTATTTAAAGAAAAATACAAATGGTACATTTGCAACAGCTCAAACAATCAACACAGACCTTACTATTACTGGTAATGTTGTAATTGAAGGAAATATTACTCAATCTGGTACAGTTATTACTACTATCGGTGAAGAAGTATTATTCGAAGATAACATCGTTGTTCTTAACTCTAATGCAGACATTAATGCTTCTCCAACTATGGATGCTGGATTTGCTGTAAACAGAGGTAATGCTGGTGTTTTAAATGTAGTTATCTGGGATGAGTCTGAGAAAAAACTTACTGCATTTAATGGTACTTGGTTAGATGTTTCTGAAGCTCAAGATGGTTCAGATATGCAACCTCAATTTGATAAAGTTGCATTCGAATCTGACATTATTGGATTAGATTCAAGAATAGATATATTAGAAGAGAAAATGGGTAATGGTATGATCGGTGATCTTACTACATTAACTACCGATAATAAATCTACAATTGTTGCTGCTATCAATGAAGTTGATGTTCATGTTGATAATGCTCAAGCTGAATTAGATGCTACTCAAACTGGAGCTGGATTAGCTACAGATGGTACTTATACTGCTAAAGCTGATGCAAACTACATTAGTTCTGCTGTTTCTTTAAAAGATGCTGATAATAAATTAGATGGTCAATTAAAAACTACTAATGACAATTTAGCTTCTGAAGTACAAACTAGAACAGATTTAACTGATTCTTTACAATCTGAATTAGATGCAACTCAAACTGGTGCTGGATTAGCTGTAGATGGTTCTTATGTTGTTAAAGCTGATGCAAACTACATTAATGCTGCAACTACTTTAAAAGATGCTGATGAGAAATTAGACGCTGCTTTAAAAGCTCACGTTGATGCTCAAACTGCTACTGGTACTGTGGCTGGTACTGATGGAGCTGGAACTGTTGGATACTTCGGTGCTGCTGGAACTAACTCTAAATTCAGTGTTGCTCAAGGTACTGTAGCTGCTGCATTAAATGCATTAGTTGAAGGTGTTGATAATAATGTTGATTTAGTTGATAGATTAGTTGCTGCACTTAACGGTAAAACTTATTCTGCAACTTCTGCTGCTAACACTATTCACACAATTACACACAACTTAGGTACTGAATTTATTGATGTATCTTACTGGGTTGGTGAAACTGTAAACAGTGTAACTACTTGGTCAAATGCTATCGTTTCTGTAACAATTGTTGATACAAACACAATCGTTATTGAATTAACTGAAGCTAAAGAGCTAAGAGTAATGGTTGAAGCTGATACAACGGTAGCATTATAATATGATGATACCACAAGGAGTAGGAGGTATATAAATATTCCTATTCCAAACCTTTTATAATAAATGAAATAATAAGTAAAACAAAAGAAGATGTACTATGTGGATTAATTTCTGCATAGTACATCTTTTTTATGTCCCAAAATTTATAATGATTTTCTAAGAACTTTTAGAGTATTTAAAAAATTATTACAAAATGAAAATAAAAAAATGGAGAGAATATGAGTACAAATATTACAAAGATGAATGATAGCGAAATTATAGATAATATTTTAAATAAAAATGCAAGATCTGGAATGTTAAATGATTTACCAAATAAAATTAATATTACTATAGAAGATCTTAAAAATATAGATGATGAAGAGTTATCAAGTATTAAAAATTCGGATGAAGTAATGGCTAAAAAAATCATTGCGGATTTAGAATTTATAAAAGAAAATATTTTGTTATGTTTTAGTAAAGACGATTTATTAAATATGAGAACTAAATTAAATTTAAGTAATTTTAATATTCTTGATAGAATAAGTCCTAAAGATTTAATTAAAATCATAATTACTTATCCAAATTTAAAGGAATATATAATTCAAGCGAAAAAAATAAATGAAGAGATTGAAAATTCTTTTAATTTATTATTACAATTGATTGAAAAAGAAAAGCAAAATAAGTCAACAATATCTAATGAATATTTAAATCAAATCATTCAAGAGATGCACATACAAATTTCAAACATTGAGATTAATTCTTTACTTAGAATGGAATTAAGAGAAAAATATCTTGATGATGATTTTGATTTTAAATATTAAAAGGATAATATTATGGCTAAAAGAAAAACTAAAAAAAGAAAACAAGAAACTCCCAAAGTTGTAGAAATTATTGAAAGGGTAGAATCTGTAGAATCTGTTGAAACTGTAGAAATTGAAGTTAATGTTATACCAACAACTCAAGCTCCAACTACTACAGTAGCTCCTGTAAGTGTAGTTAATACTGATAAAGCTAAATTATTTTTACAAAGTGTTCAAGAAAAACAAATTGAACAGATTCATGATTGGTTAGATAGTATTGAGGAATCAATGATGCTAACTAAAGATATTTTAAATAATACAACGAATAATAAAGAAGAAAGTTTTGCCTTAAAAAGAATTCAAAAATTATATCATCAATTGAATTTAATTAAGAATATTAAAAAAGGTAAAACAGTTATTATGGGATTCAATAAAAAGAAATTAAAGAATTAAAAATTAAAGAAATTAAATATTTTATACTAGGAGTATATTATGGGAATTAAAATTTATACAGCTTTAGATTTACGAAATGCGGCAGTAAATTTATCACAACATACTACAGTTCCAACTAATCCAAAAATTGGAGATATGTTTGTAATTTCTGGTATTGTTCATTTTTATACATCAATAGATGGTTCGGATCCATTTTGGATGCCTATTGCTCAAACTAGATCATCTTATAAACACGTACAACAAATACCTAGTACCACTTGGTTATGTACACATAATCTAAGTACTACTGAAATTTTATGTCAAGTTTATGATGATGCTGGTGATATTGTTTATGCAACTCCAACCTTTTTATCTGTTGATCAAATTCAAATTACATTTACAGAACCTACAGCTGGTTATGCTGTAATATTTGGTACGTCATCAAAATTTGCAGGGTTCTCACCAAATGCAGAATCTTTAACAAGTGATACTGTAACTTATGGTACTACTGAACCTGGAGATTTATCTACTGGAAGTATTTATTTCCAAGTTTAAAAAAGGACATTAATATGTTTTATATTGGAAATTATGAAAATCAAGCTATTTCTCCAAAAAATATCTATGTAAAAATAGATAATGTATGGACTCAGGTTCAAGCAGTTTATGTTAATCAAGATTTAAGAAGTAAAGCTAATCTTGAAATAAAAGAAATGAAATTAAGTAATAATAAAAAGGGTCTTAATGATAAGATTGCATTTTTAGAAGAGCTTAATACAATTAATGGTTCTTTATTACCAGAAGAACTAAAACAATATAATGATTTAAAAGATACAGTAAAAATTATTGAATTAGAAATGGTTGAATTAAATAAACAACAAACGATTATTGATAATGAGTTGTATTTTAATACAAAAATTGTACCTTTAGAATTATATATTAGACAATTAAAAGATTTAACTCAAGGTAATAGTAATTATAAAATCATAAAAATGGTTCCTACTGGAAAATTAACAGAAAGACCTATGGTTATTTTTAATGACCCTATTACAGATGGTTATACTAATAATATATTTTATAGAATTATAAATACAGCATTAGCAAATCCTCAAAGTGTTGCTGATAGTATTGCTACTAGGGTTGGACCAAATGCATTATTTACATTATTAACACCTCAAGAAGCTGCGGCTGAATTAAATTTAAATATTTATACACATGAAGTATTATTTAATAATCAATTAAAACAAATTCAAACTCAACAAACTATTGTTGAAGATGGTCTATCTGTTATAAAAACAATTATCACAAATAAACCAGAATTAGATCATGCGATTATTGATAATTTTGACTCTAATAATATACATCAATTAGGTAGTTCAATTACTAAATCACAAGATGTTAATAGTTTATTGGATATTAGTAAATACAATGCTAATAATGTTACAACAAAAGCAAATATAGAAATAAGAAAAGATATTTCACAAAGACTTTTTGATTTAAATACTGAAGTTCTTTCTAATATGGATATTACTAATGTAACTGAATCTAAAAATTTAAGTGTTAATAAATTTGCAATACTTGGTGTTGATAACCAAAATGTAGATTTAGTACAAACTTTTAAAGATTCTAAACCAATACAAACAGTTGGTTATATTGTAAAAAGTGCTCTTGATGGACAAATATTAAGTGAAGTAGATGCTTCTATTTTCGCTACAGATTTAGCTAATTTTACATTAATTCAATAAAGGTAATAATTATGAAAAAAATTGAAAGAAAAACAGTACAGGTTAATCCAAATGTAATAAAAACTATATTGGTTGACCCTACTGCTTCAATAGATGAAAATTTAAATAATCAAAGAAAACTTAAAATAAGAAATAATATTCAAAATTTAGCTGATGATGGTTTAGATGTTTATGATTTAATTGCAGATTTATCTAATGCATTTTTTAGTTTACTCGATCAGGTGGAACATAAGGATACTATTCAAATTACAAAATTTAAAGATAGATTTGGTAAGATTAATGAAATAGTAAGAAATGTTAATTCAAATAAAATTAATTAAATAGGAATTTTTATGATATTTAATTTAGGAGAGTTAAAAGAGTTAAAAGAGTTAAATGTATTAAATGTATTAAATAATAATGAAAGTACCCTTGTTACTGAAAATATAAACGATTTAAGTGTTTCAAATTTAGTAACATTTAAAAAAATTACAAATTTAGATGGTACTAATGAGTTAGGGTTATATGATGCCTTCGGTAATATTATAGCCCGTATAAAAAACTCAGAATACATGTATTATAATTTACAAGAATTTGATTATAGAATTGGTTTAGACGAAAATGGTAATGTTTCATTATATGAAGATGGAAATACTTATATAAAAGAACTAGATTTAGGTTTAAATACAAATAATACATTTTTAAAATATGAAGAAACATTTTTTCAAGATAGTATAAAATATTTTTACATTAATAGTATTCCAAGATTAAATATGAATTTAAGAGTACTACCTTTTTTGGATTATAGTTTTGATCGAATCAACTTTGTTAGTAATATTAATACTATAAATGATACAATTTGTATTAAACCAAATACAAGTATATTTATAATAGGTGAAAATGAAAATAATGAAAGACGAGTAATTAAAAATACTTTAAAAAATAAATTTAAATATATTATAAATAAAGATGCGGAATATTCATTGATTAGTTCTAATCAGTTTGATACTAGTATTCAACGGTTTAGTGAATTCGAAGGAAGTAAAACAATAAAAGAATCAATTATAGTTAAAACAAAAGACCAATATACAATGGTATCAATATTAGATTATAATTCATTAATATCAAGAGTTTATAAATATAATACTTATATTTATGATAACTATATTGATTTTAATAATAAAGGTAATTTAATATATACAAGTAATAAAGGAACTCCAAATTATGAAAGATTCTTTGATTTTTGTATTTCAGATGATAAAATTTATTTAATTGGGCTCAATATAAGACCCAACTCATCAAGTTTGGATGCTTTAGAACTAATTAAAAAAACTATAGATATTAATACAAAAGTTGAACAAGTAAATTCTTATTCTAATTATCAAAAAGATGATAATTTTATTAATGCTATTAATACTAATAGTATTAGATTTGATATTTTTGAAACTAGTATTGTAAATTCTTTGAATAATATAATTGATATTAATTTTAGAGTTAATGAAAGTACAATTTCTGATAATTCTATAGATTTAATTCAAATATATTTTGCGAATGATAATAACTATCATGAAGTAATGTATTTAGTAGCTAAAGATGACTATTTTTATTTGAATCGTTATAATAACTATAATACAAGTACTAAATTAAAAATAAAGTACATGAGTATGGATAGTAATGATGTTTTTATTACATTAGATGAATCTGGAATTACTAGTACTGGTATTGCTTTACCACATATTGACCATTTTTATAATAATTCTTGTATTTCTTATGAACTTGATATAAATGCACAAGGAGTACCTTTAAAAGATTTCGATACTATTATTGATATTAGTTTTAGTATTATACCTTTATATAATTCTGAAGATATAAGTGATAAGATTGGTTTAGATATAATTTATCGCACTAAAAATAGTTCTCTTATAAAACACGAAGTTATCGTTTTAGGATATACAGAATTTACTAGTTTTAAACAATCTAGTGAAATGTATGACCCATTTTATAAAATTACTAAAAATATAGCATTTATAAAATTTCAAGATAACTACGTAATCAGAGAAGATTTAATTTCTAAGTACCATAATCTAGAAATGTTTAAAGGAAGTTTTACAAATATAATAAAAGAAGCAGATAATTTATTACCAGAACTAGTTTTAAATAATAATACTAGTATAACTGTTTTAAAAGGATGGTTAGGTACAAATATTGATGATTTCATTAAAGATTTTAAAATTAAATATATAGTAGAAGCTCCAACTTTTATTCTTAAACATAGTCATGATTATGGAGATAATTTATATGATATTACTACAATGGATTATACCTTACCAGTTCAATATGATTTTGATATTAAACAGACTCAAATTGTTCCTGATACAGTGTCTAAATATATACAAACTTATTTAAATTGTCATTTCTATTTTACAAATACAAATGTAAATAACAAATTAAATGACAAGATAAATTGTTCACTTATAGGTAATATAAAAAATAAATATAATTTTATGGATATGTTTTTTGAATTGAAAACTTATAATATTTTAATTCCAGAAGGTTCAACAAGTATTCCTGATGATAGTATTATCATAGATTCTAATGAGGATACTACTAATGAGGAATTAAATTTAGATAATTTTGTATTAATACAATAAATAAAAATAAAAAATTTAAAAAAGGAATTGTTATGAAATTAACTGTTCAAAACATTTCTACCGAATCTATTTATAGAAGTATGGAATATTTTCAAGAGGATAGAGATACAGATTGGGTTAGTTACCAACCTATTATAACTTGTACATTAAATAATAAAATTAATAGGCTTGCCACGTTTGCTGGTGGTACTACTAATGAAGCTTATATTATTGGTCAAAAATTTTATACTTCTGAACCATATAATAGCAATCTTATTAATGTTGTTCTTCCTTCTACTAATCCCGAATTAACTGGAATGGTAAATTTACTTACACAATTAAGTATTGATACACCAGTTTATACAAATATAGATTTAAATAAATATCAAATCTATAGTTTTGGGGATAATAATGTAGGAAGATTTTTGAGAATACCAAAAAATTGTAATCAATTAAAAGTTTTATCATTTGATATTGATAATTTTAATTCAGTTACAAATCCAGAAAGTTATATTTTTGGTAGTGAAGATAATAATAATTATTTCTATCTTAAGAAAAAGATAGAAAGTACTACAAATAACAATAGTTTTGTATTTGGTTATGGTAAAACGGAAACAAATATAAATTTAAATATTGCGGATAATGGTAGACATAGTTTTAAATTACTTCAAACTAATGATACCATAAATGCTACTATTGAATTGTACGTTGATGGTATTTTAAAGTATACATTCACTGATTTATTACAAAATATTCCAGCAAAATCTTTATTTATATTTGGTATGAATTCTATAAGATTAGCTAATAAACCTTGTTTAGCTATTGGTAGAAAATTATTGGCTACTAATAGTGATAAATTTATGTATGTTAGTAATATAAATCAAGATTTAAAAGATTTAATTGACCCAACTACAAAAAATGATAAAATTTATTTTCCAATAGATTTTAGTATAAAAACGTTAATGGGTGCAGCTACTGGTCCATTTTCATTATTCTCTCAAAACAATATAAAAAACGATGAAATTTATTACGTAGTTCATACTGAAAATGATAATTTTAAAGTAATTTATATGAAATCAAATTATACTGTTGATTTGGAAGAATATGAAGCTATCAGAAAACTTCAATTTGAAGTTAATATGAAAAGAAGTAATGTTAATAGAGATATTAAGGATAATACACATAATAATACTATCAATAATATTGAATTTAAAACATTTAGAAAAGTTACTCCAAGTGGAACTTATAAATTTAAAAATAATGAATTAGTAAAATTAAGTACAACATTTACAGCAATCATTAATGCAATGAAAGCTAATACTAAAGTATGGGAATTTGGAATTATTACACATAAAGGTTATACTCCAGATATTATTTCAGTAGTTGTTTCTAATACTATAACCGTAGATATTGATACATTTTCAACAGTTAAAGGAAATGGTATAAGTATAGTTAATGCATTAGATGCTAATACTATAAATGATAATACTGATGATTATATTAATGTTAATGATAAAGAACAACCTCATACAAGTATAGTATTTGTAAAAGAAGCTACTTCTATCGAAACTCCAAGTGAAGTACAATTACAAGTATCTCATCCAGTAATTAACACCTTGTATGGTGCGAATACACAAATAGTTGTATTAACTTCTCAATCTGTAGATGGAATTATTGGGAGTAATATATTATCGGTAGCAGCAGAACCTTATGATTATGCTTTTAGTATATTCCAAGATTTTGATAATAGTTATGTAGATTCTGTATCTAGTTTTTCATTTAATGCAAAAGAGATACCACTATCTGATTATTTTGTAAATAATGATAATGTTATTACACAAATTAGTGAAAGCATAACAGAGTGTACTTTTTCATTTAATGTACGTGAAATACAAATGTCAGATTATTTTGTAAATAATGATAATGTTATTACACAAATTAAAGAAAGTATAACAGAAAGTACTTTTAGTTTTAACGCAAAAGATGTTCCAATACAAGCAACTAAGTATAATGATAATATTATTAATCAAACTGAAATAATTGAAAACACTTTTAGTTTTAATACAAAACAAACTAATGATTATAGTAATGTTAAAAATGGTTACAACCAAGATACTGATTATATAATTTCTACTGGTAATCTTAGTGGTATTAGTATTATTAAATTAATATCTGCTACGGATGTCGAAAATGGAATTACATCTCAAAATACGGTAACAAATTTAGCTAAAAACTATACGAGTTTATTAAATCCAAGTTCTAGAGATAATTCTGGTGATTATAATAATTTATCATTTTATACAAAAACAAGAAATATATTAACTTCACAAACTAAGTGTAATATATTTGAAGGTAATGCATTAGATGATAAAATTAATATAGCAATCGATTCAGTACCAAGAATGATAGTACCTAGTAGTGTTAATATTGCAAATTTAGATACATTTAAACTCGATAAGTTAAATACAAATATCGTTTCTGTACCAATCATAACGACAGTTTTATCTAATAAAACTATAGATATAAATGAATTATATACTAATGATAAATTAAATTCAATTTATGGTGATACTACCCAAATTACTACAAATACTAATATTAGTATAGCTACAGATGATGGATTAGAAAGTGGAAGTTCTTTATTAAATAAAGATAATAGTTCTATTTTAAATCCAGCAATTCAATTAAATCCAGGTGTTGTATTAGTATAACATACAATACTGCAATTATTCTATGGAATTAATTAAAAAACAAATTAAACCAAAATAAAGGGAATCCTATGGTATTCAAAAATACAAATAGTCAATCATATCAAATGTTTCCAGGTGTCTTACAAGATCCAAATAATCCTGCTAGTACTATAGTAACTACTAGACAAGTAACTGGAAATAAAATTATGTTCTTTTCTGGAGCACTTCCAGCAAGAGTTGATGCTTTAGCTGTTACAAAAGCAAGTTTAGAAGCATTGACAACTAAATTAGCAGAAACACCATTATTTGATATAACTTATACATATGATGTTGTTAGAAAGAAAAGATTTATCAGAAAAAGTGTAGTAGATGCTTTAGAAATGCC